>Ga0307375_10004993_pt1 | contig 12536 bp, 12 predicted proteins | sample TR1MG_FD_202531 | JGI IMG/M metagenome (GOLD analysis project Ga0307375, IMG submission 202531) | Soil microbial communities from Risofladan, Vaasa, Finland - TR-1 | ecosystem: Environmental > Terrestrial > Soil > Coastal area > Acid sulfate soil | place: Finland: Risofladan, Vaasa | collected... | reverse complement strand
CCACAACGCAGCCCCGAGAACCCCAGCAGGAAGCCGCGCGTCGAGCGTCGGGCAAAGCGCACCGTGGGGGGTCCGAGGTTGACGGTAGTCACGAGCTCTCCTTCGGTGTTGGGAACTGTGAGTTACGCAGTCGCAACGGCGGCACTGACGAGGGGAACGACGTGGACGGCGCAGTTGGTTCGTCGATTACTTGGTGCGCGGTCGACGGCGGAGGCGTGTCTGAACCTGACGCTGGGCGACGTGGAATCGATGCGGCGACGTGACCGGCTGGCGACGCGGGTGAAGGCACTGGAGAATCCCCAGTGGCCGTGGCGCCACCACTTCCCGCGGGTGACGTCGTGGGCGGCGAACTCGCACTGGCACTGGCTCCCTGACCGCCTCCGGCGGCGGGACCATGTTGGACTCCGCTCTGGACGGTTCCTCCCGCGCTCTTGGTGACGTGCCTCGCGGCGCTGGCGGCGAGCGCCACGCCCGCGGTCGCCACCCCTGCAGTTGTCGCGCCAGCCCCGGCCGCTGCAGCGGAGCCCACACCAGCGCTTCCTCCGGCACTCGCCCCGCTGGCGGCAGTCGTTGCTCCCCCTGTCGTCCCGGGTGTCGTGGATGTCATGGGTACCCCTCGACCCATGGGTGCACCGGCCTTCTGCTGGGCGCCGCCGAGGCTCTGGGCGGCCCACTTCATGGACGCCATCTTCTGGGGGGCACCAATGATCGATGACGCTCCCGACGTGGCGTGGGTCGCCGAGCCGGCCACCCCCGCCATGTGGTCGCCGGTGAAGTGCACGATCTTGAGCGCCATCCACGGTGAAAGTCCCGCGACCAGAAGGATGAGCAGACCGGTGATGTCGTTGGTGATGGCCGAGAGTCCGTGCGCGTTCGCGGGCGAGCCCATGCCGCCAAGGACGCCGAGTCCGATCACGAAGATGAGGATCAAGATGAGCTTGGAGAACACCAGGGCGAGCATGGCTTCGAGCCACTTGCGCACCCAACCCCGCGAGAGGTCGGCGACCCCGCCGGCGAAGGCCAACGGCGCGAAGATCGCGGTGATGATGATGAGCATCTTTCGAACCACTAGGGCGAACCACACGACCGCGACCGCACAGATCGCAATGAGCGACAAGATCAGTATCGCGCCGGGGCCCGCGACCAGTCCCGTGAACAGGGCGGGACCAATGATCTTGGCCCCGAGGGTCGCGATGGAGCCCCCGGTCGCCACCTGCACGACGCCGGCGCAGAGCTGATCGACCCCCGCCAAGAGCAGGTCGAGCGTCGCCAGCGTGACTGCACAGCCCACGGTCGCGATGGCGAGGCCCCGCAGAGCCCGCCCGATGCCGCCGCCGTCCTGCTTCAACGCCGAGACCACCAGCTGGATGACGAACAATCCGACGCAGAGGACCGCCGCGATCGAGGCAACGAGGCCCAGGTCCAAGCCGTAAGCGGCCCCACCGAGCGTGACCGAGGTGGAAGAGGACATCTGGGCCCACAGCCAGTTGATCGCAGAGTCCGCCGTGTTCCCAAAGGCCGTCGCCACACTCGAGAAGACCGAGTTCGTGACCGAGGACCCGAGCGAGCCAATGGAACTCACGACGGCGCAGATCGGGTCCGCCGAGTTGATTCCAGAACAGGACACTTAGTTCACCGTCCAGTAGTCGAGCGCCACCGCGCCGTATCCTGGGTGCAGCGACGCCCCACCCAGGGTGAGGGCGAAGGCGATCGACTTAACGACCGGTGGGTGACCAGGGATCGCGACGGTAAGCAGACCCGACACGTCGTAGATCACCATCAGGGGATCGATTGAAGTCCAGCCACTGTTCATGGCCTGGATCCACGCTGGATTCACCGACACCACGAGACCGCTCACACGCCACGTCGTTTTGTTCTTCGCGAGCAGGTTCCACGCCGAAGAGGAAGGAACCGGCGAAAAACCTGTCGTCAGCGACAGGCAGAGCACCTTCGCCGACAGCGACGTGGGCAGGCCCATCAAGGTGTTGGGTGCGTTGTTGTCGTTCGCCCACGCCAACAGGCCGTCTCGGGTGGACGCAGCGAAGTCAATATCGAGCAGTTCTTGGGTGAAGGCCATTGCGTAGAGCGTCGCCGACGCCGAGTCCGGAGTACCGATAGGTCTGAACGTCGCGCTGGAGGACGGCGATGGACACGTCGCGGTGGCGAGTACGGACTGCCCCGGCAGGGAGTTCTTCACCATGGCCGCGGTGACCGCTCGCTCGACGGCCGTCTGGGGCGGCCGCACGCGCCGTGGCCGGTAGTCGGGGTTCGAGCTCGGTAATGGTGGAATCGTCGTCCCTGTGATTCCCTTCGACGAGGCGACCGGTGACGAGCCGTGAGCGGACCTCGTCGGACCCGCGCTCAGGAAGGAGTGAAGGACGACCACCAGCAGTGCGACGTCGACCAGCGCCACCAGTGACGCCGCGAGCAACGTGGGGCGTCTCACCCCGCGTAGGTACATCATCAGCGCAGGCTCGATCCCAGGTGGAAGAACGTGTTGACGAGCAGGTTCGATCCGCCAATGAGTAGCGCCGCGACCAGGCACCAGAGCAGACCGGACTTGCCGCGACTGGAGAACTGCGGGTTTCCGCTGTGGTGACCGATCGCCATCATGACCGCACTCGCGACGAACCCGCCAAAGGCGAGCACGAGTCCGAAGGCCATGACCGATCCCATGAGAGTGGACAGGGTGGTGAGCCCGGGAATGGCGGTGGTATTGGGCGTGATGCTGAGGTCCGCCTCCAACATCCTGGCGGCTACGAGTTGGGTGATCATTTCTCTCCTTGGTTATTGGGTGTGTTCGACGGGGCACTAGACAACGGTCGCTAACCGAGGTGGCGAATCCCAGAAAGTCCGCCGCTGACGAACTGCGCGTAGGGCTGGATGATGATCCCGTACTGGACGTCGACCGCCGACTCCACGAGGCCATCGCCGATGTAGAGCCCCACGTGACCAGGATTCAAGACCGTCCCGTCACTGCCCGGCACGAGCACGAGGTCCCCGGGTGTGATGGCGGCGTAGGAAGAGACGGTGCTGCCTTCGTGGATCTGGTCGCCGGTGTAGTGCAGTAACGCAACGCCGGCCTGGCGCCAAGACATCATGGTGAGCCCCGAGCAGTCGTAGGCCGCGGGTCCGACGCCACCCCAGAGGTAAGGCCCACCGAGTTGGGCGAGGGCGTAGGTGACGGCGACAGCTTCAGTGGTCGTCGCGCCGGCCGGCAGAACATAGTTCGTTGGTAGGCCGTTGTTGAGCACCGGTGAACTGGGCAACGTGGCAACAGCCGACGCCCCGCAGTCCGGGTTTGATACTGGTGTGATCGTTGTCGTCACGGAACCAGATTTGGATGGTGACTGGATTCTCGATACCGCGCAGGAGACCGCCTGTGCGGTGCCTCCCACCGAACTGAACAAGATGACAAGTCCCAATAGTGAAGCTGCGGCGCATGTGAACAGCGCGACAATCGCGAAGACAATCTTGTTCACCTCGACATTGCAATCTCAGTAGATGGAACAAGGTGCCGAGTACCCAACCAAAATCGCCAAAGTCCTAACCCCACCTGTTCGATCGATCTCCCAAACGAGTGCTCGCCAACGTCAATGATCCCGTCGCGGTGCGGACGCCGAGCGTGAGCGCCAGATGACGCGAGTCGCGATTTCGTAGGTCTTCTTCGCGAGAAGTCCAGCAAAGTTGGTGAACACGTTCTGGGGCAAATCCCCAAAGCCCCGATACCGGGACTGAACGGCAGAGTAAATCCGAGACTCAATCGCGGCTCGTTCAAGCGGCTCCCGATCATGATGGGGCTCTGACGCATGGCATGAACCGCATCGGTCGCGCCAGTTAGATTTTTTGCCGGGAGTATTTCAAAATGCCGGTGCAACGGGCCAATGCAGAATGATCCGGCGAGTTCTCGTTCTCCCGATCTTCCCCGCGGGATCGCCTCGGCATCGCACCGAGCGTGCCGGCGTCGCTGGCGCGTCGCCACTCAGTCAGCTGGCTCGAGTAGACGCCCTTGCGCCTCGCGAACTCGCCCTTGGTACCCGGTTCACCGGCCTCGTAGCGAGCCAGGATGGTGAGCTTCTCCTCGGTGCTGAATGTTCGCCTCGTTGGTCGAGCCGCGGGGTCATTGTTTGTCGTGCACGTCACCATCTTGGTCACGCGAAACCGCCTGGGCGGAGTTGGTTGCAGTCATTGGTCTTTGGAATCACTTGTCTCGCCCTTATGAAATGAAATTTGCCAGCGGGTGTCTCACCCGGGCCTGACGGTTATGGCACAGCTTCCGGCTGGCGTATTAACACTTTGGAATGGTGGGGCTCGAAGCCGAGGAATCTTGAGGGGTGACGTTGTTCAGGAGCGGAGAGGGGTGAGCGAGGACTTGACCTCGATCGAACTAGCGGGATACTTAAGTTCGAGGAGTTGCTGGATTCCAGATGACGCGAGCTGAGTATCGGGATGCGGGCCTACTCTGATCGTCTTGATTGGTAGCGGCATGGCGAGTCCGTCGACTGTCTTGAAGCCGAAACGAATGTAGGGTAGAACGATTCCAAGTTTTCCTTGAAATTCGACTTTCAACGGATCATTGTCGTCAGCCGCATCCCGAGACCTGTAGACGTAAGTCAGGCGATATTCGTCTTCCTCGGAAAAGGATGGGTGTTTGAATGTTCCCGCAATGTAGCCGAACAAGAAACCAAACATGTGATCCAGTAATAATTGAACGGAGTCTTCAGAAGTGCCTTCGAAACTTGGAATCGTGTCTACCTCTTGTTTGGTGAGTACGTCGATCCAGTCGCGTATTAACTGTCGCGCCGTGGCAGCCTGAACTTCGGGTCGGTATTCGACTCTCACAAGCCTCATTTGTCGATTACTTCGACCGAGCAGTCGATCGGGCATGAATCCAATCGAGTATGCACCATTGCCGCGTCCGTAGCCCCTCCATTGGCTGAGAAGGTCATCTTGTCGACAGAAACAAACAACATATGCCTGCACATGATCGTGCACGTTATCTAGGACGGTTGTAATCGAGCGGCGCGCCATAAGGCGAGGTCCGCTAATGCTGAGGTTGCGTTGCGAGGGAATCAATTCGTTGAGAACAGAGCGAGTAATATCAGCGGCATATTGAATCTCCGTCTGGTCATTGAGAAACACAGCGTTTGACGCCCACAGCTCGTTACTCTCTACGATTCCAAGAAGCCCGTGCACGTCTGTGTAGTGGTAGATGGTAGGGGGAACATCGGTTGCTAAAAGGGTGGTCCGTACCGCCATCTCTCCGCCAAGATCGGCGAGAGCGTCAGCAAGTTCGACCCATCGGGTGACACCGCGAGATTCCGAATCGCTCATAGGCGAACTCTATCGAGGGGCTTGTTGTGATGGGAACATCATGTGTGTATCACAGCACCCACAAACTGCATTGGGGTGAAAGCATGGGTGAACAGAACGAGCGCTGACACCCCTTTTTGGTCGAATCAAGGGATTAGATTTCGAGAGATGAGCGATCGATACGCCGAAGCCGTTTGCAGACGTGGTCACATAATCGACTACATGCTTAATCCCCGGATGGGGGGAGGCGCGGCTCCCCCCAACTTTTGTAATGACTGCGGGGCTCAAGTACTGGTGCAATGTCCAAGTTGTAATTCTGCGATATGGGGAGGCGACAGAGGTTCATTTCCCCCTAGCGGTCCGGGAAACTTCTGTTTCAGCTGCGGGGCTCCATTTCCGTGGGCCGACCGTGCCGCCATTGCTCATCATCTTGAGAATCTCCTGGAAGATAGTGAAGGCCTTGACTCTCGTGCCCGTCTCGAATTGAAAGAACAAATCGCAGTGCTGACTGGCGCTGAGTCCTCCGACAAGAGTCGCCTCGCTGCCGGAAAATTCATTATGAAGCTTGTTCCGGTTGCCTGGAACAATGCTGCCCCCATCCTTCGGACCATTGTGACCGAAGCCGTTCTTCACGAATTGGGTATGCGTTAACGAATCGTTTTGGCCGGCCGGTGCCCCCCTGCCAATGGTCACATGGCCCTCCCGGTCACTGCTTGAGAATTCCCACTTGCGAATTACAGCGGCGATCAGTGCTCGTGCGGGACAGATGATTTAGTCTGGCATCGTGCTAAGAAGGGTCGAGAACGCCAAGATCACTCATCAAGCGGGTTTCTTCAGCGGACGCGGTTGGCTGACGTTGACGATGGGCAAGAAGTTCTACCGTGTCGTGAAGATCAGCAGGGAACAGTTCCAGATAATGACTCAAGAGGAGGAACGTACACCGGTGGGTGTGGGTCGAGTCGGTGAGCGTAACTATTGGTGGTTTCAGCGACGCATCTACTCGGATATCGACAATCTCTCACAAAACGAGATTTACGCCCTGCTGCTTACTCGGCATCAGCGTGAGCAACAACGAATTGCCATCGCCCAGGCGACGGTTGCCATCGGCGCAAGACCGCAGGCATCCCCTAGAGGAGCGATTCCAGACGACGTCAAGCAGTACGTCTGGGCGCGCGACGGAGGGCAGTGTCGCAGTTGTGGGACGGGAGTGGAACTTCAGTTCGACCACGTAATTCCAATTGCATTTGGCGGATCTTCGACTGCGGACAATCTGCAGGTCCTTTGCGGTCCATGCAATCGTCGTAAGGGTGCCGGTCTAACCACTGGACAGTCAGGAGCGAACGCTCCGAGAGCGACTCAGCTTCCCGGGCCTACCACGCCGATAGAGGAAGAACTACCATGGTGGAAGCAATCTGGACCCAGAAACTAATACTTGCTGTCGGTGACAGCGATGGTCCGCCCTGAATGCGCTCTAACCTTTAACGATGTGGGAGCAGTACCGCGGAAACGTAACTCCGCGGTAGGAACTACGTTCGCGTTTTCCACTCATCTGTCGCCAGGCTGCCTCCCTTGCCTCTCTCTTTGCGGTACTCAGCTGAAGGTCGGTTCGAGCTCGCTCTGGAAGAAAAGATTGACGGGTCTGAGAGAGTTCCAGTGCGAGCCTCGCATGAGTCAATCCCCAACGTTCGCGAATTTGACGCTGATGGGTCACGGACTCTGCGCGAAATCGCTGTTCACTTTGTACCAGAGTATGAAGTTGCTGAGCGTACTTGAGTCTGATCGCTTGCAACTGGGCCTGAGGTAATGACGACGGTTGAGTCGATCGAGCGCGATCTTCGACTCCCCGACGCCAGGTGTCCATGGCGCGAGCCTTCGTTTCCCCGACCCCGTTGACATGGAAACGTTGACCAGTCCTGAGGACCATGAGGACTTGCCCACCGACGATGACAAAACTCGTGAAATCATAAGCGGTTATCACTCCATAGGAGGCCAGCTCAGATTGCAGTTTCTGTCCGATGCCTTGTATTGCCGCCGATTGAATGTAGGCACTCCGCAAGAGATTGGTTACGTGCTGCTGCTGAAGAGCTCGCAAGGTAGTTGAGATCTCATTAGTCTCGACTGCGTGGAGCGATTGTGTCTGGGTTCCAAGTTTTGACAGTTGCGCGGCCAATGTCGATTCTGCTTCTTTTGACTCCTTCTTCTCCGATGCTTGAGCTTCGTTAACGCGCCTGCCGACCGCCTCGAGAGCTTGTCGTTCTCGCTCCTCAATTGCCCGCCGATCCTTCTCTGCTCGAGAAACTTCTCGGTTGGCCTGGGTCGCCACTGAACGACTTTGTTTATACCGCGATTGGACTACGCGCTTCGACCTAGCTTCTGGTGTTCGATAGTACAACGATGCACTTCTTCCAAACATCACAGCTACTAATGCGCCAGCGATGGCACCAGCGATATATCCAGAAGCCACTGCGGCAGCCCAGAGAACGGCCACCGCTACTAACGCAGCAAACCAGAGTGCAGTGAAAACTCGCAGCATCCGATTCACAGGCTGAAATAGCACCTCTTCAACTGGGGGCATATGCGCCAAGACCCATGACGGGTCGTTCGTCGCGCTCGCAACTCCCGGTGAAGTCTCTTCTATCGATTTGAGCCAATCGGAAATTCCCTGCAAGCCCTCACTCTCAGCCGCGGTCGTGTTCGATCCGCCAACTGATGACGGGTTGAAAAACGATTGTTCAATGTTCGGGGCGGGCACGTTTTTAACGTCCAGGGCGGGGATCTTTTCGAGATCGTTAGACCAGAAGGGAGATAGCACTTCACCCAGTGCCTTCAGGCGGTCATCTACGCACTGAGACAAAAGGACCAAAGCGCGCGAACTGGCTGGATCGAGAAAGTCTTCTTTGTGAAAGAGCAGGGCTTCATCTCCCTCTTGGTGTAGCAAGGTCCAAAGCATGGGGTCGATTGTCAAAGCAACTAGCGATCCGTAGATGAGCCACGCTGAGAAGTGATCGAGATTGGAACCCCAACTGTTCATTGAGCGAGCCGGGGACTGATAGTTCGCGTGCCCTCTTTCACTAGCGCCCAGGTGAGTGAGGCCAGGCACGTACATTCCGTCGTAATCGATGAGTTTAAGTTCCCTGGTAGGTGTCACAAGAAGATTCCCGTGCTGCAAGTCGCCATGCGCTACCCCCAAGAGCTCTAAGTCGTTGACCATGCGGGCAAATTTGGATGCCAACTCGGCGAGAACCGGAGGTTGCCATAGATGAGCTTCGATAAACGGTATGAGCCCACTGGCCTCAATCCACTCCATCTTGAGGATCGGATACCACCTCCCGCCGCACAAGATGCCTTCGGGGACGTACTCGAAGGCAACTCGCCACGGCTTCTCCACCTCAGCCAGCGTCTGACTAATTCGCTGATAACGAACGTCTTGGTCCGACACGTAGCGCGTGAAACATTTCACCGCCCATCGCTTTCCATCACCTGCGCGAATTGTGAAGACGCTCGCGAAATTCCCACTGATGGGCTTTGGTAAGCCGAGGGAGTCGGTAACCGCGCTACCACCGACGAGAACCGGGTCCTTGAAACAGCTCTCAGAATTTTGAAGCGCCTCTTGATACTGTCCACCAGTTGGGTATGCGGGGATCGACGACATCGTGATCAGTACAAGTCAATCCGCACGAGCGTGGTGTCGTCGTTGTCCATGCCACCTTCTTCCCGTTGAGAATTAACCCAAGATTCAAAGTCAACGTTGAAATCCATGGTGTTCATGTCGCGAAGAGGCTCCCAAGGACGTCCACCAGCGTGGGCAAGTCGAAGGAACCAGGCGGCTAGTGCGTCGGTGACGATGTAGAAGCTGTCCTCGTGATCCAGGTCACCTGAGGTCAGGCGAACGTGACGCCTAATGACTTCATTCTCACCACCACGGCTGGATAGTAAGGGAGGTTGGTGCGAGAACGCACCAACCTCCTGCATCGGAAAACTGGCGAGCAGCTTTTCATCTCGTACTTGGAACACGCATGAATCTCCCACAGCAGCTGCCTTCCAAAATGATGGAGCTCCTTGCTGACCTTCGAGAAACTCGACAACAACGACAGTCGCGTGAGCGCCCTTCGTAAGTCCCGGCTCTTCAAACCATTGAATCGGAACGCCCCGCTCCTCGCGATCTGCCTGGTACTCGGCCATTTCCCGCGTCCATTCGTCAACGGCAGCAAAGTAAGTGGCTATAAAACCTGACTTCACTCTCGTTGGATTTTTCCCAGTTCCAAACGACGACGAGAGCCGTCTTGCCCAGCGACCCGCCAGAAGTGATTCGCTTGCACCATCGGCGACAACAATGCGTAGCGAGCCTATTTCGAAGTCGCCAGCACCGGAGCCGTCCGGTCCCACCCATGACGCATCCTCACATTCTTCGGGCTGAGAACCGCGCTTCGGAACTGAGAATGTTGTGACGTTGGCGAGCATCTCACGTTCCTCAACGGAGGTCGGATGCTCTCGTTCCGATGTCTAAGAACTGGATGATGGATGTGGCATCCGCATTGAATACAAACCCCCGAGTTCCGTCTGACACCGGAATGCCTTGTTGCTGGGTATAAGTCCGCATTCCATCGGGAAGCGTGCTCGATAGGTTGAATAGATCTCTTGCAAATTGATTCGCCAGCACTGCTTCGTTGTCCGGAAAACTGATAGCCGGACTCGCATCGGAAGAGACGTGCAGGTTGAAGAGTAGTGCTGCACCGTCAGAACTCGCGAGCTGGCGAATGCCTTCGGCAGGGAAACTTGGATCGCCATCCGTTGACTCTCCGTCAGTCAGATTCAACACGACTGGCGGAAAACACCCCGGGTGGTCGATAAGCCAGCTAGATACGATCGATTGAGCTCGGCTCAAGGCACCAGACATCGGCGTCCCTCCGTTGGCGACAGGATCAACCCAGACCGGGAACTTCACTTCCTGATTTACCAGTCCACCGGCGCCATCTGGAATCTTCTTCGTGCGAGTCTCAAGCCGAGCCGGCGATGCTGCAATCTCACTCAAAGGGACCAATTCTCTACCTGCAAGCGCGCCAGTAAGCGCGGGAGCGACATTTGTTCCATATCCAATGACAGACACGTAAAAGTAGTCGCGCACCCCTTCTTCCTTGGCACATTTAATACCCAGTTCAAACAGAAGATGATTGAGTGCATCTGCCACGACATCACATTTACGTTGTCCTCCGCCACTTCCGATCTGATCTTGCATGGATCCCGACTGGTCGAGCAAGAATACGAAACATGTTGGATTGGCGCGACTGATCTCTGCCGAATACATGCGAATCTCCTCTTCGACACTTAAGTCTCGCTAGTTTGACACAGAGTAGCTTGCACCGACGGAATTCCTCGCGACATTTCCGGTACCAGGGGTCCTGGGTCACCAATCCGACTCATACGACCCATGTGCGACCTACTCGCGCTGGCATTCGCCTTCCCAAAGCACATTCCTCTACCCCTCCGCTCCCATGCCCCTCTCCCCAGATTCTCATATCTTGTTTTCCCATGATCACTGAGCGTCCTCCTCCCCTCAACGCTTCTCCCTGATCTCATCACTTCAGATTTGTTGTCTCACACGTCTGGCACTCGAGGAACGAGCGAGCATTATTGCGACAGTTGTGGAGGATGCAGGCGCGTTCAACATGATGACCATTCGGCGTCTCAGCATCGGAGCGGGTTACAAGTACCTGCTCAAATCCATCGCCGTCGGCGACGGCCCCGAAGGCACGGACAAGTCGGACCTCGTTCGCTACTACAGCGAAAGCGGCACTCCCCCGGGAGTCTTTCTGGGGTCAGGACTGGTCGATCTCGACGGTGGTCGTGGCGTTGCCGTCGGACAGTCCGTCACCGCGGAGAACCTCCAGCGGATGCTCCAGGACTGCGCCGATCCGATTACCGGCGAGGTGCTCGGCCGGGTTCCCAGCATGAAGGCGGTGGGTGGTTTCGACCTGACGTTCAGCCCCGCCAAGAGCGTCTCGGTGGCCTGGGCCCTCGCCGACAAGTCGACTCGCGAAGTGATCTACCGGTGTCACCAGGAGGCGATCGCCGAGGTCCTCGCCTACGCCGAGCGCGAGGTGTTTCACACACGAACGGGAAGCCAAGGCTGCGTCGAAGAGGACATCGTGGGGGTCATAGCGGCGAGCTTCACCCACTTCGATTCGCGAGATGGTGATCCCCAACTCCACGACCATGTCGTGATTCTTAACCGGGTCCAGGCCAAGGATGATGGTGCCTGGCGGACCCTCGATAGCCGCGGACTCTTCGCCTCAACGGTGATGCTCTCCGAGATGCACCAGGGCGTTCTTTCGGACTTACTCACCGCCGAGCTCGGCTGGGACTGGGAGGCCCACGCGCGGCGTTCCAGCACCGCCCCGAAGTGGGAAGTGGCTGGTGTCTCGAAGCGCCTGATGGACGAATTCTCACAGCGCACCACGGCCATCGTCAGCGCGAAGGATCGCCTCATCGCCCAGTTCAAGGACGATCATGGTCGCGCTCCCACCGACGTCGAAGTAATCAAGCTGCGCCAAACGGCCACCCTCTCCACCCGGCGAGCGAAGAAAGGGTTGAGCCTCGGGGACTTGACCGAGGAATGGACTTCTCGGGCCGATCTCTACCTGGATGATGAACCCCTCGCGTGGGTTTACGAACTGGGTGGCCAGGACGTGCCCGCCCTCACCAGCGCTGAGTTCGAGGACGAGATCTTGCTCGATATCGCTAACTCGGCCCTCGAAGTCGTGAGCGCCAAGCGGCCCACGTTCTCTCGCGCCAACGTCCAGGCGGAGGTCTTTCGCCAGATGCAGGGCGTTCGCTTCACTAAGCCCGCCGAGCGGATTCTCACGGCCACTCGGGCCACCGACCTAGCCGTCACCCAGGCGCTGCTGATCACCACACCCAACCTGCACCACACGCCACGCTTCCTGCTTCGCAGCGATGGCACCTCAAAGTTCCGGGGAACCGGCCACTGGCTCTACACCTCTGCAACACTGCTCGACGCCGAAGCGCGCCTGCTCGACGCGGGCCAACGCCTCGACACAGCTGTGGTGTCCAGCGCCACGGTGGCTGAAGTTGCCCAGCAACTACTCCCCGGAAGAGCCTTCAAGCTCTCGACTGACCAGGCCCTCTGCGTGGAGCAGATCACGACCTCGGGCCGAGCCATCGATCTTCTGGTGGGTCCGGCGGGCACGGGGAAGTCGACGACC
>Ga0307375_10004991_pt1 | contig 12538 bp, 7 predicted proteins | sample TR1MG_FD_202531 | JGI IMG/M metagenome (GOLD analysis project Ga0307375, IMG submission 202531) | Soil microbial communities from Risofladan, Vaasa, Finland - TR-1 | ecosystem: Environmental > Terrestrial > Soil > Coastal area > Acid sulfate soil | place: Finland: Risofladan, Vaasa | collected... | reverse complement strand
CCCAAACAGGTTGTTTTTCGCATTTCGGAAGATGTCTTGGCAACCTATACAGGCAAAGCCTTGCTGAACAAATACGATGTGTACCAGCACCTGATGGACTACTGGAACGAGATAATGCAGGACGATTGCTACTACCTTGCGGTTGAAGGATGGAAAGCGGAACTGACCATTACCAAACAAACCAAAACCGTAACCGAATGGGATTGCGACCTGGTGCCAAAGTCATTGGTAATTGACCGCTATTTCTTAACCGAAAAACAAGCCATTGAAAAGCTCGAAGCCGAAAAAGAAGCCATTGCCACCGAAATTACCGAACTGGAGGAAGAACACAATACCGAAGAAGGCTTATTCGCCGATGTTCCCGATAAGGTAAACAAAGGAAATGTGCAAAAGCGATTAAAAGCCATTGATACTCCAAAATTACAAACAGAAAATGCCGAAGAAATAAAGGTATTAAAGGCTTATTTAAAATTGATTGATGACCAAACAGCTTTAAACAAAAAGATAAAGGAAGCCCTTGCCGACCTCGATAAAAAGGTAATTGAACGCTACAAATCCCTTACTGTTGACGAAATAAAGCAGCTGGTTGTGGATGATAAGTGGATGACCATATTGGAGCGTGATGTAAAAACCGAAATGGAGCGCATTAGCCAACGCCTTACCCAACGCATAAAAGAGTTGGTAGAGCGTTACGAAATCCCGCTGCCAGCCATTGCAAACAATGTGAAAAACCTCGAAGAAATAGTGAATAAGCATTTGGTTAAAATGGGATTTTGATCTGCTTTTGTCGCAAATATTTACTACTTTTGCGACAAGAAAACAAATTTAACATGCCTGAAAGCACAGAAATACAAATAGTTAAAAAAATAAAAAAAGCCAAGAGGGGTGCGCTTTTTTTTGTCGATAGTTTTGCATCTATTGCCAGTGCTAAAACCGTCAATAAAGCGTTGGAGAGGCTCGTTTTTTCTGAAGAACTCGTTAGGGTAGCTAAAGGAATATATGTTAGGCCTGCAATCGACCCTGTTATTGGAGTGGTATATCCAAGCATTGAAACAATTGCCAAAGCTATTGCAAAAAGGGATAGAGCCAGAATTGTTCCAACAGGAACTTACGCCCTTAACCTACTGGGGTTATCAACCCAAGTACCAATGAACATTGTTTTTTTAACCGACGGAGTTCCCCGAAAAATCAATATCTCGGGCCGGAAAATAGTATTCAAAAAAACCGCTCCAAAAAATGTTGCAGCCATTGGCGAAATTAGCAAGTTGGCAATACAGGCCCTACGAACCATTGGAAAAACAGAGGTAACTCCCGAGGAGATAGCCAAAATACAGAGTTTGCTTCGAAAAGAAAAACCCGCCCGCCTAAAGCACGACCTATTCCTTGCCCCCGCTTGGATTCAGGAAATAATTCGCCCGGTACTAAAAGCGGCAAAAAATGAGTAGCATAGCATTAAAAGAGTGGCTTAACCTACCCGAAGATACCCGAAAAAATATCTTTGAGCAGGCAACGCTGAAGAAGAGTTTACCAGCCCAAGCAATTGAAAAGGACTGGTGGGTTGTGCATACACTTGAGCTAATATTTGAAATGGATTGCGCACCTGCTATGGTTTTTAAAGGAGGTACATCACTGAGTAAGGGCTGGGGCTTAATTGAACGGTTCTCCGAGGATATCGACCTGGCCTTAGATAAGGAGTACCTTGGCTTTACCAATAACAATCCTGCAAAAAAGGAGGTAAACCAGCTACGCAGGCTATCGTACAACTATATTACCACCAAATTCACTCCCGAGCTACAGGCAAAATTTAACGATGCAGGCCTTACTGGGGTTACTGTAAAGCACCAGGAGGTAGTAAACCACGACCAAGACCCGCTTATAGTTGAAATATACTACCCAAAGCTCACCGAACCCGAAACATACCTTAAACCCGGGCTGCTGGTTGAAGTGGGGAGCCGCTCGCTGAAAGAGCCATACACCGTGCGAGAATTTGGCACTATGGTTGCCGAAAGTTTTCCTGCACAGCCCTTTGCCGACAAACCCATAGCAGTGCCAGTGGTTAACCCCGAGAGAACTTTTCTCGAAAAGATATTCCTGCTACACGAGGAGTTTCAGAGGGCGCAGGACGTTAAACGTATTGAGCGGCTGAGCCGGCACCTTTACGACATTGAAAAGTTAATGGATACCGAGTTTGCCGAAAAAGCCCTGCACGATAGGGAGCTGTACCAAACCATTGTTAGCTACCGCAGCATATTTACCAAGTTTGGGGGAATAGATTACGCAAGCCATAACCCCAAAACCCTAAAGTTTATACCACCTGCCGGACAGCTACCGCTATGGGAAGCCGATTACCGCCAAATGCAGGAGAGCATGATATACGGCAACACGCTGCCATTTAAGCAGCTTATTGATAGGCTAACTGTACTACAGGAACGAATAAACAGCATAATATGGAAGTAAAGCAAGGATATAAGGAAACAGAGGTGGGCGTTATTCCTGAGGATTGGGATGTCGCAAGATTAAAGGATTTGACAACTTTGATTACTGATGGCGCTCATCTTTCACCGCCAACGGAAAAAAATGGTTATCCTATTGCTACTGTTGAAAATATAAATAAAGGTTACATAGATTTAGATTCTTGCAGAGTTATTAGTTCAAAGGATTATCAATATTTAGTACGTAACAATTGTAAACCTCTTATTGGGGATGTTTTATTATCAAAAGATGGCACAATAGGAATAACATTCCCAATTGATAAAGAAGAAGATGTTGTTTTATTATCATCTATTGCAATCATTAGACCACAAAAAGAAAAACTGGATAGTGTTTTTTTGAGTAAATCTTTATCTTCTGAATGGTTTTATGTTTTTTTAGATAGAGTTAAAGCTGGCTCCGCATTAACCAGAATTGTTTTAAGAGATATTAGCAAATATGTTTTTCCTCTTCCCCCTACCAAAGCCGAACAAACCGCCATAGCCACAGCCCTAAGCGATGCCGATGCCCTGATAAACAGCCTCGAAAAACTCATTGCAAAAAAGCGCAACATCAAACAAGGGGCAATGCAACAATTGCTGAAACCGAAAGAGGGTTGGGAATTGAAGAAGTTGGGGGAGATTGCGGAGATTGTAGGTGGTGGAACACCAAGTAGTTTTATTCCACATTATTGGAACGGTACAATTAACTGGTTTACACCAACAGAAGTTGGTATGAGTAAGTACACTTTTGAAAGTGTTCGCAAAATCACAAAAGAAGGATTTATTAATTGTTCTGGGAAAATGTTACCAGTTGGAACAATTCTACTTACAACAAGAGCAGGTATAGGTGATTTAAGCATCTTAATGATTGAGGCTTGTACTAATCAAGGTTTTCAATCTTTAATAGCAAAGGCGGGACATTACAACGAATTTTTGTATTACCTAATGCAAACCTTGAAAAACGTTTTAATTCAAAATGCAAGTGGGAGTACTTTTTTAGAGATAAGTCCTAACAAAATTAGGCAGATTGAAATTTCAATTCCTTCTTATGAAGAACAAACCCGCATCGCCACCATCCTTTCCGATATGGATGCCGAAATACTGGCATTGGAAACCAAGCTGGAGAAATACCGCAAGATAAAACTGGGTATGATGCAGAATTTATTAACTGGGAAAATACGATTGGTATGAACGAAAACGAATTAGTTTTAAAATCGATAAACCAATTAATGGATTACAGCTTTTTTATTCCCTCGTATCAGCGTGGCTACCGATGGACTGAAAAGCAAGTAGAAGAACTATTGGAAGATATTTGGGCCTTTGCCATCAACCCGCCAAAGCAGGAAGAAGGCAAAATGCGTCCTTTTTATTGCTTGCAGCCCATTGTGGTTAAGCAAAAAAACGGCATAGCCGATGAGTGGGAAGTAATTGACGGTCAGCAACGCCTTACAACAGTTTATTTGATATTAAAAAACCTTGAGTCGCAAATTGAAAAAGACCAAAAGAATATAAAACGGGTTTTCTACGAAACAAGAGAAGAAAGCGAGAAATTCTTAACTGAAATTAAAGAAGAGGATGCTGATAAGAATATCGACTTTTACCACATCGCACAGGCAAACAAAGCCATTCAGCAATGGTTCAAGAACAAAGCCAATAATACAGAGTTTGCCACCCCAAAAGCGAAGTTTGCCCCCACTTTCCTAACCGATACAAAAGTAATCTGGTATGTAATTAACGACGGTTCCGATTCCTACGATATTTTCACCCGTTTAAACATCGGCAAGATTCAATTAACGAATGCCGAACTTATAAAAGCCCTGTTTCTAAAAAAATGGAACAATGCCGAAGCGGTGGATAAACTCAGGTTAAAACAACTGCAGATAGCTACCGAATGGGACAGGATTGAAAACACCCTGCAAGACGACTTATTTTGGTATTTTATTTACAACAAGCCCGATTCGAAAAACCCCAAATACGCCAATCGTATAGAATACATTTTCGACCTGATGCAAGAAAAACCTGATGGAGAAGATGAAAAATACACATTTTACAAGTTTTACGAAGATTTTGAAAGAAGCAAAAACAAGAATAAATTCAAAATACCCGACACCGATGCCCTTTGGTTAAGTGTGAAAAAATACTTCTTAACTTTTGAAGAGTGGTACAAAAACAGGGAGTTGTATCATTTAATCGGCTTTTTAATTTCAATAAACTACAGGTTACAAGATATTCTTGAACCGAAAAAGAATAATGTGAAAATCAACATTACATCTAAAACCGATTTCAAGGCATTTTTGAAAGAAGAAATCCGCCAGAAGGTGAAATTCGACATCAGCACCCTGAATTATGGTGATAATAAAGAGATTAAAACCGTTCTGTTGCTCTTCAACATTCAAACCATACTTTCCAACGAAAAATCGAATATGCGTTTCCCTTACAATCTATACAAAAATGAAGATTGGGATATAGAGCATGTCCGTTCTCAAACCGATAAAAACATTACAGGCACCGACCGTAAAGAATGGGCAAAAGATATGCTTGAATATTTTACAGGTTTTGCTGACGAATCGGAACAAAAACAATATATCGATACTATTGAAAATACCGATGTTGAAGTTTTCAGAACCATTTCAGAAAAAGAGCAAAGCAAAAACACATTGTCAGACTTATATCACGTTGCCTATGCCGATAAAATTGATGATGCCCGGTTTAGCTCCGTTTACAATACAATAAAAATCGAATTTAAGGAAGATAACGAGCCGAGCAAATGTGCCATATCAAACTTAGCTCTGTTGGATTCAGCCACCAATAGAAGTTATAAAAACGCATTTTTCCCCATTAAACGCGGAATTATTTTGCAGAACGACAAGCGGGGAACCTTTATTCCTATCTGTACAAAAAATGTCTTTATGAAAGCCTACAGTAAAAAGTTTGATGAAGTAATGTACTGGAGTAAACACGATGCAGATTTTTACCTGAAAGCTATTGAGGAAACGCTCGTTGATTATTTACCCCACAAACAAGTGAGCAATGAATAGTAACGAAAATATTTCGGGTAAACGATTAACTTTTTTCCAGTTAATACAGGAATATCATATTCAGATTCCAATAATCCAAAGAGATTACGCCCAAGGCAGAATTACAGCCCACGAAATTCGTGATTCCTTTTTAGATGCACTATTGGCATATCTTGAAGAAAACAAAAAGCACAGGGATTTAGATTTTGTGTATGGAAATCAGTCGAATGAAGCCATTGACGACGAAACAAAATTTATCCCCTTAGACGGGCAACAGCGTTTAACAACTTTGTTTTTATTGCATTGGTATCTGGCAATAAAAGACGGTGAGATTGTTGAACTCAGAAAGCATTTGGTATTTAGCAAGCAGGGAGAAAGCCAAAAATCAAAATTTTCATATGAAACACGCACCAGTTCAAGGGAATTTTGCGATTCGTTACTTTTGGCTGATGTAAATTTGGAAAAGCTTTTAAAACCCGATGATGGGAAAAACAATAGCATTTCAAAAACCATCAAAGACAGCAGCTGGTATTTTCTTTCGTGGGAAACCGACCCTACGATTCAATCCATGCTGATAATGCTCGATGATATTCACGCTAAGTTCAATAATACAGTTGGTTACTTTCAAAGATTGATAAGTCTTGACAATCCGGTTATTACCTTTCAGTTTCTTGATTTGAAAGAATTTAACCTTACCGACGATTTGTACATAAAAATGAATGCAAGGGGCATTCCACTTTCACCTTACGAAAACTTTAAAGCAAAATTTGAACAGCATTTAAAGAAATCCGACTTTAATGCAAAACACACTTACACACTAATTTTTGACGGTAAACCAAATCAGGTTGATGTTAAAACTTATTTTTCTCATAAAATTGATACAGATTGGGCAAACTTGTTTTGGAACCATACGCTGACAGACAAAAAGAAATTTGATAAACTGATAATGAATTTCATCAGGGCTATTGTGGTAAACAATTATGCAGCAGATTCCGTTAATACCGAGTTTATCAAATATTTAATAGATAAACGAAACGAAGATATTTCGTTTCAGCAGTATTCTAAAAATGCTTGTTTAAACGAGAAAACTGTAATTGACCTCATAACCATTCTTGATTTAATAAAGAACGGTAACCAAAAAGTAAAGAGTTATTTGTCTGACTCATTTCATTACAATGAAGCGGAACAGTTTGACATTGTAGTAAACAATGCTTTTGTTCAGGCTGGTTATGTTGAAAGGATAAAACTTCATGCCTATTGTCAATACTTAATTCAATGGAGAACCGATAAGGGTTTTGATGATTTTGAAGGCTTGCAAAACTGGATGCGGGTTATTTACAACTTAACCGAGAATACAGCACCTTATAACAATGAAAAGGAATATTCAAATTCTATTCAAGGCATAAATCAACTTATTTCGCAAAGCAAGGATATTTTAAATTACATTTCAACACTTGATAAAATAAGCGGTTTCGATGAAATACAATTCAAAGAAGAAAAAATAAAAGCCCTTTTAATCTTAAAACTAAACAAGTGGGATGAACTGCTATATTCTGTTGAAAAGCATGGATATTTTAAAGGCCAAATCGGGTTTATCCTGTTTTTAAGTGGCATAGAAGAATATTTTAACACAAATAATCATTGTAATTGGAGCGAACAGGAAGATAATGACTTTAAAGTACAGTTTATAAAATACAGGGATATAGCAATTAAGATATTCAGTGATAAAGGAATAAATCCTTTCTCTGATTTTGTTTGGGAAAGAGCCTTGTTAGCAAAAGGCGATTACTTGATTACAGAAGGCAGTAACCAAAGTTTCTTAATTAATTTCGACCGTGATATTAGCTGGAAGCGATTTTTGAAAAGAGACAAAAACCATGCATTACATAGCAACATCATTAACCAGATATTTAACGAGCTTGATGCCAATAATCTAACATCATCTCTTGAAGCAATTAAAAACAGTTATACAGGGGCAGACTGGCGTAACAGGTTTATTCAAACTCCAAAGCTTTTTAGTTATTTAGGAGGAAAACGATATGTAAGACAAAATTCCGCACACGGATTTGTCTTATTTAGTGGTGAGCGTATGAGCGGGGCACATGCTGAATTATATTCGTATTCATTTTTTCTTGATAATTTGGAAGGAAAAGAATTTGCTCCATTTGATTCAAAAGCAAATTACTACTTCGCAGCAGGCGATGACAGAGAAGAACGCCCTTGTGCTTATATTGATAATTGGCAATTTGAAAACACTAAATATGCTATAGACATTTTATACTCCTATAATCAGAATAAATTTAAGCTTCGCTTTTTCTACAGGGATATTGGTAATTACAGAAATGATTTGGTTGCTATTTTAACAAATCAGGGTTTTTCGGCCATAAATGAATCGTATGTGATTTATTTAGAAGAAAGCGAAGTGGTGAAAAAAATCAATGATTTAGGAGTGTCATTAAAAGGATTAATAGTATGAGCAAAGTCGGCGACAAAGAACGAATAGCCCAAAACCGCGTGGTAAAACTGTTTCAGAACGAACTAAAATACCGCTATTGGGGTAATCTCGAAAAGGAGGAAAACAACAGCAATGTGGATGAAACCTTGTTAACGGCTTTTCTTACAAAAAAGGGATATACCAAAAATCAAATTAGCAAAGCACTATACGAGTTTTACAAAGCAGTAAACATCAACACCCACGACGACCTTTATCAGGCTAACAAAGAGGTGTATTCACAGCTTCGTTACGGAATTAAAGTAAAAGAGGAAGCCGGCGAAAACAAGGAAACCGTTTACCTGATTGATTGGAACAATCCACTCGACAACGATTTTGCCATCGCCGAAGAAGTAACCATAAAGGGTGTTCACAATAAACGCCCCGACATTGTGCTGTATGTAAACGGAATTGCATTGGGAACTTTGGAGTTGAAACGCAGTACGGTTTCGGTTTCCGAAGGCATCCGCCAAAGCAACGACAACCAAAAACACATTTTCATCAAACCGTTTTTTACCACCATTCAATTGGTAATGGCTGGCAATGATACCGAAGGTTTACGTTATGCAGGCATCGATACATCCGAAAAGTATTACCAAAAATGGAAAGAGGTGAGCAAAGAATTTAATCCAAACGACACCTACCTCCTAGAACTTACAAAACCTTTACGGGAACAGGCTGCCAAAGCCGGAAACCTGTTGGATAAAAACATCATCGAAATGCTCAACAAGGGGCGTTTGATAGAAATAATCCACGATTTTGTGGTGTTCGACCGTGGACAAAAGAAATTTTGCCGTCCCAATCAGTATTTTGGAATAAAAGCCGCACAGGAAAACCTACGCAACAAAGAGGGCGGTATTATTTGGCACACGCAAGGCAGTGGCAAAAGTCTTACAATGGTTTGGCTTACCAAATGGATTCGTGAATACAACCCCAACGCAAGAGTTTTAATTGTTACGGACCGTGACGAACTTGATAAACAAATTGAAAAGGTTTACAAAGGTGTTAATGAAGAAATTTTCCGTTGCAAACCTAAAAACGGCAAAAGTGGTGGTGCGGTTTTAATCGACAAGCTAAACGATTCTGAACCCTGGCTTTTATGTTCGCTCATCCATAAATTCGGCAACAAAGAAGAAGCTGACTACGATAGTTACCTCACCGAACTAAAAAACAGCCTGCCAAAGGATTTTTCACCCAAGGGTGATTTTTATGTTTTTGTAGACGAGTGTCACAGAACTCAAAACTTAGGCAAAGGATCTAAAAAAAGCTTGAATCAATCCATGCGCGAGATTCTTGGAGACAAAGCCATATTTGTCGGTTTCACCGGAACACCCCTTATGAAATCAGACAAGAAAAAGAGTATCGAAGTTTTTGGCAAATACATACACACCTACAAATTTGATGAAGCGGTAAAAGACGGCGTTGTACTCGATTTACGCTACGAAGCACGGGATATCGAGCAGAAAATCACATCAATGGATAAAATTGACACGTGGTTCGAGACCAAAACAAAAGGCTTAACCGACTTTGCCAAAACCGAACTAAAGCAAAAATGGGGCACAATGAAAAAAGTGTTCAGCTCGGTTGGTCGCTTACAAAAAATTGTTGCCGATATTTTGCTCGATATGGAAACCCGTGAGCGTTTACAAAATGGACATGGGAATGCCCTCTTGGTGTCCGATAGTATTTACAACGCTTGCCGTTATTATCAACTGTTTCAAGATTCTGGTTTTACCCGATGTGCTATCGTAACTTCCTTTGCCCCTTCACACAGCGATATTAAAGGCGAAGGCGAAAATCATACAGAGAAAATAATGCAGTATGAGATTTACCAAAAAATGCTTAACGGTAAATCGCCCGAAGACTTTGAAGATGAAGTAAAAAAACGTTTTATTGACGAACCCGCTCAAATGAAATTGTTGATTGTGGTGGATAAGTTGCTAACAGGTTTTGATGCCCCAAGTGCTACCTATCTGTACATCGACAAAAGTATGCGTGACCACGGTTTGTTTCAGGCAATTTGTCGTGTAAACCGTCTGGATGGCGATGACAAAGACTACGGCTATATTATTGACTACAAAGATTTGTTTGGTAGCCTCGAAAGTGCCTACAACGATTTTACTTCAAAAGCATTTGAAGATTACGACAAGGAAGATGTGGAAGGCTTACTTTCCGACCGATTGAACAAAGGCAAAGAACGACTGGACGATGCACTTGAAACAATCCGTGCATTGTGCGAACCAGTTGTTCCACCAAAAGGCACAAAAGAATACATCACCTTTTTCTGTGGCAATCCACAAATACCTGAAGACTTAAAAGATAGCGAACCCCGCAGGGTTTCATTATATAAAGCAGTTATTTCGATTATTCGGGCTTATGCCAACATTGCAGACGAAATGGAAGAAGCGGGCTATAAACCCAATGCGGTTGAAAATATTAAGAATGAAATAAAACACTTTGAAAACGTCCGCAAAGAAATACAATTGGCAAGCGGCGACTATGTAGATTTGAAACAATACGAGCCGGCAATGCGGCATTTGATTGATAGTTACATTGGAGCCGAAGAAAGTAAAAAAATATCGGCTTTTGATGATCTTAGTTTGGTTGAACTGCTTGTAAAAGATGGTGAAGAAGCATTGGATAAACTGCCTGAAAGCATTAAGAAAAATAAAGATGCAATGGCAGAAACCATTGAGAACAATCTACGGAAATTAATCATTGAAGACAGTCCAACAAACCCAATTTACTACGAAAAAATGAGCGTTCTGCTCGATGAATTAATCAAGCTGAGAAACGAAGAAGCCGAACGGTACGAAGATTATTTGAAAAAAATTATTGAACTGGCTGTAAAAATCAAAAAACCTGAAACAAGTAGCGAATATCCAACAAGTATAAACACGCAAGCAAAACGTGCTTTATATGATAATTTGGAAAAAGACGAACCTTTGACAATTGCGTTGGATAGTGCTGTTACTTATGGAAAATATGATAACTGGGAAGGCAATTTTGCTAAAGAGCGACATCTGAAAAACAAAGTTGTAAAACCAGTTTTAGAAGAACATGACAAAGTTGAAGTATTAGAGCCAATTTTCGAAATTATAAAACAACAAAGAGAATACAAATAGTAATGGAAGAAGTTAAGGTATTACATATAACTTCCAATCTAAATGTTGATGTCGTTCGTAAAGACATCAAAAATATGCACTTGGCTGTTTATCCTCCATCTGGCAGGGTTCGTATTGCCGCACCTTTAAGTGTCAATGATGAAGCCGTGAGACTTTTTGCTATTTCAAAGATTGCATGGATACGGAAACACCAACGAAATTTTGTATCACAAGACCGTCAATCTCCAAGAGAATTTAAGCAGCGTGAAAGTCATTATTTCCAAGGGAAACGATATTTATTGAGAATTACAGAGCAGGATGCACCAGCAAAAGTTTTAGTGAAAACTAAAACTTATATCGACTTATTTATTCGGCCTGAAAGTACAACAGAGCAGAAACAAATAATTATAAACGAGTGGTACCGTTCAGAATTAAAAAAACTCATTCCGGATATAATTGAGAAATGGGAACAGAAAATTGGTATAAAAGTATCCGAATGGCAAGTAAAACAGATGAAAACCAAATGGGGAACCTGCAACATCGAAGAAAAACGGATTTGGATAAATTTGGAATTAGCGAAGAAGCCACTGCATTGTTTGGAATATATAGTCGTTCACGAAATGCTCCATTTAATTGAACGCCATCACAACGATAGATTCTTAGCTTTAATGGAGAAGTATCTGCCACAATGGAAATTCTTCAAAGAAGAACTAAACCAGTTGCCGGTAAGTCATGGAGAATGGAACTATTAGAGTTAAAACTCGACCTACTGTCATAAACACATTTATCCATAAGTTTATTTTCAGCGACTCTCCGCTGGCGCGGTCATGCTGTCCATACCCACCCAGCGAACAAAATAGCCATTCACAAAAAAGGAACCCCGCCGAAGCAGGATTCCCCATTCAAGTGTAACCACAAAAGCGCATTTACGCCTTTTCCATCAAAATTTCCAAAACCGTGAGCTCACCGTTAACCACGCTAACAGTTTTGGTAGTATTGGTAAAGCCCGGCTTGGAGGCTGTAACCGTATAGCTTCCATCGGCAAGGCTCTTGTAGTAGCTACCGCCGCCCTCCGCGGTTTTCTTCACAATCTTCTCCTGCCCATCAACCAGCGTTAGGGTTACGTTGGCCTTCGGTTCGCCCGTTTGGGCGTTTGTGGTCTTTATTTTTAGAGGCAGCGAGCCGGTACCCTTTTCAATCACCTTGCGCACCTTCTGGTATTCGTTGTAAAAGTTAGGTTCGCTCATCCGTACCATCTCCACAAGGGTGTCAATCTTATCCCAGCTAGTTGCCCGCGTTTTAAGCAGGGTAGCAAGCAGGTTGGTAGCGTTGCTGCTGGCCGCCGCATCAACCCGACGTTGCTGCAAACCATACTATGCTCTAGTGGGCTGTTTTAATAATTTAGATGCCAATGGTTAATTATTAATTGTTTTTCAATATTTTGTTGGTATTTAC
>Ga0307375_10004990_pt1 | contig 12539 bp, 11 predicted proteins | sample TR1MG_FD_202531 | JGI IMG/M metagenome (GOLD analysis project Ga0307375, IMG submission 202531) | Soil microbial communities from Risofladan, Vaasa, Finland - TR-1 | ecosystem: Environmental > Terrestrial > Soil > Coastal area > Acid sulfate soil | place: Finland: Risofladan, Vaasa | collected... | reverse complement strand
GATCTGGAGGAGGCCGCACGCGTTCGCATGATCGAAGAGTGCAACGAGCTTGCGCGTGCCACGCGCCTTCTCCACGGCATCATCAAAGATCACGCGGGCCTACAGGAACGGTTTTTGGGTACCGGGCGCATCACTGCGGGCCAAGCCGAGGCTTGGGGCGCGGTAGGGGTCGTGGCGCGTGCGACAGGCCTTGCCCGCGATTCTCGCGTACAGACCCCATACGCCCCCTATGACACGCTTTCGGTGCGTGTGGCGACATGCTCTCACGGCGATGTCGCCGCGCGGGTGGCGGTGCGTTTCGATGAGATTGACGAGTCGCTGCGCCTTATTCGTGACATGTTAGCTCAGTTACCGGACGGCGCGATCGCGACTTCTTGCGATACGACGCAGGGTGTCGCCGGCCTCGGTTGTGTCGAGGGCTGGCGGGGCTTGGTGCTTGTGGCGATTCACCGCGCGACCCCAACCGGTGGCCATCGCGTCCATATCCATGATCCCTCTTGGCAGAATTGGCCGCTCCTGGAGTATGCGGCGGTGGGGAATCTCGTTCCCGATTTCCCCTTAATCAATAAGTCCTTCAACCTCGCTTATAGCGGCCATGACCTGTAGAGACCATGCTTAAGCTCATTTTGCGAATGATCGCAACCGGCATCGTATCGCGCGCCCAATCCGTGGTCACGATCCCGGCCGCCTACGAATCCGCTCGGGCGGTGATCGGCCCCTTGGGTCGGGCGCTCGCTATTCGCCATGTCGACGCGGGATCATGCAATGCCTGTGAACTCGAGATCCAGGCGCTTAATAACGCCCTCTATAATCTCGAAGGTCTGGGTATCCATTTTGTCGCAAGCCCCAGGCACGCCGACGTCCTGCTCGTGACGGGCCCCGTCACGCGACATATGGTCTCTGCGCTGCGCGACGCCTACGAGGCGCTTCCCGATCCGAAGATTGTGATCGCCTTAGGCGATTGCGCCGAAGGTCTTGGGCCATATCCTCCCAATTACGCCACGGTGGGTCGCGTGGCCGATGTCATTCCGGTCGATATCACGCTTTCCGGATGCCCGCCATCGCCTACCGCGATATGGGCGGCATTGGCGGCCCTGATCGCAAAATAGACCTTTGAGTACGAAGCGCTGTAGTCGCGCCTCTGTTTCCGGGCACGTTGATATTCCGCATGAACGATCCATAACGAAGCGCGTCGTTCTTTCGTTGTGGGGCCAGAGGCGGATGCCCGCCCGACCACGCCGCCGTCTTGTGACGCCGGCCCCCTTGCGTGTCTTTTATGTTATGCGCAGGAGATTGGCTCCGATCTCCGCGATCACGGCGGCTTTGATGCCGGCCCTCTGGGCGAACTCGGGCCAGCGCGCCACGGCGTCATTGACCTCCGCTATGATGCCGCGCATGCCGGCTACACCAAAGCGTTCACCGACCGCCATGAGGTCTTTTATGGTGATGTCTTTGAATGTGCCGTTGACGGCCATGAGGTGTTGATGCACCCACTGGCTTTTGGGGTTGCAGGCATAGGTGAGATCGAAGGCCGGTGCCAGGCTCCAGGGTTGCCCTTCGCGCATGAGAAAGGCAAAATTCTTCGTATGGTCGTCTTGGTTGCGCGCGGCTACGTTGAACGTCATGCGCCGAAACGCCTGCGCGGCGGCTTTAGCGCCCAACTCTAGACGGTCGATGACGCTAAAGAGCTGTGCGTAATCATGAGTCGCCACCTGTTTGTAGTCGAGGTGGTCCATGGCGCATAGCGATTGAACGTGATGGCGTAGGGCCTGGTCACGATCGAAGCGGCGCGTCATGAAGTGCGCGCGCGGGCCTTCTTCGAGCAGCCGAGACTCCGACATCTCGATGCCGGCGGACGTCGCCATGAGATAATAGGCGAACTCGATGCGGCCGTAGCCCTGCCCATGGGCTGGCGGCTCAAAGACGCCCTCTTTCATAACTGGTTTGACGCCATCGAGCTTCAAGATCCATGGCGTGAAGCCATCGGGGGTAGAGCCCTGGCCTGAGCGGATCTCGTTTGTGATCGGATTCCAGGCGATAACGGCCTTGGCGCGCTGACCGCCCGCCGAAGTGCCTACTTGCAGCAAATTCTTGAGCGCGGCCTCGGTCTCGCGATCCCCATCAAAATGCCCACTGACCGCGTTGCGCGCGGCGACCACGAGGTCGTGTAATTCGACGGCGGTGGGTTTGGTCGTGCGGGGCGATCGCGGGGGGTGAAACGTGAGCGCGCCCATCGCGCGGCCCGCCATATAGGCAAGACGATCCAGGGAGGTGATCTGATCTTTGCTCACACCCTTGCCGGCCAGATAGGAGTCGATCAGGGCGTTGCCGAATTCGTCGGGAAGCGCGTCTGCGAGCATCGCCGGGAGTCCTCGGTAGGTCGGCTCGGGCAGCTGGGCGAAGGTATAGGGCTGTGCACGTAGGGGCATATGGAGCGGCGCCAGTTCGATCCCTAAGGCGAGCCACTCGGGCGCGTACTCGAAGGAGTAGGCGCGCAGGCGTGGGTCGCGCGCGACCGCGCCTACCTTTTTACCCCAAGCATAGACGGTCACGGCCGTGACGGGTCGATAAGCGCTGGCCATGGTTTAGGGCCTCCTGCGGCGCTTGACGACGCGTTGCGGGAGACTCGTCTGTCCCGTGCGCGCGATCTCCAAGGGGCTTACCATGTCGGCAGGCGGCAGGGTCTGGAACAGGTCCGGTAGATTAAGGGCGCGGAGTACGTGAATGAGGGATGTGAGGGTCGAGCCCTTGCCGCCTTCTAGGTTCTTGATGGCGCTTATGCTGACGTTGGCGGCGCTCGCCAATTCTTTTTGCTCGAGTCGCTGGCGTATACGCACGGCGCGCAACCGCGCGCCTATCTCCGCGAGCCATTCGTCCGTGGTGCGAAAGCTGTCGTAGGAAGAGATCAATACCGTAACCCTTAAGCGCTTGCCGTTCGAAATGGACGGTCTTAAGAGGGTAGCATACCTATTCTGTAAGAGATGTAAAAGAGGCTGTATTAGCTGTAACTGATTTATAGAGATCTATATGAATCCCTGTAGACCAGAACGCGCGCTCCTTTTGTCTTGCCCTTCCTCTTTCCGATCCGGAACTTTGGGATGCGTTCGAGCCTCGTATTGTTGAGTGAGTCTCGCTTAAGCAGTTCCCTTGCGTATTCTGGTCGTCGTGATCAACGGTGATCGGCGTGTAGCGCCGGTCCCTTGTTTGAATCTATCTGATCACGATCCGTTAAGAACGGGCCTCCGGCGCTACTTCCTCGCGCTTCTCGTCCAGCCCCTCATGGAGCGCGAGTTGCGTTTGGCCATGGAGCGTGAGGGTATCGAAGATCTCCCGCTTTAACCTGAACAACACCCATGCGCTCGCCCTACCACTGAACAGGTCTTGCGTCTCTTCAGCCTCGTTGAGCGGCATAGACTTCTCCGGGAAGGGCGCACCATTCAGGCCTTCGATGCCAATCTGACAGATTTTCAGCGCAGGTGCTCAGCCTCCTTGGCCTGTCAGAGTAGGCATTTCGATCCAAAAACTAGGCGGCTAATTCACGCCAAATTATCTCGCCGACCTGCGGAATGTAAGAAGGGAGGTGATCGAGCATCCGTTTCATGAGACCCATGCCGCCCAGGCGGTGATTTCCCGGTCGGTTTCTCTGGACGCAGAGCGCAATCGAAGCTCAAACCCCATAACCCCTCCGTACGAAAAGAGCGTATTGGCTTGCTATTCAAATTTACCCCCGAACCTTAACGAACCCAACCGCTTTACGCTAATGGCTTCCATGAGAAATGGGGACTAATGGGAAATTTGGGACTACTTCATGGGCAGTAGCTCGACAGTACCGTGTCAGGGCGCTAATATCTTGGCATACAAAAGATTTTTGTGAAGGTTTTCGAGGTTGCGCTTCATGGCCAAAGTTGGTCATGTGTCGGCGTCAAAACTGTGTCCAAGGTTAATGCCTTCTGCTACGGAAATCCTCTACACTGGGAGAAGAGGAGCACAAAACAATGCCGCCGGTAAAAGTCACGAGGTTCCGTAACCCACCGCTCGCAGAGGTCATCGTGGAGTTGCGCTGGGAGTCTTTCCCGGAAGGAGTCCCTGGTGCGCCTGCGCCGGTGGTTATCGCCTTAACGGCACAGGATGAGCAATTGTTTGCTGGTTTTGCCGCACAAGCAGGCGCCGCGAAGGGTGAGCCTGTTGTTATGGAGCGCCTATTGCCTAAGGGTCTTCCTGTTCCCCGTCATCAGGTGTGCTGTCGCTATAGCATACGAAACAAATCCAATGAGTTTTTGTATCAACTGGGCCCAGGGGTCTTCACAGCCAACGCCAAGGCGTCCTCCTATCAATCCTGGTCCGATTTTGCGCCTGTCGTGAGGGAAGGTATTGAATGGTTACTGCAGGCAACTCCGGAACCTGCACGCACACACCCCTTCACGTCGGTAAAACTCTGGTATATAGACTTATTTACGAAAAAGCGGTTTTTTGAAAACGAATCAGCCGCGGAATTCCTACAGAGCACCCTCCGCGTCAATTTGCAAATGCCAGAGGTAGTTTTACGCCAAACAGGTAAAAGGGGGCCATCCTCGGTCGCGCTGGTCTATCAAGCGCCGCTCGCCGACTTACCAAACGGCGTACTCGAAATGCATTTTCAGGAAGGCCGTGTTGGCGCCGACGCAGACGGGCCCGGCCTTCTCATGCATACCGCTGTCTCTATTGGGGGAGAAACCGCTCGTGACGCGGACGGCCTAATGGATGCTTTAGATAAAGCCCACGCTATCATCCACAGCTGCTTCTTGGAAATGACACATTCATTGCACGACGAGATGGGGCCTACCCAGGGGGACTGACGACATGAGCGCGACCGCACGCTTATACGAGAACGATTCGGGGGCTCGTGTGTATACGCATACGCCAGATGAAAATACCGCGCCACTATTCTTCTCGGAGATATCCGCAGACATGGCCGCGCTCATCACGACCCCCTTGGCAAACTCTTTCTTTGCATACACATTAGCGGGCGATATGTTTGAGATTGATAGCTTCGAGCAACTCGATACGCAAGACCTCAGGCCGAGCGCATACCAATACGCTATATCGTCTCATCCTGTGTGGGTCCCTTTTCGTGGAGCCCGTTCATCGGGCGGTAGGCAAGCTACGCTCTACTTGGTCAAACGCGGGCACACTTTTGGTGTAGAGATTGCTGCTAGCGAAACACGTGACGAAGAAACTATTTCTAAAGTTCTCGACCTTATTGCACAAAGCGTCCCGTATGGGGCTGCCCTGGCTGAGCGATTACGAGACTTGGCGGAAGCCGCTCAAGAGGAGGCCGGGCAGGGCACTGAACAGTTGTCGCTCTCCGCTTCATCCCTGACAAATTTCAAGGAGTTCCTTGTCTCCGAAGAAGGACTTGCCAAACCCAGCACCGTACTTACATGGGACGGCCATATCCGGGCAGAGTGGCGGAAGGACGCAGACCACCGCGTTGCGGCCGAGTTTATGGGCGATGGCACCGTCCGACTGGTGATTTTTGCCCCCAGCCGAACAGACACCAATACAATATGTCGGTTTTCCCGACAGGTCCCCGTTGCGTCGCTAACCAAAACAGTGGAGCCCTACGCTGTGCCCTTGCGGACATCTGCCTCGTAAACGATGGCGCAGGGCGACCCGATTCCCGACACGGACCACGTGGCACGCTACTGTCGCAAAGAAACCCTTAACGACGAGGGCTTCCCGGATGGCACTGCGTTTCGGCTACGGCCTGGGAAAGACCGCTACGTGTCAGTCAATTGGCTTGAGCATTTCGGGACAACAGACAAGAACGCGCAGTTAGCATCCATCCGGGCAGATATGCAGATAAAACCGGGGGCACAAGCAAAATTGGCGGTTCTGAATGTCCGGGAAACACGCGACTATGTCAAAAACAAGGACCTCGAGCACCTCAGCCTTTGTTTCTTGCATGAACCGGAACCTGATGACCTTTCCCACAGCGGCATCCACAACCTTCCTTTGAATGATAAGGATAGGCAGGAGATTCTTGCCGACTTGATAGCAGAATGTGCACGCGAGTGTTATCCGGCCAAAGGTTAACGAACGATACCCTTAAGTGGTACCAAATCGTCTCCTAGAACTACACACTGGCGCCCGCAAATGTTCGGGAGTCCGGTCGCGCGCAGGTTTTGTAGGAACTCCCCCGCGATTCCTCGGTGGGTTGGGCCGTGTACGCGGTGGGGCTTCGCTAGCTGCAAGAGCTCAGAAATAACAATATTAGTGTCGATAACGAGTCGAATCTGGAGGATATTGCCGATTGCAGCACGGAAGGCCTCTCGATCGCACGACCGTGAATACGCAATGCCGCGATTTTGGCCTTAACGCATGATTTTCTGGCGGTTCTCCGCTTGACCTGTGGATAAGTGTGGCAGTCTTTCCGCTATCGTTATACCCCGTGGCCTGGGGCCACCTGCAAGGGCCTACGCCCATTGCAGGCCGAATGGTTGGTCTCGCGGTTACGCGCCATCGCTTCGCTCTCTGGCGCGTCGCGACGGAAACCGATCATCCCTAAGGAGTATCCGAAAGCGTCCAGGTGCCGCCGCCGACCTGGCGAAAAGATGGGTCTTGCCGTAACACTTTCTGAATATATGCGCGAAAGTGTTTTGCTGTCGTGCAATAGCCGGCGACACGTATACGCGTTTCGATTTCGCGCAGACTCAGAGAGGGCCCCTCACCCTCCAGGGCTGCCCGCAGCAAAATGCGCAGGGGCAGCTTTTTGTACCGTCGAGTTTCGCGATCGACTTGCCGTAATGCATTCGCTGCCAAAGGCTTAACTTTTGCGAGTTCGCTGGACGCCTCCTTTATTGGTGGCCCCAGCGTTTCTGTGAGACTGGAGGTCACCTTTTCCCAAGCCGCCATAATCGCCTTTCGGCGACCTTCATCGGCCAGGGCCCAGACAAAACCCAGCAAAATGAGGACCTTTGCTCCCGGGGGTAACCGCGTGAAGACGGATAGAGCCGCCTTGAGCGCTTTGAATGTCAGGACTAATACGCCGAGTGTTCCCGACACGACGACGGCCCCGCCCATCTGGATGGCCACTTCGATCGTCTTGTAACGGGCGTAGTCTCGCAAACGGAACACGCAGTCCATAGTGACCACATGCCCACCCATGGCCGCGATATGGGGATCGCGTGAATATATTTGAGCCCCGATGCGCGCCGCGAGCATCGTAAAGGAGAGGTCGGCGGGATCAGGAACACCGGACAGGTCAGTCGATTCAAGGCTGACCGCGCAAAAGCGTAAGTGGGCCGCATAATCGTCCCACAAGGCTTCGGCTGCTTCAGGGGCAATCCCTTTGTTTCTTGCCACATCTAACCAGTGCTGTTCCATTTCGCCTTTCAGCTGTTGGGGCGCATAGCAGATGATGGTCTCGGAGGCCATAAGTTCCTGCAACGCCGTGCGGTAGTTGGGTACGCGGCGGGGTTTCGCTAGCTGCAAGAGCTCAGAAATAACCATATTGGTGTCGACAACGAGCCGAATCTGGAGGATGGTGCCGATTACAGGACGCAAGGCCTCCCATAGTACGCTGAGTGTCCGTAACTCCTTGAGATGGTCGCTAGGGAAGTGCAGGATTCCAGGCTTTGGCGCAGCTTTCATGTCGAACCAGATAGGGTTGTGGGCCAGAGCGCATCGTGCCACAACCGCCTAGACTGTCTTGCGAATATAAATGGCGCTTGTAAACTTACGTAGATGCCGACGCTCAATACACTCTGCACCGAAATGGCCGCCTCGGGTCGGCATATCACGCGGCGCGGGGCGCGAGACTGGTGGTCCAAGGGGCTGCTCCCGCAACCTCTGCGACGCGGCCTCGGCCGAGGGCTGGGGACGGAAACCTTTTGGACAGATTCGCGCGTTTTGTGTCAGGCGCAGGCGACCTATGATCTTCTGGCCTGTTATGCGCGGACCGATTTTGCCCTCTTGAGCCTGTGGCTTCTCGGTTTTCCAATACCATTGGGCGCCGTCCGCCGTATTTATGATGTGCTCATCACAAACGCCCTTTGGGCCGTGCATGGGCGGCCCCGCCAGCCGCCGGAAGACGTTCTTGGTGGGATGGCCAATAAGACGGCCATTCTTCAGGCGAAACGCGGTTCAATGCCTGTTAGTGTTCGACAGACCTTATCGGATCTGATGCTGGAAGTCCTCGGAATTGTCTACGGGCTCGAGGGCGAACCAGAATTTGATATGGTCGCGGATCTGTGGGGTGAGGTCGCGCCGTATCTCAACCCCAACGCTGACCGTGGGCGCGAATTTACGGGTGGCAACGATCCCCATGACGGGATCATAATAGCGCTCAAGTTCATCAAAAACACGGCTACGTTCCCAATTCAGCAACGTATGATGCGCGCGGCTACGGATTCTGAAGTTACGCGGGCACGACGTCTGGTTCTCGTCGCCTCGGGGCACATCCGGCGCATGATGCTGGTAGACCAAAAGAATTTGGAGTCATGGCTTTATCGTCTCACTATCGCCATCGGCCACAGGGCGGTTCCGATTCTCGTCGCCACCTTGCGTGATAACATGATGCGACACAAAATAACGCGGTCATTTTTGGAAGTCGCGCGCGCTGCACGACGCTCAAATTACAAACCAACATGATCCACAAGCGACCGAGCGGCCTTGTTTCGACTTTGCGTCCACAAGCCCTATCAGATACCTCAAGGCACGCGGCCAGCAGGCTTGATCTCGCCACGATTGCTAAAGTCCGCAATCAGAGAGTCATTGAGAATAGTCTCGTGCAGAGACCATGAATCTGGCTCGATGTTCCGGGACTCGCAGACACGATCTACGGCCGCCAGCATCAGCGCCAGTGCGTAAAACTTTTGCGCAAGCGAACTCTGGCCTGCTCGCCCGCTGGGCTCGGAAGGGCGTGGACGAGAGTTGTGCGCACAGATTTCGGGAGCTTGTGGCTAATCGTGAAAGTCTCATTAAGATGGGTCTTCAGGCTTTCGTGTGGGTAAGGGGGTCTTGGGCTTGCATCAGGCGCCCCCGCAGGCAAGTATAATACCCCACTGCGTGACACTGAACTGTCCCAAAAGCTCTTGGGATTACCGGCGCCGTAGCAAGTTGCGGCAGTGGCGGTACAAGTTGCCTCAGGCGATACCAGGCTTTAAGCGAGATGACCTTGCGCGTGGGGTGGCCGCCAGAGACGGTCCGCGCAACGGTCTTGAGTGTGAGGCTGTGGTACCCGGTTAACGATCCGTCCGCGACCGGGCGTCATCTGAATACGATGCAATGGAAGACCTTCATCGAGGCCCGCGTCCCGCGGGTCAACTGTCTGAAGTGCAGCGCTCAATAGATCCCCGGTCGCCTGGGCCGAGGATGGGAGTCGCTTTACCGAGCTCTTTGAGGCTTATGTCATTTAGGTGTGGCAAGCGGTGCCAAGTTCGGTGCAAGCCCAATGGCTGACGGCGCTCTCCTGGGACCTCAGTCGATCGGGTGATGGGCCATAGGCCATTCGGCCTACCATGTGCGGCCCACAATGAGGAGCGGGCGGTGACCCGCGGTGTGGTCGGCGATCATGGGAAGGGTTGCGCTGGCCCGGCACGCCGAGCGATGCCGGTCTTGATGAGAAGATCGTTGGCGAGGGTTATGATGATGTCTCGGTACTGCACGACCTTAAGGGCCGACGAGTCCTTGAGGTCGTACCCGAACGCACCCGGGAGGCCGCTCATACGCTCTGGACCGCGATCCTTAAAGCCCCAAGCGCCTAGGGCTTACCGCAGTGGCCAGGGATATGGGGGTGCCTTATCTGGAAGCCACCCGCGTAGCAGCAAGCCCTGATCGTGCATGACAAGTTTCCCTGCGCGAAGGAGTTGAACTAAGGCGGTTGATCTCGTGCGTCGGCGCGAGCACCGAGAACTCCAAGCCCAAGGCATCGGGATGCTCGCGAAGACCCGATATCTTTGGCTGAAGAACCCATTGAACGGGACGGACTGCCCGCGGGAACGCTTCCAGGCGATCACAGTCGATGCGCTGAAAGTGGGCCGCGCCTTCGCCATCCAGGAGGCGTTTGCCGACTTCTGGGATTACCGATATACCGCATCGGCCCACCAGTTTTTCGACCGCGGGTTCCTGGGCGACCCACTTGCGACACCCGCCCATCATGGCTTGCGCGAAGACCCTCAAACGCCATCTGCCGGGGTTACTCGCCTATACAAAACATCGCACACCTGCGCCGCCGCAGAAGGCATGAACGCCCAGATCCCGCTCCTCAAAGCCAACGCTTGTGGCTATCGGAATTTCACCCAATATCGCATCGCGATTCTCTTCCATTGCGGGAAGCTTGACCTCTATCCAGCGAGGTGCCCGTCATGAGACTTTTATGGGCGACCCACACAAAACCCGGAAGAGCCTTTCTTATGGGCGCGTTGTAGGGGTATTTTGCATAGATTAAGCGCTTTTACTAAGTCCGCTTGTTCGGCGTCGATGAGTGCGAAGACGTGGTCACGCGGGGCCCGAGCGAAGCGCAGCTGAGCGCGTTTTACCACGGCCACCGCGTTGCTTTTCGATTGGCCTTCGATAATCTCGACGCTTGCGGCGTTTATTCCGAGATGCTGAAGTAAGCCCCGAAGATAGAAGGGCTCGGTACATTCGCCTTCGCAGACGATTAAGGCGGATTCTAATTGAACCCGTTTCGCCTTCTTTCGCCGGGCGTGGGTTCGCTCTTTGGCCAGTTGCCAGTTATGAGCGTTATTCTTCCCCCGCTTAGCTTTCATCGAACAAAAATTCGCCGAGAAAGGGAATGGCCCCATAACGCCCCTGCAGATAGCCCCGTTCAATAGCTTCGCCCTTGCGTGGGCTGAACTCGGTTAAGCCGTAGAGTTCGCTGCTCTGATCTTTTCTCTTTTCGACAAACAAAACTTGGTCGCGCCGCAGCAGTTCTGGGTCTAGCAGTGAAGTGTCGTGGGTCGTTATCCAAAGCTGTGCCCCATTCTTAGATAAGTATGGCTTGTGCAGCAATCTCAAAATATAGCGCGTTAGCAGGGGATGCAAGCTCGTATCAAACTCATCTACCACGATGACTTTACCTTTTTCGATTGCATCTAGGAGCGGTGCCGCATAACCAAATAGCCGCAGCGTCCCATAGGACTCGTAGCGACGGTCGAACCACTGCTCTAGCCCCTCATCCGTTTTATGACAGAATTCGACATCGGGCAGATCACTGTCAAAGGCCCGTAATTCGGAGGGCTTACCCTGCTCTAGCTTAAATTCAATTTGTTGGCCTTTGCGTTTCTCCACCTTGATGTCGCTGATATGGATATCGGCCGTATTCATTAAACGGAGCACCCACTTTTTGTAGTGTGGGTCATTCAAACGCAAGAGTGTCGGTACGAGGTTAAATTCTGCCCGTGCCGGCAAAACGATCAGATCGTTGGCAAACCAGTTAAACAGGGGCTGTAGTTGCTGGCTGTTGGATTGGGCGGCTTGGGTAAGAAACAAAGCCCGACCTCCTGTGTTCGCCTTCCATATTTCGCGCTGACCCCTTTTCTCGCCCTTAAAATGCACAGAAAACGGCTGCCAGTCGTTCTCTCCCGTTTCTGGATTGTAGTGATACTCAAACCAGCGCTGGGCCTTGTTGGATGGATAGGCCAGTAGCCACTCGCCCCGGATACGTTCTGCATCAAAGGTGAATCCATACTGGTAGCGAACGTCGTTTAATAGAAGGGTGATCTCGAATTCGGTGACGCGATCGCGCGAATCTTTGTTCAGCAAAAATGGGGTGTAGTGCTCGCGGAACTGCGGCTCTAGAAGGCGTGTCGAGTGGAGTGTGAGCTGTTGCATGGTCATTAACGCGAATATCAGGTTTGTTTTACCGCTCGCATTAGCGCCATAGATCACCGCCGACCGCAGTAGTCTAGGCACATCAGTCCGGCCTGTGGAGACACAGTGCGTTTTTTCTAGCCATTTGTCGGCTGACGCTGTGAAACTCAAACATTGTTCTTCGCGGATGGATCGGTAATTGGCGACTCTGAATTCGACCAGCATTTCCGGCTCCAATACAAATTGTAGCTCTACATTTGACATTTTATTACGAAAAGTCAACTTATTTGTTAGTTGTAACCCCTTTGCACCGAGATCTATGGGCCGCCTACTTTGGTGGCTGTCGCGCCAAAGCCCAATATCCGTCTCTAGATCCCACCGTTCTGTTTGTTGCCGTTAAGGCCGTAGCATGCCAAGGCCCGTTTTCAGCGCGCCCTGACGAGTGAAGCGTCTGCGTGCGCTCCGTGGCTGGTATAGCCCCCGGGCTTATGGTTATGGGCCCCTTACCTTTAAGGCCGCAGTATTGACTGATGGGTCGCCTCGTCATTTCTAGATTAAGCCGCCTGTGCCAGACATCCGTCGTTCACTCGTTTTTGAGCGCACAAGTGATCCGCGCCACGGTAAACCTAAAAAACGCAGTTGACTCCACTTCCTGGTAAGCTAAAGCGAGGCTGCAGGCGGGCTTGCGGCGGTTTTTGCCACCACGGAGGACTCACCCAATGGGTGAAGCGAAACGGAAGGCT
>Ga0307375_10004988_pt1 | contig 12545 bp, 11 predicted proteins | sample TR1MG_FD_202531 | JGI IMG/M metagenome (GOLD analysis project Ga0307375, IMG submission 202531) | Soil microbial communities from Risofladan, Vaasa, Finland - TR-1 | ecosystem: Environmental > Terrestrial > Soil > Coastal area > Acid sulfate soil | place: Finland: Risofladan, Vaasa | collected... | reverse complement strand
CGATTCGTGAAGAGACGGCACAGGGCGAGAGCTACTACCTGTATTCAGTTCCGACGCAGCTGCTGTGGGCGCGGTTTATGGCCTACATGGCAATCGGCTTCAAGGCTCGCTTCGACGCCGAGTTCAAACAGCACCGTTTAGCCGTGTGCTCCTTCCTCATCCGGGCTTCCTATCAGGCTTGGCTTAGCAATCTTCAACTGCACAAACAATCATCCAGTCTCGCCCCACTCATCGCCTACTACGACCACATTCGAGGTTTCATCCGCTCCCCCAACTTTGCCTTCTCCACCACCACTCCCCAATCCTACCCTCATCCAATCCTCGACAACGCTTCACGAGCGCCACAAGCTTACCTATTCATGCTCGAACGATACCATTGGACCTTCAGAACAGCAGTAAACAAGGAAAACCTGGAGAGTCGATTGGAGCCGCTTCAACACGCACTTGTCTACCTCTGTCGCTATCAACTGCCCTCTCTCGTCCCTGAAATCACTTTTAGAGCCTCTGAGGATTCGAAAGAAGCTGTGCGTTTGGCATTGGAACGCTTCCGGACGGTGGAAATCAGCGAAGGGCTGCGCAACCACTTCACGAGCATGTGCAACGCCTCCAAGAGAGTCAAACCTCCGATTCGCAAGAAGCATACCTTCCTTGGGTGGGAAGAGTTGGATATGATGTTTCGTTTCGGTTGGGAGTGGAAGGTGTTGCCGTTGCCGAGGTCGATGCAGAAGCTGAACAATCCACACGAAGTTTTGGGCAAACTCTTGGTCGACTGGGCCTCTGACTTGAAACCTGCTCATCGATTGGACATTTCTATTCGTCTCTACAAGGTGATGCGTAAGATGTGTCACGCAGATGCGAATCCCGAAGAACGCTCGCTCGGACTCGCCTCTCGATGCTTGCCTGAATTCAACTTCCTGCTGCCCCCATTGCAACCACATCTGAGCTGTCACGCGTCTCTCTTCATCATTGCACCGGAAATCGCACACCACTCATACGCACTGAAGAGAGCCATCCTCGACTACGTACCCCTCAAGATTGCTTCTGATCACACTCTACACGAATCATACGCGAAATACCAACGACGGCAGAGAGCAATCAAGGCACAACTCGCATCGCATGGCGTGGACGCTATTGGAGCCGAACTTCAGAACCTCAGGACCTCCTTCGTCGGCGCTTCCAGCCTTTCTCCCTCGGCTCCTTCCTCCACCTCAGCTTCAGCCGCAACCAGCCACAACATCAGCAACAACTACAACCCTACCACGATCGTGGATAACACTCCCTTTGCATCACCTCAAGAGTTCTCACAATGGGCTTCTCTCAGACCGAGAGCATTGAAGACCAAGTGCAACAGCATCGCCGTCGCCCTCGCTTCGCTCTACGCTGAACATCCCGCTGCTATTGCCTCATCTATGGATTCTGCCGTCACCTTCGCCTCCGATTCTGTTCTTAACCTCCTACCCCTCTTACGATCTGCCTTCTCATGGATCCGAGTCGCAGAGAGCGATGAGGAACAGCTCCGCAACCCTCCGCCAGACTCTCATGCCATGGACACTTCCTAACTTGTAGCATAAACATGTAAACACAGTCATTAGCGACAGACTCCCGTTCTCTGAGATGATATCGCGGCTCATATGGGGACCGCTGATTGGAGTGCAAGGGACAAAACGCAGCAGCTCCTGTGTGCTCGTATAGACAGTACTGATCCGGTAATTACATTGTGTTACAGCCTCTTCTCTTGTCTGTGAGGACTTTCCTTCTCTGGCGAGCTATCAGACTCCCTTGCGAGGTCGAAAATGTTGCCCAATCGAGAGGAGGATGTACCACCCAGTTCGCCCTTCTTCTTTGTCGCTTCGTCCAATAGGGTTCGTCTCTTCTTCGTCTTTTCGTCTTCAACGTGCTTCAGGAGTGCATCTAATGGCTTGTCGATCTCCAAAGGATCATCCAGAGACCCGTGACGTAGGTGATTGTCAGACACTCTCTTCAATCTGCGCAGCTCGTCGTACCACTCCTTCTTTGGCCCAAACTTGGTGAATAGATCCTTTGATACTATTCTCAGTGCGGGATGTTGCTTGTCGATCTCATCCGGGCTGTTTGTAGAGAGTCTGAGGAGGTTGCCCACTTCGTATCTCTCCAGGTTTCTCATGCCGTCGATCTCCGATATGCGCCATTTTGTTGGAGGTGCGTTCATTTGGCCATCAGGGTGTATTGGGTACGAAGCGGTGAAGATCATCATGTGTGGGGCGTTGACGCCCTGAAGTTCGGGGTACTTGGTTCTCTTGGCGATCGCGTCTCTCCTCTTCTCCTCGTGCGACTTTGCCGCTTCCTCCTTCGGGTCCACCATCTCCTCCACCATTGGCAGTACGCTTAGGTTGTGAGTGCATTCAAATCCATAGACGACTTCGAACTCGATGGTGCCACGACGGAGAACGTAGTCGAAGCCCAATCTTCGCATGGAGAGCAGGTATTTGACGAGCGATACGATGTCTCCAATGAGAGGATGGTTGATGTGAGCCAATACTCTACGTTTGATATGTTCGGGGGTGCCAAAACGGTCAGGTACGGGCATTTGAGCAATACCGCCGATGCCAGCAGGCGTCGAAGCGACGATGTTCTGTCTCCTCAGCAGTGCGTAGTTCAGACCCACCGCCTGCATCATTCTCATCCTCGAATCCTTGAATGCCTTCGCAGGTGCAGGTTGCGAGTACACGATACCGTTTCCACCCCAAAGAGAGACACCAGACGGAACTTCGTTTCCAAACGGCGGGAACTTCCAGGTCACGTTCATACCGACTCTCTTGGACTTGATATCCTTAATAGCCAAACGATAGTGATGAAGACGCACGAATTCGGCGTAATTATCCTGAAACAGTGAATAGAGAAGGGGATCCATCAAGTCTTTCAGTAGAGACACATTTGACGTTTCCAGCGCCTCAGCAACGATCGCAAACGCCGCATTGACATCGTTGTCCAGTTGCTCGACCAACTTTCTATCGACGTGGGGAGCGAAGGTACGGAGAGCCCAGTTGTTCAGAGAGACTGAGACTCGGTCGGTCGCGTGCTCCCAAAGAGCGGCCAGCACCCCAACCCACTTCGAGTAGACGCTAGTTTGCAAAAATGGTACTTTCGTATCGATCTAACAGAAAGGAGAGGGAGTCAGAACCAAATACGACGATGGAAAGAGATGATTTGGGCGTACGTGAAGTTCCACGCCTGGTTCTTGCTCCGTGTCGTCAAGGATCTGTGATTGGCTCGGCCTTCGCACAGGAGGGGCCTCAGGATCCTTTGGCCTCAGTGATTCCCGATGTGAACGTCGGAGTTCCTTGAGAGCGTTATCGATTTGCTCTTTGGTGAAGATTCCTGCGTTGAGACCATAGACAGAGACAACAGGTCAGTTAACAACGAAAGAACGATAGTAATCGATGCGAAAAATCACAAAAGCGATCAAGGGTTCAATCAGAGTGCAATTGAAGGGCGGCGTACGGCGTCTAGAGACTTTGATGAGAGTCGAGGGTTTCGTGGGCCTCCTGCTGCTGTCCGCGCTTCGATGATTGCATTTCCCAGATAGTTCCTCGTAGTAACGTGAGATTGAGCCAAAATGGCGCGAGTAGTAACTTAGCATGGTGGCATTTCGGAGCGGGAATGCTGAGTGCCAATTGCTCGCGGGGGCAGAACTGACGATCTTCCCTTCCTTCTCAGAAGGAGTCATACGACGACTTGGACTGTGCTCTACGTTTTTGAAGGGACATGTACATTAGATCATAGTTGGGCTTGTTTGGAGCTTCGTGGGGTCGACCAACAACGCGTGGGATGTTGGAGACGAGAGGGGACGTATCATCTCTCTCTCTCGATCTATCTCTCTCCTTTGTCTCGCTCTCCTGGTGTTTTACGTGTAGTAAGCGAGGTGAGTCTTCTTCTTTGCTTGCACCTGGGCGATGCCCTCCATGAAGTCGTCGTGGTGAACGGAGGTTGCGCCGCGTCTGAGAGCGCACATTCCCGCCTCCACGCACACCGCCTTGAGTTGCGCTCCGTTGAAGTCCACGGTGGAGCGTGCGAGTTCGTCGAAGTTTGCGTCAATGACATTCATATCTCTGGAGTGGATGGTGAGGATGTGTCGTCTCGCTTCTTCGTTTGGAAGAGGGAATTCGATCTTTCTGTCCAGACGTCCGGATCTGAGGAGCGCCGGATCGAGAATGTCAATGCGGTTCGTGGCAGCCACTACCTTGATATCGTCCGAAGATGAGAATCCATCGAGCTGATTCAGCAATTCCAACATCGTACGCTGTACCTCACGATCTCCACTCAGATCGGAATCGAAACGCTTCGTTCCAACGGCGTCGAGCTCGTCAATGAAGATGATCGCAGGCTGCTTCTCCTTCGCCAACGCAAACGCGTCTCTCACAATCTTGGCACCATCTCCGATAAACATCTGAACCAACTGAGGACCAGCAAGCTTCAAGAAGGTAGATTTCGTCTTCGCGGCACACGCTCTCGCCATCATCGTCTTTCCAGTACCGGGCACACCGTACAACAGAGCTCCCTTAGGCGGCTTAATACCAATCGCTTGGAAATTCTCCTTATGTGTCACCGGCAACACCACAGCCTCCAACAACTCACGCATTTGCTTGTCCAGACCTCCAATGTCCGCAAACTTCTCTGAGGGTCTTTCATCCACCTCCATAGCCTTCACACGTGAATCATACCTGAAACACAAAACCAACCTCGTCAGCACCGTACACATCAATACAAGACCACAGAGAGGACATGAAGGACGGAAAGAGGGGAGGGAATGGCGCGGGGCAGAGAAGGACATGGATCTCAACGTACTCTGCTGGAAGTTGCTCCAAAATCAGATAACTGTCTTTGTTCACACCCACTAGATCTCCAGGTCTCAGTTTCTCGGTAGGAACCAATCCAACCACGGGAAGGAAGATGGTCTGCAAGTGTGGAGGCAAATGGGAGAGTTGTGTCAGTTGCTCGGTCTCTGAATATTGTAAATTGGATAGTAGCAGTCCATGTGGAGAGCATTGATAGGAATAGCGAGGAGAACAGAGACCAGGGTTTGACGCTAGACGAGTGATGACGGTGTGGTTGGTGTTGCACACAGACGAGCACTTTTCCGAGTTCAGCATCCGTGATTCGAAATGGATAGAGGCGCAAAGGAACGTACTTGACGAGTAGAAGTCTTTACCACGGCACATTTGCCCTTGCGAGCGGCATCCAAGTCTCTGTTTGCACCTTCTTCCTCCTCTGGCTCCTCGCTGATGTCCAGAATCTTCAATTTCAAGAGTCAAAGTGAGTCAGTACAAACGAATACATCGGAACATCATAGTGCACATTAATGGCAATGCAGCAAGCAGAACGAACCTCAACAACGTTGCCAACTAGATAGGGGAGTTGCGTGTTGACCTTGATCTTCTCCTTGTTGTCTTTCAATCGCTCCTGCAGACCTTTCTTCTCTGATACAGCCGTCGCCACCTCCATTTGCAGCATCTTAATCTCATTCTCAATCAATCTTGTTCTGGTTGCAACGTCATCTGCCGACGCGTTGGCGATATCGTCGGGGATTTCGATGTCCGCTGCTGCTTTCAATGCTGACTCCAAAGACATGTCGAACGAGAGTCTCTAGTGCTTGATTCTTATCCGATACAGCAATGGCTACACGAAGGCGAGAAAAGTACAGCCAAGTAGTTCCACAGCGGGACGAAAGGGGACTAGCAATCCGCAGTGACGCAAGAGGCGGTGGCACCGCACGGACAAACAAACACCTGCGCTCAGAAACGGGAGGTTGACCATTCTCTCCATTCTCTCTCACTGTCCGCTATGTCCGGAATGGCCCCTCCCTGAATGAATTATGGAATGGGGAACGAAATGCAACTTTTTCGATTGCAATCAGTCCTCAGAGTTCACGATGGAGACGCCAGAACGAGGGGAAGTTGTCCGAAGCTCTCCAGGGCATTTCTTCTTGCACGCTCATAACGATTCCAGACAACGACGAAGACCGCAATCCCAATACAAGTCCCTTTGCTTGCCTCTTCGGCTTCATTGTTGGCGTTCACTTGCTTCTTTAGATTCCAAGTTTATTGTTGCCTTCTCCACCACCAGCGATGCGAGGTGGCACGGTAGGCTGATGCAGTTCCAAGGTGTCACAGCTCGTCGTGTTCGTCTGCTCCGGAGGCCGATATGTGCGATTCGACGGCATTAATGAAGCTCTGAAGAGTGTTTTTCTCCTCATGGATGACAGTTAGGGCGATTTGACTGCGTCGTGATAGCGTGGAGAGGTACTCCGGATTGTGGAGCTTCTTCTCGTCCTGTTCGATTGTAGTTGGGAAATTGGTTTCCAAATAGGCTTCTACAGACTTTCCAAGCCATCTAAGAGCCTTTAGCCGCGTCTTCATCGAAAGTTCCTCGCGCAACTCGTCGTCCGCAGTGTTGATTGCTTCGTAGTCTTCAAGTGCCATGTTCACCATTTCTGAGCGCAGAAGGAGTTCTTCAGTGATGGTGGATTCGAATATGTGGAAGATGTGGTTGTTGAGACCTGCTTGTTCGAGATGATTGAAGCCGTCCTTGCGCCTTGCCTCCAATTCCCGTGATGCCTTAGGCGCGTATGTGGAGATGAAGGAAGAGGGAAGAGATGCGCAAGGGAAGGGAGAGTTCCGTAGATGCAATCCAAAGCGCACAAAGAGCATAGCACCGCAATCGGCGGAAATGCCTCTCAAAACCTCTCCCTCGTCGAAATGCTCGAGTTCTGCGTGATAAAGGCCATCAGCAGTTCTTCCGTAGAGTCCGCTGGCGGTGGGATAGTATCCAATGAAGTCGAAGTAGGGCACGATGGCAGGGAAACTCTCCGGTTTTGCAGTTTGTTCAGTTGCTCCATCCTGCTTCTTCTCTCCTCCATCTTCTTGTTGTTTGTTCGCCTTTGAGTTCGATTCGACGAGTTTCAAGTCAATATACCTCTGATGTCTAGCCAGTACAGTCGCCATCGCCCAGTTCCAAGCGTTCTCCGAGAGAGTGGTGCACTCTGCGAGCGCGTCTACATCTTCGTCTTGAAAGAGCTCAGTGCGAAGCAGATTGAAGGTACGCTTGGCTCTGGCACGAAGTTCCACGGCGGTAGAGTGAGCGAAGCTGCCCTTCAAAATGTCGACCTCCTCGTCCGTCATGAACAGCACGTGGTTCAAATCCTCAGCGTCTGGAAGCGCTTGAATGTAGGGGCTCCAAAAGAACACATCTTTCGAAGGTACGCAGTACTTGGCATACAAGAACCACAAACCAAGTTTCTCCAATGAATCTAGCGATTTCTGCAGATTCTCATTCATCTTGATGGCTAATCCAATCGGAGAGTTCTCGAAAGTCTACCGTGAGTCCAGGAAGAGAGGTTAGTCGCTGACATGACAGTAAAAAGCAGACAAAGAGGGGGAAGAAGCTTTCGCTTCGTCTCGTACCTTTTGGGTGATGGCTAGGTCTTCAGGGGCCTCAAAAATGGAGTCTCCTTCTCCGATATTCTCGATGGTAAGGAACATAGTAGTGTTTCCGAGGACGTTGGAGCTTCCTTCGCGATGTCCAAGAGCGATCTTCTCAACTGTTGGGTTTCGGTCTTTCCCAGCGAAGGAGTTGCGATCCAGGAACAGCAAACTATGGTTAGCGAAGAGTTTCGAGGGGATCACAGAGAAAGATCGGGGTAGCAAGTGGAGAGACGAACCTTTGTACCATTTCTCGAAGGCGGCGACGCGTTTGATGTACGCGCTTTGAGTGGGGTTGGAGTCCTCTGCAACTGCAAGAGCAAGTAGGAAGAAGAAGATTAGAAGCGAAGCCCAGAGTCGAGAGGACATTCCAGGCGGAGGCAATAGCAGGGGGGACTGCGGAGGGGTGACTCAGCTGTTGCGTCGGAAAGGGATCTCGAGAGAGATTCGTAGAGAGAATAGCCGCAACATTAAGAGTTCCTCCTCTGCATCACCTCCAGTTCTCCGCTCACCGCTGGGTCCTCCAATCCTTCTCTCCATCTTCACTCCCTTCTGTTGGCTGTATCTCTTCCCTTTCCCCCCAAATTTCCGCAAATGGGAGATGTAGAGGGACGCACGGTCCCCGAAGCATGGGCGACACTCAACCTTCGCCGTCCCGTCCACAGTGAGTCTCTTCTGTTCGCCGGCCGCCGATACTCTCTTATCATCGTCCAAGACGATCGACCTCGAATTGAATGGACGCGACAAGACGAAAGAGGTACGTAATATTGATGTTGCAGCGAGAATTTCCTGACCTCCAGACTTTGCCCCTCTTTCAGCCGCCCATGCTGACTTCCTTCCTGTTTTGTGTCCTTAATATGTAGGCGAGTTACATGTAGTGTCGTTAAAGAGAATCATAGGCGCCAAAATGAGTGATAAACAGCGCTCGACGTTTGACATCTTCTACATCCCGCCTTCGCCTCATAGTGACCTACAGGGGTCGCTGAAGTCCTGCACTTGGACCGTTCCCGCAGGGCATGCAGAGGCGGTGATTTTGTGCGATGCGATTGACTGCCTAGTGCACGGTTTGCCATCAGCGAGTACGTCAGTTGGGCCATCCTTGTGACTGCCCCCGTATCGTGCATTTGCTTCTTACCAGTTCCTCTGCCATCCATTTACCTGTACTAACTTGCGATACTATCGTTTGTCTGTGTAATGCTCAGGCACGATACCAACGAGGACGTTGCACGCGTTCGTGAATCCCTTCTCCGGTGTTGCTGGCACCTCGCTCGAGATTTGGGCCCAAATGAAGCGCCTTTTCCAAATCGCAAGCATTAAGGTAGAAGAGACGTTTACGACTCACCAGGGCCATGCAGAGGAGATATGTAGGACGATGGAGCTGGAATCGAAGAAGGACGGCATTCTCGTTGTGTCTGGAGATGGTCTCTTCCACGAAGTGGTGAATGGACTCTTGCATCGAGAAGACTGGGAAGTGGCAAGAAGAATCCCATTGGGCATCATTCCAGCTGGATCAGGAAACGGACTCGCGCGAAGTCTTCTCACCTGGAATCCCTACCAGGCTGCTCTCGCCATCATCAAGGGTCGCACCGAACACTTGGATACTTGGTCTGTGATTGCCAACAATCAGAGGCGATTCGCCGTTCTCAGCATCGAATGGGGAACAGTAGCGTCCATCGACTTCGACTCGGAGAAGTTGCGCTTCCTTGGCGGCGCTCGATTCCACCTCTGGTCATTCCTCAAACTCGTCAACCGACAGAGATATAGCGCACAATTCTCTTGGCTATCGGGAACCGAAAACCTCAACGATTCGCCAAAGCTACTGGAACTCCAAGCGGCACTTCAACAAGAGCAACTGCTGCGCAGCATTGAACAAGTGAACAGCAAGTACGGCACCGATGCGCCAAAGAAGAGCGCAGAGACCGCAACGTCGTCTAAGCAGCAGCAACAACCGAACGAGGTCCCTCCGTCATCGTCCAAGATCCGCAGCAGCAGCATGTCTGATTCCGCTTCTTCATCATCATCATCTTCTTCATCCTCATCATCTGCACCCGCGATCAGTGCAACGACGAGTTCTTCCTCATCTTCAGACGTCCCCCCGGCTGATGGAGGCGTCGTTGAGCCTCGCGCCTCTCCTGCTCGCGATATCCCCGTTCCCCCCGACCTGGCCTTGGATTTGAACAACCTGCTCGGACCCCCTCTCGTGCACTTGAACAATCGACAAAACGAACAGTGGCAGACTGTCGACGGAGACTGGATGTTGATCCTCGCTCTGAACACGACCCATATGGCGCACAACGTCAACGCTGCCCCTCGCGCCAGCATTTCCGATGGACTCATCGATGTGTTGACCATTTCGAAGGCTTCTAGGCGAGTGCTGCTGCGCATGATTCTGGCAATGGAGGACGGCTCGCACATGGCGGACCCTGACCTCAACTACATCAAGGCTCGTGCATTCGTCCTAAGACCAAGCTTCAACGACACAAAACACCAGCTACATGGAATTGATGGCGAGAGGGTAGTCTGTGATGGAGTGATGGTGGAAGTGCATCCAAGCCTACTCACCGTGTTCTGCGATCCCGACTCTCTCACCGATGCTGCTCTATCGAACCCTCACTCCTTCCTATCCAAGGAACTCATTCGCCTCAACGATCAACTCGTAACCGAGATGAAAAAGGAGGTCGCTGCGCTTCCACAAGACGACGAATCTCTCTCCGCCTCCTCCTCGAACCAGGTAGCTCCCACAACAACAACTACAACAACAGTGATTGCAGCGCCGTCTCCATCTTCATCATCACCCCCACCATCTTCATCAATTGATCCAACATCCCAAGCTCCCGTTGTCCCACCCAGTAGTAGCAGCGACAGCACTTCTCATCCCCCATCAGCAGAGTGAAACACGGGGACTCTATCACATCCTCCTATGTCGATTCATCACTCCTCTGACCTCCTTCCATCTCATCTGCTTCCCCTTTAACTTATCTTCGCTTCGACAATGTACATCATGATCCACCCGCGTCTTCTGTGACCCTCTTTTCGAGTCTCAGAAGCTGGCTTCGGTTACGATCCAATGCTAAATCACAGTCTGTGTTTATTTGTACATTTCGAGAGCTTCTCCATGTCACGTGACAGATGGGACAGGAGGCCATCAATTGGAGGCACCAGATAGGCTGCCAGAGCCAGGCCGAGAGGAGCGAATTTTGAGAGATCGTCCATCGTGGAATTGAGCTCCATTTGTGTTTCCGCTCTCAGGCGATGTTCCAAACGCGCCATTAGCGCTCGTCATGGGAGCAGGCGGAGGGAAAGAAGGAGTGATGGCAACGTGAGACGAAGCGGGAGGGGGAACGAAGTTTGGCCCTCCTAACGGTGGCATTGCAACACCTGCTGGGGATACTGGCATGGGATACGGCCAACCAGGGTATGTAGAAGGCGGGAATGGAAATGGTGGCATCATGGGTGGCATCATGTTTGGATAGGGCCACATTTGCGGTGGCGGCGGGAAGTGTGACTGGGGCATCAATCCGAACGGTGGCGCAGGCATCTGAGGGAGTTGCATACGGGGTAGTGGATGAGTAGAAGTCAAAAGATTTGTCCTGAGGTTGGAGGAGTGTCCATGTTGGTGGTTGATCTGCAGGAAGTCGGCGGAGCTCGAAGTTGGGGTGGATGTGGAGGATGCCATCGATTCGTGTTGTTTGCCTTGCCTCTCGCCTGCGTTGTTGTTGTTTGCCTTGCTGGAATTCACGTTGGATTTCGACATCGATGCAGGGTGAGGAGAGATGTGTCGTTTGGCATTGGGCAAAGAATCCAAACCCACCGCAGAGCTCGTCGTATTGTCGCCTTCTCCATCCGTGGCCCTCAGCCTCTCTTCTCGAGCTCTCTTCCTCCTCAACTTCTCCTTTGCCAAGTGCTCGCGCTCTGCCTCGTCGTCTGAGAACTCCTGATCCTCCGGCGCCAACTCCTCGTCATTCATGTCGCTCGCATCGTAACCCTTCACCCATACCTTCTCATCCACAACTTCCTTACTCTCCGTCACCACAAACATCACTCTCATTCCAGGACTCAAACTTGCAAGTAAACGACGACGATGATCGAAGAACTCGGAGACACGATGGCGTTCCAAATCCGACGCGCTCACCTGCACACCCTCAGCCACAGCCAACACCTCTCCCACCGTTTCGGTCAAACATGTCAACTTGGGTTCGGAATCGGCAGACGCGAGGCCATTCACGCCATCAGCGAGAGCAGTAGGTTGAGACGAAGAAGCGCCAACATACGACGCACTTTCTTGGGCAACTTCCTCTTTCACTGAGACCTCGTCCAAAAAGCATTCTTTGATTGCCTCCAATGATACGATTCCAGAAGGGAGAGCTTGAACATCACCAGAGAGAGGAATGACAGCCGGGGACAACTTGACAGCCTTGTTCTTCTTTGCTTTGGATCTAGATTGAGAAGCAGATGACGGCTTTGTATCAACGGGTTTCGTGCTGATGCGTACAGAATAGAGGGGGTCTTCTACGCGACCAAACGTCTCAAAGACACGGCCAAGAACGCGCCGATCTTCCAAGCACAACAGAGACTCCAAATCTAACGCCTTTCGCTTCACGTTGGGCTTTACGACTACTGTGTCTTCAATGATATGCAATATCACACCAAGCGGCTCGATCAACGACCCATCAAGGACAGAAAGCGGCAAATCGATGGTTTCAACGAAATCCACCTCGTTCACAGTTCTTGGGGGCTCAACACTTGAAACACCTTCACCATCCAATTCCATATCGTCAAAATCATCGATCTTAACCGATATCTTTCCAGGAACACGGTCGTCATCGGTCTCAATGTCGAAGGCATTTGTGACGCTCGAATTCTCGCCTGGTTGCTTACGGAGCACAGATTCAAGGAATAAAGAAGATGAAGAAGAGCTGCTTGATTCAGAATCACAACTTGACTCGTCGCTCGAATCATCTTCAGATGAAGAAGACGAAGAAGTTGGGGCAGACTCCAAAACTCGAGTTTTATCCACATGTTCGATCGATTCCAAGGGTTTGCTGTGTTCCTCAGATGAGATATTGCGCATTGAAATGGATTCAGAGG
>Ga0307375_10004987_pt1 | contig 12547 bp, 10 predicted proteins | sample TR1MG_FD_202531 | JGI IMG/M metagenome (GOLD analysis project Ga0307375, IMG submission 202531) | Soil microbial communities from Risofladan, Vaasa, Finland - TR-1 | ecosystem: Environmental > Terrestrial > Soil > Coastal area > Acid sulfate soil | place: Finland: Risofladan, Vaasa | collected... | reverse complement strand
CATATTACCTGATAATTTTGGAGGAGCGACAGCGTACAAAGTATTTAGACTCATGTGGAGTGATAGTATGGATGCACACGTCTTGGAGAGGACCAATCAACGAGGTCTCTTTAGCATGGACCAAACTACCTTGCATCGCTTCCTTCTTGCTGGTTTCATGTGCATCAACTCCAGAGAAGACTACATGCTACATTGGAGCCAAGCTTCGTGATACAAGAACGTTGAGGTGAAAAAGCTGATCTCGAAGAACGAGTTCCGGTCTGTACTTCGTCAGGCCCATCCCAAGCCTAATACTCTGGTGAATCTTGGAAATATGAATTTTCAGCACTACTGGAACCCCTATTCCCATGTTTCGGTGGATGAAGGCCTCATTTGAATGGACGCTATCTTCATCGTGTTCACATTCGCGGCAAGCCGGACGCTACTGAATTGAAGATTTATGGACTGGCAGATGAAAGATCCTATCTGTATGCGTTCAAACTGTACGAAGGTCAACATGAGACGACGCAGGCTATCGTTGAGGAGCTAGTAGACCAGTTGCCAAATTCGCATTACGAAGTGTACGCAGACGCCTGGAACGGAGGTGATTCATTGGCGTTTCTACTACTGCTACAGAAGGGCTTTCTTTTCACATTGGCTTGTGAGAAGAATCGACCGAGTGAAGTATTCGATGACTATCCGGATGTCGGCTTGATCAAAGGACAATGTCGCTACTTGCAGTCCGAAAGAGATGCCTCCTCGGTGGTTCGTTTTACGATCGTGCCAAATGCCACTTCCTCACGAACATGCCAAGGCCAGGAACGACAAGTGATCGCAAAGCGGAGCCTATTCCATCTGTGGTTCAAGATTACATGAAGTACATGGGGCTGATGGACCGCGTCAATCGAAGAACACTGAAAGCCACTTGGCGTGTCTCTCGTCATCGGCTGATTACGACCCCCTCCAAGTGCAGGTGCGAGGTATGCAAGCATGTGAGCCCTCATATTGGAAAGACGAAGATGATGTGCACCTCATGCGAAGTTCATCTTCATCCTCGTTGTTTTGCTGAGTATCATAAACACACATGAAAGCTTTATCATCGGATGGGCACTTTGGCCACTTAAGGGATATACAGAGAGATGGTAGAGTGTGATCGATCGATAGAGCTCGAGGAAAGTCCAGTCTCCCCCATGCCTCCGTCTCACAAGCTGCACCTTTGAAGATTCGATCTCTGCAACAACGAACATTCATTATGCTTCGAGTAACGAGGAGAGTCATCAAATCCACCGTCGAGAGCCGGAATTCCATCAAGAGAGCAACTACGAACGCGAAGCCTCCTGCGGTCCGTAAGTACTGCAGAATCGCCAACAAGAGTCCAATAACTGCGCACATACTTAGCAAGACGAAGGAAATGATACTATTAGATGGACAAAGGCCGAAAGAATATGACAAAGAGCTCGCGAAGATCGCAGACGAACTTTGGATCGTCCCAACGTTCATCACGCTGGAAGAAGAGCAGCGTCTCGTGGAAGAAATCAACCCACTATTCAAGAAGAAGCGATACATCGACACTCATTGGGATGGAGTCATCACTGGATACAAGGAGATCGAGAAGAGCTTCTGGGTACGCAATCCTCCCCTTTTTCCCTTCTCTATCTTCTAATTGCTGTTTGTCAGACTCTTTCATGTTCAATTACCAGTTATATTACGATAAAGAGCAGTACTAACGGTAGAATTGATGTAGAAGCCCCAAAATCAAGTTGTAGTACAACGCGTAAAGAATTTGCTTCCTCCTGATACCATATGGCGTACTGGTGCTCATGTTCTGGACTTAGCTGCTAATGGACCTATAGATGCACACATTGATGCCATATCGGTATGCATCTTCGGAGAAACAGGCGTTCCAAATCACCGCTCCCCGTTTCTCCATTGATTGGTTCTCTAACTCATCCTGAATGTTCTGACTGGACTGTTCAAGGCATCTGGAGGCATTCTGGCTGGTCTGTCGCTGTGTTCAACGTCAGTCATGACCTTGAGGAGACCAAATCATCGTCCGATTCAACTCCTCCTAGAACCTCGCACTCTTTACGTAATGCAGTACGTTCTCCGTTTTCTCTCTTCAGCCTTGCTAGTCTCCAAGTTTCAACATCTTCTATGGTCGTTGTTACTGACAAGACGGCTGGAAACCGGTGGTTTCCGTCTCATTCGTGACGTGTCCCCGAACCGCCTCAAAATGGGTTAGAGGCGACATTAGATACGAGTACACTCACGAAATACCTGCAAATGAGAGCAAATGGGAAGGTAAAACGATACCAAGAGATCGAAGGATCTCCATCATGTTCCGAGACGAACTTCCGCGCAGTGCCGACGCCGATGATGGTATTAGACTCTTTAAGTTGACAGAAGATGGAGCTGTGAGTATGTGACAGGTGAGAACGAGGATGCTGATCACCATCTTGCCCACTCTCCGTCTGTCTTGGAATTCGATTTGTGAATACACCCTTTCCCCTGTACAATGCACCCATAAAACTCAAGGATGAGACTGTAGACCATGTGTCATGTATGTTGGACATAGAGAGGAGGGTATAGGGCATGCGTGAGAAATACTGGAACACTCGAAAAGAGTGGACGACCCATCATCTGTCTGAAATCGTTGCGAGCGTGCTGTGAACCACCTGAATAAACAGTCTACATCTCACTCACTTCCCCCTTCCCTACTTCCTTCACACGTGCGAGCGAAAATGCCCTGGAGGATTTCGGACAATCAGCCCAATCGCCAAACCCAAAGAAACCGCATCGTTGAGGTGGAATAAGGGAAAGTAGCTTTATTGTAACAATGTGGTACCATGTTGACAGTAAGAGAGAGGCAGAAGCGCCTGGAGTGGACATGCGGCAGGGTGTGCAGCGATGACGTGAGAGAAAGGAGAGATGTGGGAGAGAGGGAGAGAGAGAGAGAGAGAGATACGGACGGACTCTTCACTTCTTGCTTCCCGATGGCTTTGCCGAAGCAGCGCCCTTTTGTCCGTCGTGGCCCTCAGAGGGAGCGTTGGTTGGGTGGGTGAATTGCTTTGCAATGTCCAGGAACTGCGTCTCCTGTTCGGTGGTCTTTGCGAGGAGAGCCTCGAGTGCCTTCTCGTCCTCCTTGAGCTTCTCCTTGGTGGTCTTGACTTGGAAGAATTGGTCGAGTTGTTCGTCGGATACGGTGGTGATGCGTCGTTGGATTTCGTTCCAGAGGTCGGTTTGCATGGGTACGAGGAAGAAGTTGTAGAACTTGAGGAGAACGTTCTTGGTGATTCTCTCGCGGATCGACTTGAATAGGTCGGCAGCGAGCTTGCTGACGGCCGCCTTGGCCTCTTCTGGGTTCTTGTCGGTTCTGTCGGTGGGAAGCTTGCGGTCAGAGAACTCGGTGAGCTCCCAGAAGATGGTCTTCGAGGAGTAGAACTCGTCCATGCATCTGTCCCTGCAGTTCTTTGCGGCGTTGTCGATGAACTTGTAGAAGAGGTCCTTGACTTGGTTCGTGAAGTACGGGTAGAGTCCAATGTCTTCGATATCGATGTGATCTGCGTTGGAAGCCGATGACGACGAGGACGACGAGGAGGAGTGGTGGTGGTGGGAGGAACCGGACGAGGACGAGGCGCCGTTGTTTCTCGCCTCCTTCTTCTTCTTCGCTGCCATGATCTTCTCCGCAATGTCGTGCAGTCTCTTCATGACGAACACTGCTCTTCTCTGAAGTTGCTCAATCAAGGGGAGGAAGGCATCCTGAGTCTGATGCTGAGCGAGATCCGAGGCAGCCCAGGCGTAGTTCGGCACGTTGTTGACCTTGTTGATACCGGCAGCGGTGGCCACGTCGTCCAGAGAGACCTCAGAGATCTCGGTGTGATCGCAAACGGCCTTGAATTCAGCGAGGAGGCGCTCAAATTGCTGTCCTCCGTAAATGTGCGAGTTCCAGAACGGCACTCCCCACTTCTCGGCGTCGAAGGTGATGGTGTGGTTGTACACGTCCAGCCATTCCACATCTCCCTGCGCGGACTTCTCCTCCTCCAGCGTCTGACCGGAAACAGTGGGCGTTCCCTCGGAGGTTCCGGAAATGAGTCGATCGATCGTCTGCAAGAACTCCACGCAATAGTTGTTTGCAATCTGACGAAGCTTGAGAGCATCGAGAGTAGAAGATTGAGAAGTGAGAATCTGAAGAGAGCGTTGAGTGGACTGCTTACGAGCACGAAGACACTTGAGAATCTCCGGAACTCCTTCCTGATACGACTTCCAAATGCGGTTCAACAGATACTTGCGAAGCGCGTGAATACCAATGTTGCGCTCATAACGCTTATCGTATTGAAGAGTCTCCAAGTTGTTCATATCGCGACGGAACGCCTGCCAAACCTTCTCCTGGTACGCCTCAGCTGACTGCTGCTTCTGTCTTACTTTCGTAGAGGGAAGAGACACAAAGAAGGTCTTCGTATCAGGGACAATACCACCCAAATAACGGTTCACAGCGGCAAGAGAGTTGAAGAGAGACAACTGACCATGGAACTTGGTGTACGCGAAGATGGTACGCGACAAATCGGGATCCACCTGCTTCAAGATCTTAATCATACGAATCTTAGTCCAATCATTCGCCTCCTCAACACAAAGAAGAAGACGATTCGTAGGCTTCGCAATCGCAATCGTAGCCTCCACAGCGGCATCATATTCAGCAGAATCCTCATCAGGGATACCAGGAGTATCGATAAACGTCATGTTCGTAGACGCCCGATGCTCATATTGCACGAAAACGGGATCACGACCCTCCTTCGAGAAACGCTTCAACAACTCGCTTCCAAGGTTCTCCAATGTCACGGGCATATCGCGATCGAAACCCTGACCATGAACAGCACTATCACGCTTCAGAGTGATACGAGGCTCAGCACAATCCAAGTTGTTCACGATGTTCAAATACAAGGGACGCTTCGTCACGCCTCCCCAGCCCACAGTATTGAACTGACGACCAATGATCGCCTCCAATAGCGCAGACTTACCATGGCTCGTAGGTCCCAAAAGCACGATCTCGGGGTGAGAGATTTGGGTGTTTAGACTGCAGCGCGAAGCGTCAACCAAGACAGACAAGAGAAGCAAACTGGTCAGCCACTATTGCTGGAGACGATGGGTATGGAAAGAAGAATCGGAAATGAGGGGTATGTATCGATGACTTCTACTGAACGCAAGGCCAGAGGGGAGGTGACAAACGGACTTCTCGAGTTTTCCGCTGGCGCGGTTGGAGAAAACTCGCCAAAAGTCGGTCAAAGTTGCCTCGTGCCAAATACCGAGCTCCAAACAGTACCTGAGGGTCTCAAAATGCGATTTATGAGTGCCACAAGAAGGGAAGAAGGGTGTACGTACTCTCTGGCGAAGGTCTTGATCTTGTCGTAGGAGGTGTAGACGGATTGAGGGAAGATGGAGTAAAGCTCCTTGAACGCGTCCTTGCTATCGTCTCCAACCTTGGTGGCCTCAAGTTCAGCAATCTCTAGAGCCTCATCAACATTCTCGTCAGCCAATCGGCGGGCATCGTCCTCCTTCTTGTCCTTCTTCTTCTTGCCTTCGCCTTCTTTGCCCTTCTTGCCCCCATCGACCTTGGATGCCTTGCTATCCTCACGAGTAGCCAATACAGACTTACGATCGCCACTCTTCTTGTCGCCATCGGCAGCAGCGGTGGAGTTAGTGGCTGCAGAAACGGCAGAAGAGCCATTAGAAGCGGCGGTGGGTTTCGAATCGGCGGGGTTGCCAGCAGTGCTCGCAACAGCGGCAACGGGGGCGGGGGCAGCAACAGGCTCAGCCTTGGGCGTTTGAGCGGGAGTAGTAGCTAACAGTAGAAGACACACAACAAGCAGAACAGGGGGAGTGTCAGTTCAGGGTCTCTCATTCTCTCTCTCTCTCTCTTTCTCTCGCTCTCTCTCGCTGCTCGAAAAGGCTCGCGCGTCCTCTCAGCGGCACACAAACACACTTCACCGCCTTTCCGCTCTCTTCGAAGCCAAAACAGATCGATCACAGTGATACATACCTGAAGATGAGTCCTCCGTATCAGATTCATGAACCTTCTTGTCCTTCACGTCCTTCTTGGACTCCTTTCCCTTGGACTCCTTGTCCTTGGGCTTGTCAGATTTTCCTCCTTTGAACATGTTGAATAGCGGGCCAAATCGATATCTCTTGCAGGTTGAAACGTCTTCTATCGGAAGTATGCTATTGGAAGAAGATGATGGATGGGACAAGGCCACAACCGCGACTGGAAGGGGGCAGGCGAGCAGACGGGCGATTGGGCGAGAGGTGCCCGAAGACGGCCAGAGGAGAGAAACGGCGAAGAGCCGCGAGAGAGAGAGCGAACCAGCATCCGTCGTGGTGGGTGGAGAGAATGGAGAGAAACGTATCAGCAGTTGCTGGGACTTTGGCCTTGCTCGAGTGCTAATGATGGCATTCAGAGAATGAATGTTGTTTACATCCATAGAAGGGGTTGTATTTTGTCCGTGAGGAGATGATCTGAGTTCGTCTGCCTTCGGAATCTGAGACGCCGAGATTGAGGAGGACTGGTCGTTTTAGTCTCCCCTGGACTGTTGACTCCTCCTGCTCCGCGTTTGGTTTACCTCTCTTGTAGATTGTTAGCTCTGATATCAGAGTATCTGGCCAATTTCATGTCACTCAGGCACTAGAACTGGCAACGATGTATGCTTCGAATCCCGTGTACAAAGAGCCGACCTTCTGGCTCTCCTTCTTCTACCTTGCGACTGGTGGCATTGTTGTGTTCCGAATCATCCTACTGAAACTTCGAAAGTGCGCATCTTACTCTCAGTTAGAAGTTTCCAGCCAAGCCTGTCGTGGAATTGTGGGAACTGGAACTCTGGCTCTTTCCATGCTTCCCTTTCCTCCCTCTTTGCTACTCTCTGCCATTCTATCCCGAACATTCACATTCTAACACTCTCCTATGACGCACTCCTCGCCTTTACTTGGAACTTGTCACACAGAGATCGATGGTTTTCGTACAATTCAGGCTTCCTCTTTCTCTGCCTTGTCACATGCCTACTTCGAACCGTCTTCTTCATGTTCTATCACTATTGGATGGAAAACGAACGGCACCTTCTAGGCCTGGGCATGTATTGGTTCGTTTCCATATACCATGCTTCTGACAGTTGTCTCGCCGTGTCCGGTTTCTGACTCTTTCCCCTCTCCTGCCTCAGGTTCGCCACCAACATCCAATTTGCAACCTTCTCGTTACTAGTAGTGTTTTATGCTAGCATTACCAATAGTGACAACTGGAAATCGGTTAGAGTACGTCCTGCAGGCCCATGTTCTCTCCACCCAATCTTCCTCTCCAGAACCTGACTCTCTTTGCCCTTCTTTTCCGCAGATACCCACTTGGATTGTATACATATTGTTCAACTTGCTCTTTTTAGGCGCTTTCATCGGATCTCTGCTCGTTGTGAAGCTGGAAAAGACGCGCGATAGCGCCCGCAGTGCCATTACCGCTGCCACCTTCTTCTTACTCGTGGGTGCTCTAGGATACTATGGATTCAGAGTGTGGCGCATCTTGTTGAATGCTTCGAACCCAGACCCGAAGTTGCACGGCATCTCAGCCTTCCGTTTGTTCGTCGTCACTCTCCACATCATGGTCATCTACCTCAGCCGTGCTATCTATGCCATATTGTCGGATGTCGTGCCTTCTCTAAGGTTGTACTTTGGGTCCGCTGGAGAGTCCATGAGCAAAGAGATCCTGAGCTGCCTTTACGTCGCCATTTGGGAGATTGTGCCCATCGTGGTCATCCTCATTCTCTTCTGGAGTGTACGTAACTCTTCTATATTAGTCCTTCTGCGACAAATCAACCGAAACTGTTCACACCATGCTGGCCACACGGAAAACTGACACCCTCGTCCCTCTCACCAGACAAACCAAAGGTCTTCACACTCGTATGGACATATGCACACGTTCTCTTATCTCAATGGAGCTATCATGAACACAAACACGGCAGAGGAGGACGAGAATGGAGAGTTCGACTATCAACCCGTTCCAACGCTCTACACCGCTTCCAGTGCAATCTCATACCCAACAGGCCGAGAATCCACTTCGCTCCTTCCATCTTCCTTACTCTCTTCAAGCGTAGACCATACGAGCTTCTGAACACACTCAAAACTGGGACTAAACACTTGTCCCCTTGATTTCCTTCTCTCCAAATGTACATACGGCTCTTCTCTGTGTCACTCAATCTTTCTCGATCACTTTCCATCTCGTATCTTGTGAATCCCCCGAAGAAAGTCGAGTGGAAGGCTAAGAAGGGAGGAACGGGTATCTCATGTTGAATGGTACACGGATCAGCGTTCTGTTATTGGCATTTTCGGTTTGTTCAATACAATGGTCTTCCAGTGGAAGAAATACAGCTTATTCACTCTCAAAGGGCTTCTCGGAGCCACCATAGAAGGGCTTGACCTTAGCATTGTTGGGACCATACTGAACCTTTCCTGAGTAGATGATGACCGGACGTTTCTATATGATTATGCCATTGCCGAGCAACGAAATAGGGTCAGAGGGTGGAATGGGGGCAATTGGCAGGTAAGGAAAAGAGGAAAGTGAGGGGGAAGTCGGGGCAAATGAAAAGGTCGACATACGTCATGATCACAGACGTAAAGCGGGCATTTGAGACGTCGAAGGTATTCTTGAGCCAACGGTCTGCACAAACGATGGGCATTCACAGTGTTCTTCGCAAAGCAAATGCGGAGTTCGTCCTGGAGAAGGCGCATCTCGGCAATCGCAACAAAACGCTCTCTGTATCTCTGTTCTCGGGATCTCAGGTGGGCTACAGCATAGAAGACAACAATTAGCATGACTATTTGGGCGATGTGCGAGCATGGGAGACAAAGCAACCCATAAAGAGGGACAGAGCAGAGCGAACATCCAAAACCGCGATTTTGGCCAAACAACGAGTTGGATGCAACACATTCAAATGAGAAACACGTACCTTCTGCACTGTTGACCTCAAAATCAGCATCGGAATAGTCAGGATAGTGGGGATAACGACCAGGAGCGGTACGAGTGGGAAGGGCCAACTTCTCGTCGCCCGTCCACTTCTTGGAAAACTCGGACTCATAATCGACGTTGTCCTTCCATGAGGTCTCGGTGTCTCCAACCGGCTCCGGGAACTTGGTGAAGGTGGACTCCATTCTAGGGACGCTCGAGGAGTGGAATGAGAGGTCTCCGTATCTCCCTTCTCACACACGCACCGACACACCACAGACACGTTCCACTCACACACACGTGCACACTTCACGCCGCTGCTCCAGACGGACTTCTTGGCTCACCTTTGCCTTCCATCTTCCCACGCTTCCAATTCTCAGAAGCAATATGATATCGCTTGTCCTTATTGTCCAATCATGACCCACCCTCTTCTTCTTGGTTTAGGGTCAGTTTCGACGTTGGCCGATCTCACTTCGTTGTTTGTGGTCTAACATGTCGCATCGCTTCAGCAATGTCAAGTTTAAAGATGTCAAGAGTTGGTTGATACCCCTGCCGAAGGAACCTTGTGTTGTGTATAGCGATGAGGACGTCATTGTTGCCTTCAAACCTTCTGGTCTTCATACGGTGAATGTTGGCGGTAGGCATCAGAATACGCTGGCGAATTGGTTTTCCCATCATCATGCAGATGTGATGAATGTACAAGGTCGATCGAAAGGCGATGGTGGAATCCTACACAGGCTTGACGGCGCTACGGCCGGTTTAGTGCTTGCTGCTCGTTCTCAGCTTGCTCTGGCTCAACTCTCTTCTGATCCCCCGTTTCTCAAGCATTACTTTGCCCTCTCAACCTTTGATCCAGAGGCGGAGACCGCACCTGAAGTCCCTATTTGGCCGATTTCTGTCGACTCGACGCCGATGCACTGGCAACAGCGTCTGCGGGATTTGAAGGTCGGGTCTTGGTCAGAAAGTGGCTATGAATTCGACATAGTCTCGCAATTTTCCCCATTTGGACCGAGAGGAGGGAGAGTGAAGGTGGTAGAGGCGGTACAAGGTCAACTCAGAAGTCCTTCCCACAGTGAGGAATTAATGAAACTTGGCTACCATTCCCACTGCAAATTGGTTTCCAAGCTCGATCATCAAACGTTGGCGTTCAAGGTATCGCTAAGAAGAGGGTTTAGACATCAGGTGAGGGTGCATTTGAGTTACATCGGTTGTCCCGTGCTTGGTGATCCTCTCTATCCCATTCCTGCTGGAAACCCTTCACTTCCACCTCCAGATGCTCTGTTGCAAGATATTGGACTATATGCGACAGGAATAGAGTTCACACAACCGACAACGAGAAAGAGAGTTTTGGTTTCGATGCCGCAGTTCGACACGATTGCACTATAGCGCGAGTCTCTCGCCCCCTACAAATTCGGTTGTGTCCCATGTAATACCAAAAGAGAGTGGTGGAATACTGACCCATATCATGATGAAGACCACACGCCGCCTTGTGAGCAGCCGATCTTTGCAAAACTCTGTTCTATGCCTCCCCTTCTGCACTCTCGCACTTAAACGCCTTATTGGAACCTATAATCGACCGCCCAGGACATATACAATGTACATATGATTGCAACATCTGTTTTCGCCAACTTTGCTCTTAACAGATCGAGCTATCGCAAAGAGCCAGGGGGACGAGGATGAGTGACAACCGAGCCGTTTAGGCGAGGCGAAGAGGCCCTGATCGAGAGAGGACGAGAGGGGGCCAACAGCCGCAAGGCTCCGACACACCTCAGGACAGCCCCTCCTCCCAAATTGATGACAACTGGACCATTGAGCCCTGCTCAGGTCTCTCCATCAACCAGAGTCGTCACTGAAGCCAACTTCCTTCTGAGGTATCGTAATGGCATGTATACATCATGTCCACACATCGCTCGACCTTTCAAGGATGATCAGAGGTTTGGAGGAGGGACGCAGTACTCGGGATGATGGGATGGAAGGTTGGCTGATCCTGCACTTCACCACTGTCGCGCAACGAGCTCCCATCATATGGAATCGAAGGTGCTCATTGTGATCTTTGCATTGAGCGATATCACAGGCCAATAGGAGGGGAAAAGTGAGGCACCACGGAGGAAGGTGAGGGGAAGCCATCATGCGCTCGTTTCGGGACTCAATCATGTCCTATTGGCTATACCTGTGTTTAAACGATGTTACAGATGATGTAGACTCGTAAATCGACCACAAGATGGTATTCAAGGTCGATCGAAGGCCATACGGACCAAGAGGAGTTGAGGACGTTGAGGCCCGGCTCTGAGACCGAGAGAGGTCCTGTCGAGAGAGGGTCACCAGGGCCAATTTTGTGTGAACGATAGCACAGGTGATGGAGATTCGTAAACCAACCATAATTGCGTATTGAAGGGCGGAGGAAGAATAGGAAGCACAGACTCGGGCTCATCCTTCAGAGGCCGAGGAGAGGCAAGCGAGCGATGTAGCAAAAGGCCTCTATTGCATTGAGATACCATACGGCAGGATATTCGCATTTGCACAATCATTAACATCATCATTCACCTCAATTTCAGAGCATATAACTCCCAGAGAGAACACATTAGCACTGCTAACTCGAAGGGGCGTCTAGGCGACTTCTCCATGCTTGGCGGCAATCTAATTCGATGACAATGGCCGAGAGACATCAACAGAATCCCCTGGCGTGAATGTCAGGCATAGGAAGGGGGAAAGCTGGCGGACAGGGGAAGAAAGCTGAGCACTCTGAATGGCTTCGGTGTCACCATCGGCGGGTTTGCCGTACCTTACACATCATGGCCATTCTCGAGAGGAAATAGATGTTTCTGTTGGACACATGTTGCCGTGAGCAATGTGGTGATCGAAGTGATCACATCTAGTATCCTGTGAATGACGACGAACACTTTACGGGGAAGCGAGAATAGAGCAAGATCCGCCAAGAGTTGGGAAATTTCGTGAAACTCGGACACTTTTCCGTGGGGGTCAGCCAGCACCAATTACTCATCCCTATCAGATCGAAAACGGTCAAAAAGGTTATGAGCACAAATAAATCACCTACTAGAATCATATTAGGGCCAATTGAGGATAGGACTGAGGCCCGATTGTCTCTGCGCGGCGGAGAAACGGTCCGTCGAGGGAGACTGACCTCTTCGTCTTAGGCTGGCTCATCTCTTACCGGTTTCTCTCGACATTCAGCACATGGGTTGTACATTGATGATTTTTTACGAGACGCGTTCGCACGCACACAGGTGTTAAGGTAGGTGTGCTTGGAGAGTTGTGAGTATTGGGTGTGACGAAGCCTCGATGCTCGTGCCTGTGGTCCAAATTCTGGCCTGCTCCAGAACTTCAGCGTTTATCTGTGATTGTGATGATGACGATGAAGCCGACGACAGTTGGGATGGGTCCAATTTCGAGAGGATGAGTTGCACTGTCCTGGAGTACTTCTGCAGTTGGGTCGGGGATGGCCAAGGCGTTTGTGCGAGAATGAGAACGAGGAGGTGCTGCAGTTGTGCCTGTGAGATGTTGTCGGCCCACTGAGTCATATCGGCTCTCGAAGTGAGGAATCCGAGCGCCTCTACGGTTCCAGAAGCGAGCGCCACG
>Ga0307375_10004986_pt1 | contig 12548 bp, 12 predicted proteins | sample TR1MG_FD_202531 | JGI IMG/M metagenome (GOLD analysis project Ga0307375, IMG submission 202531) | Soil microbial communities from Risofladan, Vaasa, Finland - TR-1 | ecosystem: Environmental > Terrestrial > Soil > Coastal area > Acid sulfate soil | place: Finland: Risofladan, Vaasa | collected... | reverse complement strand
CTCCGTAGTAGAGAAGAATATTACATATCTATATTCGGTAAATTATTATATATCTTTATACCTGCTCATAGTTCTAATTATATAGCAATTTTCAAAATAGTATTTATAAATGAAATAGGGGCAATTTTCGTAAATCAAATATCTTTCAAATCTAATAAAAATAAATGAAATATGACCCGCCTTTATCTTAAATAATGAAAAACAACGAACTTTCTTAATTAAAGGAAAAAATTGCTCCCAATCTAGTTCAAGCTTTAATAAAAAGAAAAGATTTGTTCTTTTTTTCTAATAATTTAAATAAACCTTGCTCTGTAACATTTGAGATGATTTCATTTTCATTCATATGATGATCATTAAAAAATAAATGCCCTTTCGGTTTTAATATACGTTGTAGCTCTACCAAAACATCATTTCTATTTGTTAATGAATGAAATACATCCAATAATAGAGCTACATCAATAGTACTCCCTTCTAATTCCGTATTGCAATCGGAATGAATTGTCTCAACATTGGTTAATGCTTTTTTCATGGCTTTTCGTTGAACTGCCTTTATTGCCAGAGGCTGAATATCTACAGCGAATACTTTCCCTGCCTCCCCAACTAATTCTGCAGCAGCGATCGAAAAGCTTCCTGGACCACACCCATAGTCAAGAACTTTATCGCCAAGTTTAATTCCAGCATCCTTCAACTTCTCTAAGGGCGGATGGAAAAAATCACGTATTTTAAAAAGAAAGGCCATTCCTCTAAACATAAAATTACTCATATATTTAACCAAAATTGTGTCCTTCTTTCTAATTTCGATTTTTTTTACTTCTCTTACGGATTACTGAAATTCACATTCTTCTTTTCTCTCACAAAAATCCGAATACTGAATTAAAGCTTTCACAGCATCAACTGTTCGTTTGGGATTTGGAAAGGTAGGAATTTGATTCTCCTCCATCATTCGGACCATCATTTGAGTGAAATCGCCTCCGATGGTCGTAACTATAATCGGTTTTCCTTGATTAACTTTCGCATCGTTTATGATATCAATAATATCACTTTCAACGTAAGAGAGGGATAGTAGAATTATTAAAATAACCAGATCAACATGAGGATCTGCTAATACTGCATTCAACGCCAATTGATAGCGTTCAGTATCGGCATCACCTATTAAATCCATTGGATTAGAAATTGTAACTGCCTCTGGCATCTTTTCTTTAAGAGAATTTATTGTTTTTTCATCTAAGGAAACTAAATTTAACCCTTGTTTAATTAATTGATCGGTAGTTAAGACTCCAAATCCTCCTGCATTTGTAATGATGGCGATTCCTTTTCCTTTCGGTAAAATAACTCCTGAAAAAATTCTTGCCATATCAAATAATTGCAAAGCATCGTCTGCCTGTATCACTCCGGTTTGTTTAAATACTGCTTGCAGAATTTCAATAGTGGATGAAATACTACCGGTATGACTAGCAGCTGCTTTTTGCCCCTGCTGGGTTATCCCTCCTTTCAACAGAATTATCGGTTTTCGCAATGAAATTCTTTTTATAATCTCATAAAAATCTCTACCTTCTTTGGCTTTTATACCTTCCAAATACATCATGATACAAGTTGTTTCTTCATTGTGTTCCAAATATTCTAAAGAATCGATAGCATCCACATCAAGTGCATTTCCAATACTTATAAATTTTGAAATACCCACCCCCTGAGAGGCAGCAAAATCTAAAAGTGCAGAACCAAACGCCCCTGATTGACTAATAAATGCAATATTTCCTTTTTTCGGTCGTAATAACCGGTAGCGCGGTAAAAAGAGGGTATCAACTCCAGAATATGGGTCATAAATTCCAATTACATTTGGCCCAATAATTCGCATGTTATTTTCAGTCGCAACTTTCAAAATATCTTCCTCAAGTCGTTTGCCTTGTGGGCCAATTTCTGCAAATCCCCCTGCAATAATGATTATACCGCGTACTTTCTTCTGAGCACATTCTTTGACAAGATCTAAGACATACGTATTCGCAATTGCGAGGACTACTAAATCTACCGGTCCCGGAATATCTGAAATAGATTTGTAACAACGGCGCCCGAGAATTTTATCAATTTGGGGATTCACTGGATAAATTTCCGCACGTAAGCTGGATTCTAAAAAATTCTTAAAAATTACATGTCCGAATTTACGTGTATTTCGCGAAACTCCAACCACAGCCACACTTTTTGGATTAAAAAACATATCTAAATCTGCATGTTTTGAGATCATCTTCATCCTCACATTTCATCTCTTATTTACTAATTTAATTCTGTTTCTTTTTTCCTAAATTATTTGAGTTCGATTATTTAAAATATTTCAAATAAAAAAATTGGGATGATATTAATTTACTTCTAGTGCTTTCAACATATTATTTACATTAGTTACAGGATTTTTGCACGAATTATTTATACAAATATATGCTGTGTCTTTATTATTAATGGTTTTCTGGTTTTCAATGAAATTCGCAATGCGAATAATCTCAGGGGATGGTTGGTCTGTTGGATTGAGAATCATAACCTTATTGGGTAGAAATTGTTCTCGTATTTTTTGAATCATCAATTTAGTATCTTCCGCTTGCGAATTACCCGCAATAACTATTTGATATGATGGTCCCATTGCAAATTCAAGGGAAACTAAAAGCATTGTAAAGCCGGCTGGGATTCTATTTACCTCGTTTGCAAATACTTGTCCGATGCGCGCTGCCTTCTTCTCATAATCAGAATTTCCTGTAACTTTCCCTAAACGTAGTAAGTTTAACATTGCCACCGAATTACCAGAGGGGATTGCCCCATCATAAACTTCTTTCTTCCGAACTAAAAGTACCTCTGCATCATCAGCTGTAAAATAAAACCCCCCTTCTATTTTATCCCAAAAATGATCCATCAGCTCGGTCTGTAGTTCTATAGATTTTTGGAGATAACGTGTTTCAAAGGTAGTTTCATAAAGCTCTAGCAATGCCCAGATCAAAAAGGCATAGTCATCGACATTCGCAAGTACTGCGGCCTCCCCGTCTCGATACCGGTGCAACAATCTTCCATCTGAGCGTAACATCCGATTAAATATGAAATCTACCGCCTTCTGAGCAGCTTTAAGATAATTTTGATTATCGAAAACCCGTGCAGCTATTGATAATGCAGCGATCATAAGTCCATTCCAATCAGTTAAAATCTTGTCATCCTTGCGTGGGTGAAACCGCTTTTCTCGATGGTTAAATAGTTTCAATCGTATATTTTCTATAAATTTCTTTAATTCTACTTCTGAAATCTTTAAATCAGAGGCCAAATCTAAAGGAGGTTTCTTTAAATGTAAAATATTTTCACCTGTTCTTTTTTGAGTTGCTTGATCTAAAAAATTTCCACCATTTTTTATATTAAATACTTTAGTAATTAGATCAACTTCAGCAGAATCCATAATCTTTTTGAGTTCTTCTTCCGTCCATACATAAAATTTGCCTTCAATCATAGTTCCCTTTTCATCTTTGCTATCTGCATCCTCTGCTGAGTAAAAACCGCCCATAGGATCGGTCATATCCCGTAATACATATGTAAAAATTTCTCTTGCAGTCGATTCATACTCCCTTTTTTTCGTTGCTTGATAAGCTTCCGTGTAAGCTATCGCCAATAAAGCTTGGTCATAGAGCATTTTCTCAAAGTGGGGTAAAAGCCAAAAATAATCTGTGGAGTAACGGTGAAAACCAAACCCTAATTGATCAAAAATCCCCCCAAGTCGCATGGATTGAAGCGTTTTCTCAACCATATAAAGCGCTTGGTCTGAACCTGTGCGTTTCCAATAACGAAGTAAGAATAATATAATGTGCGGTGTCGGAAATTTGGGCGCATCACTAAAACCACCATCTTTTTTATCGAACTTTTTTAATAATTGAGTATATGCCATTGCTAGGGTGACTGTTCCAAGTTCTTCGCCTTTAGAAGGAGTTGAAGTTGCTTGAATTGCCTGTAAAACTTTATTGGCAGAATCCCGAACATCTTCACGTTTATTTTTCCAATAATCATTAATTGCAGGGATAATCTTAAGCAGTCCTGTGCTTCCGAAGCGACCATGTTTTGGAATGTAAGTCGCAGCAAAAAAAGGCTTTTTATCGGGTGTCATAATGATTGTAAGAGGCCATCCGCCACGCCCCGTCATCGCTTGACAAACGGTTATGTAAAGATTATCAATATCAGGACGTTCTTCACGATCCACTTTTATTGAAACAAAGACTTCATTCATTAATTTAGCAACTTCCGCATCTTCAAATGATTCTTGCTCCATGACATGGCACCAATGGCATGTACTATAACCAATTGAAAGAAAAATTGGCTTATCCTCCTTTCCCGCTTTCTCAAACGCCTCTGATCCCCAAGGGTACCAATTCACCGGATTATAAGCATGCTGTAGCAAATAGGGGCTTTTCTCGTGTATTAATTTATTTGTTTTTTTAGAATTAAACTCGGAAAAAGTCATCACTTCCTCCAGTTAAAGAATTTTTTATTATTCAAAAATAAATAGGCAATCCTTCTGACTAAGTTATTGTATTTATCAGCAAATTTTACGGATCTATTTAATATTTTTTTGTACTAAAATTTGGAATAATTCACTTTTTCAAAGAATTAACGAGAGTTTTCATCAATTCTTTAACAAGGGATTGTGGTTCTCCCGCCCCTGTACCAATAAAAATTTGACTTCCGGGTTACACTATTTCTAAAGCCTGAGCTGCAGTTCAAATTTTCTTTGTATAACGTTCGCGCCAATTACTCGTAGTCAATTGTATTCCATCATTAATTTAAATTCTCTACTTCATTTTCTCTTCCTATAATTAATTATAATTCATATACTCGTTTAAATTCATTCGGATTTTTGCTGGATGGAATTTTTAATGATTTCATAAATATCACTATAATTTTTAAGTATGAATATGTCTTCCATTTGCTGTAACTTTGCGATATTGTCTAAATCTACTTTTCGATGCTTTAAAACGAAAGTCTTCCCGCTTGGCAATATTGTAGTGGTATCCAACCTCTCTTGATCAGTTGGAAATAAATATATCTTCTGTCCTCCCTTTAATGCTTGCGCGACCCCATTGGAAATTAAGGAATCCGCAATCCCATACGCAACTTTTGCCACTGTATTGCCACTTACTGGTGATATCACAATTAAATCATAGTATCCTGTTTGCATTTTCCCTACAAGAAAAGGATTATTCGGTCCTTTTTCCGTTTTTACATCTTCAACATTTTCTTTTAGTTTATTCAATATTTTATAAAATTTCAGTACGAGCTCTCCATTTTGAGAGAGTATGACGGTGATTTTTATGTTAAAATCATTTTGAATTTGTAGAATTAACTCCACGATTTCTTTAATAAAATCCCCCGACCCAGTAATTCCCCATATTAATCTTTTTACCATAAAATCTACCTTTTCATGTCGTTATAAAACTTTCCGAGCCAATTTAATTAATTTGTTTACCGACTTATGTACCGTTTTCACTCCTTCTGAATCTTCTTGCGCTCCCAAAGCACCTTTATCTTTTGACCAAACTGTTCCCCCTAAATTCGCTCCAAAAAAACCGCCACTAACAGCGAGAATACCATTTATAAGATAAAAATCTAAAATCGTATGGATGGTAATTTCCTGTCCTCCTACTCGATCACCACCAACTGCAATAGCGATTCCGACTTTATCTTGAAATACGTTCGGATCTTTAGCCACTAAAGCCCGGCAGCGATCGAAAACTGTCTTTAACTGCCCTGAAATATTTCCCTGATAGACCGGACTTCCAATGATATACGCATTTGCCCTAATTAATTTCGGATATAATTCGTTCATATCATCCTTATGCACGCAGCCCTCCTTATTTTTAAGGCAATAATCACAATGAATACAAAAGTTGATTTTTTTCCCATGGACTGAAAAGTAATCGGTCTCCACCACTTCTAACTTTGTTTTTGCGTGGTTTAATGCTTCATTTATGATGTAATCTGTAGAACCTATCCTAGGACTTCCAGATATTCCTAATATAGAGATTTTCTTTTGTTCTGCCATGGTTATTCCTTCAATTAATTTTTTATTATTAATAAATTAGAATATATATCTGTTTTAATGCAAAAAATACTATTAAATAATAGAAATAAAAGGTTAAGATAGTAATTATTTTCATTAAAATAAAAGGTGGAACGGAATGAATTCTGAAGAACATCTAGTGCGCTATAAAATGATCCTTTTTGGAAATGCAGCAGTAGGAAAAACTTCATTATTAGAACGCTTTGTAAATGATAAATTTGAAGAAAATTATATGTGTACATTAGGATATAACGTCTATGAGAAACTAATAACTCATACAGAATGTACCATTTCTTTAGTGATTTATGATATAGGCGGACAAGAAGGATATAGAGACTTAAGAAAAAGATATGCACAGGGTGCACATACTGCATTTATAATCTATGATATAACTAATCAAGATTCTTTTACTAATATAATAAAATGGAAAAGCGATTTGATCGAGTTTGCTGGAAAAATTCCCTTCATTGTTATCGGAAATAAAATGGATTTAAAAGATAAAAAGCAAGTTTCTAAAGATAAAGCACTAACAGCGAGTGTTGAAATGGGTGCGTTAGCCTTTTTTGAGACTTCTGCTAAAACAGGGGAGGGTGTGGAAGACGCCTTTCGTCACTTGGCTATTAAAACCTATGAATTGTCTAAAACCTAAAATTCCTAATTACTTAAAAATGGGAAAGATATCTTAATAAATTCAGAAGCGTTTTTAAAAGGTTTCAGTTGTCCGTTCCAATTTTTCAAATCATTTTTATATGTTTTCATAAAGAGATCCGCAAAATTCCTTAATCCATTCCGTAAAATCCGGGAATTGCGATCTGAAATCAATGCAAAGCCAATTGTGTCCTTAAATTCGAATAGAATAATTCGATCTTTAAATTTTAAACTACGAGGGACGGATTCAATTCCTAAAGCATGTTGGATCATTGAAGATACTCCAAAAATAGCACCAGTTATTAAGGTAGCATGTTTACTCGTGGAGAGTTGAAATTTTTGGTTAAAAATTGTTAAACCATCTATATTGAACACAATAATTTCAAACACTTTTTGGGAAATTAAATAAATCGAGTATGGATTTAATTTAAATCCTATGAATATAATTAATAAACCAACCGCGATAAAAAGCGGATAGGATGCACGAAGAAAACTGCCAAGAATAAGACTTTCCGTACTTAAAATAACACCCAAAGCTGATGAAAAAAATAGCCCTACCAACCCAAAAATGATTCCAAAATTAATGATTTTAAACTGGAATTTTGCATTTTTATTTGTAGTAACACGCTGAATACTAATAAACCCCTTTATTAATCTATAAATCACTATAACACCAAATATCATAATCAACATTCTTAGATAATTATCTAAATTAACCATCCATGATGAAAATTCTATTGAATAAACCAGCCCCAATAAGTCTGGAATTTGATTCGAAAAACATAAAACTGAGAAAAATGCACCAATCAAAATTCCGAAGAAATAGGTTGTATTTGTACGGAGTTGCCCTAATTCTATATAATCAAAAAAAATACAAATAAATATAGGCGAAAAAAATGCCGTAAGAATAATAAATACATACATCCCTAAAGCAAGTGATTCTGAATATGGTGAAACAAAGGTTAAAAATGCGAATGTAAATGTATTTGCACCAGTTAAACAAAATAAGACAAAGAATATTATCGTCGCTTTTATTTTAGTTAAAAAGTACGTTCTAATAATGAAGATTGCTAAAATTATTGAAATAATTCCTGCACTAACCCCTATAATAATATTATAAAGAATCATTCTTAACGTTTAATTTTAAAGGTACATTCTGATAATAAAGATTGCTAATATGATAAAATAATTCCTATAACCGTCTTATTAATTATTACAAAGAAATATTCTTTTGAAATCTGAAAGGAATAATGTTATAAAACAAAGTGAGATAGAGGTTTTAGTTAAATGCGGATCGTTATTTTGGGCGGGAATATTGCCGCAAGCAATGCTGCTGACATTATTAAAAAAGAAAGACCTGAAAGTGAGGTTCAGATTTATAGTGAAGAATCATATTTTGACTATAGCAGAGTTAAATTACCTGCATTCCTCTGTGATATGTGCACCAAAGAAGAATTGATCACACACTCTGAACAATGGTATCAGGCGCGAAACATCAAATATAATCGTAATTACTGCGCAATAAAGATTCTACCAGAGAAAAAAAAGGTTCAATTTGAGAATAGAGAGGAGACCTCTTATGATAAATTATTACTGTGTATTGGCAGTGTTAGCAGCGTTTTACCAATACCTGGTATAAATAAACTTGGTGTTTTTACCTTAAAAACAATAGATAATGCATTAGAAATAAAAAAATATGCAAAGGATAGAGATTCTGCCATCGTAATCGGCGGTGGTCTATTGGGATTGGAGATTGCTAAAAGTCTGAGTGATTTAGCGTTAAAAGTAACTGTTCTAGAATTTTTTCCCCGCTTATTACCAAAACAACTAGATCTGGAAGCTGCTGCGACTCTAGAACAAATTTTAGGCGATTTCAATATTCAGGTGGGATTAAATGCCAGTGCTAAAGAAATAACTGGCGATACAGATGCATTAGTTGTAAAACTCACGGATGGGCGAGAATACAAAGCACAAATGGTCATCATGGCTGTTGGTGTAAAACCTAATACCGAGGTAGCGAAAAAGGCGGGAATCAACACCAATCGCGGAATAATTGTTGATGAATATATGCAAACAAACATTCCAGATATTTATGCTGCGGGTGATTGCGCGGAATTCAATGGCAGAGTCTGGGGTATTATTCCTGTCGCCTTTGAACAATCAAAAATTGCCGCTTTGAACATCATCGGAAAACCCACCAAATATAATGATGTTGTCCCTTCAAATACCCTCAAGATCGTAGGAGTCGATTTAACTTCCATCGGGCGAGTAACCCCTGAAGATAATCCTCCCGAAGAAATCAAATTTATTGATAAAAGTAAGCGGATCTATAAAAAAATTGTCATCGATGGAACTCATGTGGTCGGTGCAATCTTACTCGGGGATCGAACAAACCAATCCACGATTATGAAACTAATCAAAGAGAAAGTAGATGTCTCTCTATTTAAAAATAAAATCTTAGACCCCGATTTTGAACTGCAACATTATATTTAACGCAACAATTACAGATATCTACATTATATAGCATTCTCTTAATTAATTAGAAATAGAATTTTAATCCACTTTGGGAGCCTATGAATATGAATATAAAGACCGTTTTAGGAAATATCGATAGGCATGATGTCATGTTGTATACTATTTCGACGTGCATTTGGTGTTTAAGATTAAAAAATAAACTGATTTCAAATAAAATTAAATATCGTTATGTGGATATTGATTTAGAACCATTAGCAGAAAAGGAAAAGTTAAAAGCTAAATTAAGTGCGATTAAACCACGTCTAGCTTTCCCAATGATGTTTGTAGATGATGAATTTATTCCCAATGAGGAAATAGATCAACAAATTGAAGAATTAATAAGGGGGGCTTAATAAGAAATGCCTGATCTTGAAAAAACAAGAAAATATGTGAAAATGGTATCGGAACACCGCGGATGGCCGTTACAACCTGATGAAAAATGGCTAAATGGATTAATCGAAGGATTGGCAACCAACCTAGATCGCTTTGGGTATCGGTCCTGCCCGTGCCGCCTCGCAAGTGGGGATAAGGAGCAGGATAAAGATATTATTTGTCCTTGCCAATACGCTGAACCAGACATTGCAGAATATGGACATTGTTACTGTTCTTTGTTCTGGTCTAAAGAATTTCTCGCATCTGGCAAACCCCATAGAAATATCCCCGAACGCCGCCCAATAGATAAAATGGAATGATCTTCCTCTCCTATACTTGGAACCCAGTTATTTATATCAGAATAAGTCTAAATCATAATAAGAAATAGGTCCTAAGATAATTTGGTAAATTCCTCCCCCCCTTAAAATATACTGATTCTTAATTGTTAAATATTATTTTTACAAATAGAAATAAGTATATGTTAAATTATCAATAAGTTGGTAATCTGAATGAAAAAAAAATACAATATCTTCATTCTGCTCTCATTTTTATTTGTGATTTCGTGGGTTTTACCGGGTTTTCTCGCTACTAGCAATGCTGCCAAGACTGCGGATCTTACAGAGGTTCCAATTTTGTTCGTTGATGATGATGATGGTGAATCGTATGATTACTATTTCACCGATATAATGGATGATTTAGGCTTAAACTATACTTATACCGACACCCGACCGGACGCGATTGAGATGGGCGAATATGCCATCGTCATCTGGCACACCGGGGATTATTATGGGTCTGAAACGCCTTCTGAATGGGCGACCGACGAGCTTAGTTTGATTTTCTTCCTGCAGAATGGTGGGCGGCTCTTTTTGAGCTCTCAAGACTGGCTCTACGATCAAGGACTCTCAACTTTCGTGGTCAATTATCTCGGCGTGGCGAGTGTTTCTAACGATTGGTTCGGCTCTGGCGGCGCAGGCGAGGATTGTCCCGATATCCTCAGCGGAACCGCTGGCGACCCCATTGGCGGCACCTTTTCCCCATTCAACACATCATTTCCTAGTTCATACGAACAATATGGTGATTACATTCTCCCTACTTCCTTTGCACACAAAATCTTCTACAACGCAACCCTCCCCTCAAAAAATGCCACAGCTATTCGCAACGAGAACTCCGACTATAACTTCAAAACCGTGTTTTTCAGCGTTCCATTTGAAGCACACAACTTAAATCGCACGCAATTGATGATCAATATAATATCCTGGCTCATTATTGACCCATCTAGTGGAATTCCCGGATTTGAACTAGACTTTCTTTCTTTTGGATTATTTGCTATAGGTCTTCTCTATTACATTCGATTCCGGTCTCCGCGAAAATTCAAATAAAATCTCTCTCCCTTTTTTTCTTCTCTCTAAAATTCCCACGCCTATATTTGAAACCCAATTATTAACATCAGCATGAGAATAAATCCTAGTAAGAGTCCAATCGTAGCTTGATGCTCGTATCCATGTTTATGAGACTCGGGAATTAGTTCATCAGACGTGATGTAAATCATTGCCCCCCCTGCAAAGGCGAGGAAAAAGGCAAGAAATAACGTAGAAACACTTTGTAAGAGAAAAATAGCGATCACACAGGCGATCGGTTCTGCCATACCTGAAAAAAAGGAAATCAGGAAAATCTTTCTCCTTCCATATTTTGCCTGCATTAATGGCACCGCAATGGCGAGCCCCTCCGGAATGTTATGTAATGCGATCGCAATCGCCATCGAAAATCCCAACGCCGAAGTGGCCAAAAAGCCTACACCCATAGCAATCCCCTCTGGTGCGTTATGGATCGTCAGTCCAATTGCGAGTAAAATGCCTGAATATTTGAGGTGTTTTTGGAATTCAAGTTTTCTGGGACAAAAACAATTCCCTGCCGATCGACAAATTCCATCTTCTAAATAAGGACATTCAAACCACTTATCTTTATTCGGACACTTGCATTCCTGTGCACAGACCACTTTTTTGCATTCCTCCTTCCTGTCCGAAGAATCAATAAGGGTATGTAGATGTGGAAGCACTCTATCAATAATTAACAGCACTATCATTCCAAGGGCAACTCCCGAGATGACAGTAATCGTGATAATGAGTGCTGTATATCCCCCATTTAAAAGTATGATTCCTTCATTTATTAATCCCAAAGTCGCGACAGCTAACATAACCCCTGCCGCAAAACCTATCGCCATATCAAAATATTTCATTGATAGACGTTTATAAATACCAATTAACCCGCCAATCCCCGTCGCGGCTCCCGCAATTACGCTGAATAGTAACGGTGTTAGAAAATCCACCATATTTCAAATACTCCTCTCTTTTATATTTATGAGTATCTTTTGGATTAAAAAAAATGTGAAGAAATTATTAAGGTGTTGTCCTAAAACATAAACATAGATGCGATCATCTCTGTATCCAAGTAATATTGTACGCCTGTTATAAACATATATAATCCAATTATTGAAACAATAAGTCCTAATACTAAAGATATCCAAATATATGCTCTACCCCTAATTAAAACGACATATGCCAGTACCACAGCTGCTATTGTCATCAACAACAATGCTGAACTCATCGAACTCAAAGAATCTTCATATAAAGCTGCAACAAAATTATAATTACTGCCCCAATTCGCTATCATATAAGGATCCATTGAACTCAAATCAAGCCCTAGTATATTACTATAGTATTTGGTAAATTGTCCATAATTGAGAACAATTGAAATGTTTGAAAAATACATTTCAATTTCCCAGTTCCACAATTCCAGTTGTAATATTTCGGGGAACATTGGGAAGAAAGTCCAATTGATCCACTTTATTAAATCAGGATCAAATGATGCGGTGAATCTTGGATAATTATTCAGAATAAAATAATTCTCCATTCCCATGAATATATAGTTATTCTCAGAATTTCCA
>Ga0307375_10004985_pt1 | contig 12550 bp, 6 predicted proteins | sample TR1MG_FD_202531 | JGI IMG/M metagenome (GOLD analysis project Ga0307375, IMG submission 202531) | Soil microbial communities from Risofladan, Vaasa, Finland - TR-1 | ecosystem: Environmental > Terrestrial > Soil > Coastal area > Acid sulfate soil | place: Finland: Risofladan, Vaasa | collected... | reverse complement strand
CGAGCGGAAGTTGACATTCAGAAGGCGGAGTATGAGCAGCGCCTTAGAACGATGGCGTTGGACTTGAAGGTTAAGGAAAGAGAATTGGAAGCGCTGCGCGAGGAGCTGAAGGTGGCCCACGAGAGGGCGTTTGAGGCCGAGACGAGGCTTGGAAGGGAGCAGGCGCTGAGTCGCGATTTGTCCGCCCAACTAAACCAACTTCGCTACCATGGTGCTGCTGCCACTGCTCGCTCAGCCACTTCAGAGCCCTCTTCTGCTACTGCGCCTGCAAAGACGACCACTAAGAGCGCGACTGCAAAGGTTAGAACTGAGCTCGACGACCTAGATTTGGACCTGGACATTCCGGACATCCCGGACATCCCGGACCTCGTTCTTCCTCCATCCACCGTTACCAAGGCAACCTCTTCTGTCGCCCCTGCAAACCCCGCCCATCCAAAAGTAACCGTGGCTACTGCGGCAGTCAAGAAACAAGCTGTACAACCCGCACGAACGCAGAAGGATTGGGGAGACATCGACGACCTTCTCGACGACATCCAAAAGACTGGACAGAAGTGAACCTCGCGCACTCACATTCACGTTCTCTCTCTCTCTCTCTCTCTCTCTCTCTCTCTCACGCACGCACACACACACACAATGTATCAATACACACAAGATCTCCTGCTCGGCCCAAACAGTGAAGTTCAGGATGAGGACGGAAAAGTACAGTTTTACACAGGACGAGGTTTTGTTTCAGACGATGGGACATCTTGGATGAGCTAGAATAGATCATCAGGCAACTGATTACTTCAATGGGAACTCGCCATCGGAAACAACCCATGAGGCAATGGCAAAGACGGCTACGTTGTTCTGGAAGTCTGCGATGTCGATCTTATCGAAGGTGTCTGCCTGTGTGTGATGGTATTCGAAGTACTTCGGGTTTGGATTGATGTTGCCAGTAGTTCTGAGCGACATGGCGGGAACGCCTTGGTTGGCGAGAGGAGTGATGTCCGCGTCCGCACCGGTGGTGGAGCCAATCTTCACGTCCAGCAACTTGGTGAGGTAGTGTGAACCGATCTTGCCTGCTCCAGAGAGGCCTTTGGGAGTGCCCTTGAACATGAGATCGGTGGCCTTGAATGTACCGCCATCGGACTCCATTGCGAGGACGGTGAAGGGGATCTCCGCAGCGTGATCGATCGCATATTGATTGGCTCCAGCGCCTCCCTGCTCCTCATCTACCCATCCAATGGCTCGAATAGTGCGTTTGGGAGCCAAGCCGAGAGATTTCATGACGCGCAGCGCCTCCCAGGCGACAAAGACGGCGCCGGCGTCGTCGTGCGCGCCTTGTCCGACATCCCAAGAATCGATGTGTCCGCCCATGACGATGTATTCACCAGGTATGGAAGCACCAGTGTATTCTGCAATTATGTTATAGGAAGTGGCGGGGGGCAAGCGCTCGGCACCCATCGTCAAGGTGACGGTGATGTTCGCATTGCCTCGGTCTTGCACTCTGCGCATGTAGGCGGCGTCCTCGACTGTAATCGCAGCGATGGGGATCTTCGTCACTGCGGGATCGTAGTTCGTAACACCAGTGTGCGGCGTTTGCAGGGAGAAGGGCGTAACCGAACGAACGAGCGCCGCCACCGCACCGTACTGGGCCGCCTTGACTGCACCTCGTGACCGGTACTTCACCGTATTGCTATAAGAACCAGCCCAAGCGTTGTTGTATAGCACGATCTTGCCAGACACTTGATCCTTCACCGCATCCAATTCATCGTAATCGGCAACCACCAACACCTGCGCAGTGATGCCTTCGGGGCCCGTACCAATGCTGCCTCCAAGACCAAGCATCGGCAAGGATCGAGGACGGGGGGAAAGCAAAATGAGACTCTCTTGATTGCGCACCCAGACGCCAACTTGAACGGGCTCGAGCGTTACTTTCTACAAATGGGCAAATTACAGCACACAATCGGTAAGGTTAGCCTGAAAAAGCAGATAAAAACAACCAATAACACTCATAGAATTGGAAAAGCACATACAAAGCCGTCTTGAGCCATGGCTTGAGCCATCCAGGTCAAAGAGTTGTTCAAACCTGCAGAGCCACAAATGCGAGGTCCATAAGTGTCCAGCATATACCTGTATAGGGTAGAAAGAGTTAGAATAGGGCGAGAAATGCATGGAGGATACGACAAAGAGGGTTGAGATGCATACCCAAGACGATTGTAGCCGACAGTGGAGGAAAGTGCGGCAGCCTGGATCTTGCGAACTTGATTGATATTTCTACCGTTCCGAGGGACTGTAACCAGCACTACGATTAGGATGATGGACACGATAACGACGAAGATTCCGATGGCAAGAGCCCAAAATCTCGGATTCACCAACCAAGACCGTGAACTGGAGCCGGTTGAAGAGAGCACAGCACGTCGGTTTGCGTCCCTCTGATCCTCATTTTCGCCTTCTCGTAGCAAAAATTGAGTGTCCATAGGAAGAAGAGCAGTACACAACTCAAATGGACGGAACTATTCCACAGTGTAGACTGGACTTCGTCGCAGACGAAGGCAGGCTCTCTATTCTCTGACCAGGCCTTAGAAATCCCAAACACGAGTGGTTTCAGATACACATAGAACACTTGCAGTGTTTTGCCAGATTTGACGCTGACTGGCTCTGATTTAAGACTGCGATGGAGGAAACACCATCTCAGTCAAGATGGATTCGTTGCATTCTCATGCTCCCAATGAGCCTGATATTCCAACGTGCGATCGTATGATAAACAGTTCAGCGATGGCAGAGCGTAGAGTACATGTTGACCAAAGCCAGAACTCTTACTGTGCTCCAGACTGACAGGCCTTCGTCTGCGACTTCTTCGATGCGGCCAGGCCGGATGCTTCGACGATGCCGATCAGAGATGGCAGAAACCGTAAGAAGGCTTCTTGCTGTGGGTGATTTCAAATTGAGATCAGGGAGGTGTTACTGAACCCAATTGAGAACGCACGACGGTCCCGAATTTGCTCCGTTTCGGTACGCGGTGTGTGGAGGCCCAAGGAGCGCGAAGGCTCGAGCGGTCATCTGAACGACCGCAAGACACTCCGCCACTTGCCCCACAGCGTGTCACTTCCCTGCCCTTTGTGGGTAGCCCTGTGATCTTCGCTTATGTCTACGGTTGCGCATCCTGATCTGCCGGCCCTGGCGGTACGGATTTACAAAGCAAGTTCTGGCTTTCCTAGTTCTGGTGCGTACTGCTCTCTTTCCCATCTCTTCTGACATTTCGGTCGCTTGGTTGATAAACCTTTGACTCTTATGTTGTTGTTTCGCATTTTCCACTCTCGTGATTGCTCTCTTTGTCCATTGTCAGTGAGACATTGCTCGCCTGCTGTGATCTGCGATTTCCTCCCTTCAATAGCTCCCTTTTGCCCATCTTAACTGACCTCCGTATTCCTGTTGCACTGTTTCAGTGCCTTTGCAGGAAGCAATCATCAATTGGTGCGTTTCAGCGGAAGTGTCGGAGGAGCCAGAGGCGGCGCAACTTCTCTTCGAGCAACTGGTTACTCATGGCTATTTAGTCCCTTCTGACGGTTCTTCGTCGTCTAAGCGGTCTGGAAAGTCCCCGAAAGCATCGTCGAAGCGGCAATCTGAGGATGGCAATGCATTGGAATCTTCGAATGCGAGTTCAGGGTCGTCTGTGAGCGTTGGTAGCTCTGCATACACCTGGAATGCGAGTTTGATGCAACAGACGAATGAATCGGCACCGAGTGAGGAGCCAGTGATGGAAGGAGAGCAACCGCCAGGCTCGTCAAAGAGGACGAAACGAGCGAAGCGCAAAGCGGTCGAACATCCCGTGGAAGCCGTTGACGAACCCTCCATTCCCACCTTGGAAGTCACTTCAGAGCTTGTGGATACTGAAACTTCAACTACTACGGACAACGCTGCCACTGCAAAGTTCGAAATGGCCATGTCAACTCCCGTTCGCAATCATCGCGCTCCTTCGGTACTAGTCAACCCCATTGCGACCATTCGCGCGAAATCGCCCATAAGCATCATCCCCGAGAACGATTCTGAGGAAGATTCACTGGAAGAAGGAACAGAAGAGCACTTGGACGATACGATCGACGTTCTGCAAAAGTACCTCCAAAGTCTCGCGCCTGAACTGCGCAAGAAGCTGAACACTGCCGATTACTCCATATTGATGTCTTCGTTGGTTAGACTGTGCCAGGACAACTTGGGATGGAGCGACAAGACTGTGTTCGACGTGGGAAACTTGAAGACGAAATCTCTCACTCAACTCAACAAATCGATCGATCTCAACGTGAACGTGCTTACCAACCAAATGAACAGGATGTCTTCAGAAAAGGGCATCGAAACGAAGCGCGCCATCATCAGAACGCTGCGAGAGATGAAGAAACTTCTTGAGGCGCCATTGCTGCAAGAGCGCATTGAATTGAATCCTGGAGAAGAGATTGAATGGAAAGTGGACAGTGTCATCAACTTGGACGCCATAGACGAGGAAGAGGAGGAGATTGGAAGACTCGTATTTACCAACTACAGATGCATGTACTTTGGACCCAATGCCAGAACAAGTGAAGAACGAGGTGTGGAACCCGATATGTCGCTCCCGTTAGCGTCCATCTCTACGATCAGTAAACTTGGAGACAAGAAGAAGCTATCAAAGACGAAGCGTTTGGAGATCGTAACCAAAGACCAACGAACGGTTCGCTGGGGCTTCAAAGCTGGCTCTCATCGCAGAAAGGAGATCTTTGCGTGGATTAAGGCATATATCGCGAACATGCCAGGCAATCTCTTCTGCTTCCAAGTCCACCAGGCGCTCACCAACAGCAAAGCGACAGCCTCGTCTGCATCCTCTTCTCCATCTGCATCCTCAAGTCCTACTACTACTACTACTGCCGTTGCGAGCGCATCATCTGCACCGTCATCGCCCTCTCCGCTATCTGTATCATCGTCTGGAGGCCGCACTTCGACTACCGGAGGAGGCCGTACCTCTTCTCCCTCTGTCTCTGGAAAGCCTCTCGCCATGTCCAATGGCCGTTCAGTTACAGTCTCTTCGCCTACCACGCATATTGTTGAAGTTCCTGTTGTAAAGGCGAGAGGTCTCAACACTGCTGATCCTGCGCGTGAAGAATTCGACGGCTGGGCCTTCTACGATCCTCACACCGAGTTTCATCGCCAAGGTGTCTCCTCTGATCCCAAATGGACGTACACGAATGCGAATGTGGATTACCAACTCTGCGATACATATCCGTCTGCCATTTGGGTGCCTACTGGATTCCCTCCCGAGAGCCTGATGACCGCCGCCGCTTTCCGTTCCCGCAACCGTCTCCCCGCCCTGGCCTACTATCATCGCAGCAATGGCGCTGCCATCACTCGCTGCTCTCAGCCCGCTGTTGGTGTTTCGAGGAAGCATTGCAAGGAGGATGAGTTGCTATTGGCTGAGATTGGAAGAGCAAACGTGCAGTCCGATCGTCTCCCAATCTTCGATGCCCGCCCTAAGGCCAATGCCGTCGCCAACACCGCCATGGGGTATGGATACGAACTGATTCAATACTACCCTAACTGCTCACTCACCTTCTGCGACATCGAGAACATTCACGTCATGAGAGGGTCGCTTTCGAAGATGCGCGACGCGGTGAACAAGATTGCCTCAACTGAGTCCCCCAAGTTCTACTCTGATGTGGATGACAGTGGTTGGTTGATGCATCAGTCCATGTTGATTAACTCAGCGCTGAGAATTGTGGATTTGGTGGATGAACAGGACACGAGTGTGCTGATCCACTGTAGCGATGGTTGGGATCGCACTGCGCAGCTGGTGTCCCTGGCATGCCTCATGTTGGACCCTTATTACCGTTCTCTGAATGGATTTGCGACGTTGGTGGAGAAGGACTGGCTCTCGTTTGGACATCGGTTCTCGCTGAGGCACGCGTTGGATGGAACCTCCTCTGGAGATCGTGCTCCCATCTTCCATCAGTTCTTGGAGACTGTGTTCCAGTTTGTGCGACAATACCCTCTAATATTTGAATTTAACGAGACTTTCTTGATCACACTGCTCGACGAAGTCTACAACGCCTACTACGGAACCTTCATTCACGATTCGCAAAAAGAGCGATTGGATGCCCAATTACCCACTAAGACTCTGTCGGTTTGGACTGCGTTGCTATCGAGCAACAATCGCAAGAGATTCTGCAACCCGCTGTACGTGCCAAGAAACGAGGTCGTGCTCATGAACGCATCTCCGCAGTGCCTCACCATCTGGGAGCAATACTTCTACCGCTTCCACCCCCGATTAGCACTTCCCCCTAGCATCGACTCCATCATTGAACTCGCGATCGCGAGAGCTATCGCGGGATCTTCAACTACCGGTGGCAACAAGAGCAATCTAAGTGTGGCAGGAAATCTCACATCGCTTTCTCCCGCTAGCCGAGCGACTCGCCCGACTTCTCTAGAGCCTACGAAGAAGAAGACGCCCTACAAACGAAGCCGCAACACTGATCCAGAGAAATGAACGTGCCTGCTGGTGCTACAGCTTATTCCAGGAGATACATCCCGGGCCTTGTGTCTTTGGCGTTGGTCTTGGTGCCTCGGATCATGTTCTCTCCTCTGTTATTCGTTCTTGGGGGAGCTCCCACTTACCACGCTACCAAATTATGAGAGAATAGCATCAATGAGACCCAAATTGGGAGTCCAGATGAGACCGACTCGTTCCCCGTCAGATGTCGGCATCTGGTTGGGCAGCCACTCCTGGTCATAGCGGGGTTCCTCTGCCCTTGGTTCGCCTCAATGGATGTTTTGAATGGTGGCTAATACCGTAGGAGGGGCGTTGCTATCAAACTGGACCATCTTTCAGGAAGCACGGGCAGCATCTGCTCGAATCCTGGCCCCGAAAAAGTCGCCTCCCACACCACATGGCAGATCCAATTCGCTAGATTGCGGTCGACCATGCGCTCAGTTCTCCCATTTGCCATCTGGATTACATCACTAGGGCAGGTATAAGATCCAATACAAGGGAAGCTGCGAAGCAGCCGCATGTGCCAGCCAGATTGGGGAGGTTTGCCAAACTGCAGACTATCGCACGTTGGGCACTCTCCGACCGGTACCGTGTTCTGGCTCAGAATGCCTTGGGGTATCGGATTGGGACCTTGAATATGTAGTAAAGTTCTATTAGTGGAGAATATTCGGGATTGCAGGGGCTGGGGGCAGGTGTGGAGGTCGTAATGGGCCTGCCAAAGCAGGGCAACAATCGAAGTCAAGCTTGAGGTGAAAGAGAGCAGCGATTAAGAGAACGCTTCACTCTTGGTTGTAACGTTGGACCGATCCGTTTTTTCCTGCCGAAATCCTTTGTTCGAGCTTGGTAGTTTGTGAATTTGGTGCCCGGCAATGAATAGTGACTATATGGAGGCCGAAACGAGCGAGACAGGAAGCGCAAGTGGCAGCACGTCTTCGCCCTCCCATCACTCCTCTCCTAGGTTGTCGAATGGTGCGCTAGGCAGTGCGAACATCCACGAATTGCTGCGTGCGACAGAAACGGAGCGCCAGAGCCCGGCAGAGCAGTTCCGAGCGGTGGCAGATGCGAGGGCGATTAGCGAAGGCGAGTGGCGAGATATGGCGTACCTGCAAGACCTTTCCGCGTTGACTCAGAAAGGGCCTACCTTCTTGTTGTTGGAGCAATACGAAATCAAGACTCACGCGTGCCTGGTGATCGTGAAACAGCCCGGTCCGGTGTTTGTGGCTTCAGCGCACACGACCGGCTCTGTTTTCCACATCCAGCTGCTTCCCCATCCTCTGATGCCCGCGCAGGCGCTCAAGACTTGGAAAGTTGGTCCCTTGAAAGCTGTACTTTTGCACGACAACGACGACGAGACGAAACTCATGTCCAAGAAGCGAAGTCGCCCGACGAAACAACCACTGAAAGCGCCCAAGCGCAAGGTGTCCAATGCCCCCTTTCAACGTGAATACCCGTTCGACAAATTGGATATCGTGATTGACGACTTGAATTTTCCAGCGAGTGGATGTAGGCCGATGCGTTTGGAGTTCTCAACGACGATCATGGATCCGCTCGGCCGCGTGGCGACTTTCACTGCTGTCTCCAATGCCTTCATGGTCATTTCAAATTGCAACCAATGGAAGGATGGTCTTAGGATATGCCTGCTCAACTTCGTCTTTCCCAACGGGCAAAATCAGGCGCCCTTCTTCCGATTCTACAACTACCTCCACCTCGCCTACCTCGACAGCAAGGGCTTCAGTGACGAACGTTATCTAGATCCGATGGAAATCAAGAACTGGGTAGTGGACTCAGCCGTGGACGAGATGCGCCTGGACCGCGACAAGCAGCTGCTGGAGATGCACAACACGGTAACTGATGAGCTCTTCGAGGCTTGGTTTGAAAAGGCGAGTCCTGTTCTCTACGATCTTCACACCTCCAACGTTGGCAAGCTGTTCCAGAAGCTATGGGCAGCAGGCTATGTCGGCATCGGTTCCCATCGCTTCTCCGTGGACGATGCCGCTCACGCTGCCGGCCACTGCCGACTCAACATCAACACCTTCCATTCCGACGACAGCCCTCAAGAATCCTACTTGGTGCTGCAACTGAAGGACAAATCGTACTCATTGTTGGCCCTGGAACGAGATCACCTCTCCTACTTCTTCGAACACAGCCGCAACTCGCTCGGCTGCACACATCTGATCAGCGCCACGAAGAGCAACGCGCCACCACTCGCCGTCGAGTCGCTCTACACGCCCAGGCCCGGTACACCCGCCCCCTCCGTGCCTCCGCTGCTTCCCCCCTCCGCCGGCTCTCGCTCCAAGAAGTAGAGCCTCCTCTTGTCCCTCTTGTGCACTCCACACCTCCTCATGCGTCATCACCATCATCGTCTTGCTTCTTCGCAATAGTACATTGGTACTCGCATCTGCTGGGCGGGTGGTATGGCATGCCGCAGCCACTGAAACGCGCGCGTCGCAGGCCGCCCCGAAACCACCGCCGCGTACTCGTTCTTCCCCTCCCTCGAGCCTCAGCTGTCTACAGTGCTGACATCGCTCTCCATTCGACGTCATCTCCTCTTCTCCTCTACAAATCAAGTCACGGTCGCCCTCTCCCCTGCCGCACCACGACGGTTTGGAGCTCCGGGCGGGTGTACCAGTGCCGGGCGCCACACCCGCCTCTGTCTTTCTACCCCATGCTCGCCTCCTCTCGCCTCACCAATTGCTTCTCTCCATTCCCGTCAATGGCACTACGTTCTGTCACACGTCAGGCACCATCAAACCACCTGCAGATCTCTCCATCTTCGCAGCGCGGCAGTGATTGGCAACTCTCCGGAGCCACGCAAACACCGACACGAACTTGCCTCCTTCTTTGCGCGCCCGCGATTCCCACTCTATAGAGCACACTTCCTCCCTGAATGCTTGGAGCCACTTCTCGCAGGACCCCATCGAAGTAGACAAGGACGTTGGCAATCTGTTTCCTACTCGGAGATCATCCCTCCGCACTCTCTCATGGCCCAAATCCCCTCCATATACACGACAACTGATATATGTTACTGCACAGATTCTGGGATGGCCACTCACAGCCGACTTTGTACGTGGGTGCGATTCTGACATCCCTCATGCCCAACCCCCGTCGCTCTGATCTTCCCGCAGGGCTACTTCTACTTCGCGGAATGAAATGCAAATAGCGTTTACATCGAAGTGTCGTTGTTAAATTGGACTTTCACCAACTAAGACGGACCGTGTCGACCTGGAATTGCGAAACTGGCGCGAATTTCGCGAGGCCATTCGCAACACATCCTTTCTTCATCTCCTGATGGCCTCTGGTTGCCCTCTTCTGAACATCATTCTATATGTGCCACTCGTTCCCGTCAATCTTGGTGCTGCTACTGCATTGTGGCCTTGGTGAGCGTGTCACGCCAGGCAATCTGCGAGTTTGCCATGGTTCCCAATCCAATTCTGCCGTTCACTGTGACTCGGAAGGCTTTGTGTAACTAAATCCTCAACCAATCCATGAATTGTACCAGTGCTTGCTCTATTTTGAGTCTTTCGGGATGTGGCGTTGTGACAGAGATCAGAGAGACGCCCGAAACCAGTGGCGAATCCGAGCTGGGCGAACACACCGTCTTTGGAGCAAACCTCCTCGTCCTTACCAAGGTCGGTCTGAACGGCGAGATGCTGAGCAGAGGTCATGGAAAGATCCTTTTTCGGGAAGGGAGGCAGAAGGGGAACATGAGGGAGGAGATCGGTGTCCACATTCGGGGCAGGAGGGGCTGGGTCGAGGGACCTGGGTGGTGGCCTCCCTTCCTTCTCGAAACCGATCCTCCTCCACCCCGACAGTTGGGTCAGTGTTCCTCTCGTACTTCAGGATGATATGAGCTCTCGTCAGATCTGTCCCCACTTCCTTAGGGGTGCTTGTAAATTTGGCAACAACTGTCGCATGTCACACGATGCTGGAGGCTCGCAATCTGGTCGCGGTTACGGCGGCTCCTACGGCGGTTCGCATCAGCAACAAGGCCCTGGAAATCGACAGCAAGGACAATATGGCCCACAACAACGAGGAGGTCGAATGAATGATCAACAAAGCAACACTCGAGGAGGTCCTACACCCTCGCAAGGAGGTCCAAACCCGCAAAGCGCAGGTCGTAGCTCCTATGGACAGCAACAGCACTATCAAGACCAATATTCCTCTCAAACTGGTAGACGAAGCAATAGACCTTCTAATGATCAATACGACGCGCAACATGGTCAAGGCGGACAGCGAGGAGGAGGCAATTTCCGTGGGCATGCTCAAACGTCATCTTCTGGCCCTTCACAGCAGCATCATCAACAGCAGGACTCTCAAACATACGGACAGCGAACTGGAGATCAATGGAATTCAGGATATGGTCAAGATGGAAGTAATCAGTGGTCGCAAGATGGTCAGCAACAGAATCGAAGTCAGCAACGGCAGCAACGCTCTCAGCATCAATCCAATCGTGGTGGCCAGCAACAAGGTCAATATGGACAATACAATCAATACGGTGCGCAACATGCAGACGACAATTACGATCAGAATGCGCAACAATATGGCAATCAAGGTCGATTCCAACGCGGTCAAGCTCAACACCGTCAGCCACAGCAACAACAGCAACAACAGCAACAACAGCAGTATGTTCAATATGGATCGCAATATGACGATGTGCAGCAAGCTCAGCAAGGTCGTGGAGGACGTCGCGGACAACAACAGCCTTCCCGCGGTCGCAATGGTTACGGCTCTTCTTCCCAACACCAAGAGAAATACTACGACGATGATGATGGACAGTATAATCAAGGAGACGACTACAATCAACAACATCCAACCTGGAACGAGGACTCTTATTCTTCATCTTCCTCTGCTCAACGTGGTGGTCGCCAATCTCAAGATCGATATCAGCAATCCAACTCACGCCGTGGAGGTTATCAACATCAGCAGCAACAGTACGAGACGCAGCAGCAGCAGCATCAAGGTTATCCTGGAGAATCTGGAAATCGTCGAAACCGCCGCGACCAAGCTTCCCAAGACGCCTATGGCCAATCAGACATCGCCGATGGATACTCTGACTCCTATGGACATCCGTCCTATCTCCAATATGACGCACCGCCGGGCGATGGACGGGCATGGTACACGCGAGGTGATGGTTCGCGTGTGCGTATGGTCGGACCTCCTCCAGATGGTTCTGGCAGGTCGCGCATGAGATCCTCACCTTCTTCCCAACCATTTCCCACTGCCGCATATGCTGGAAGTGCTATGAGCGTGGACGGCATGGATAGCGAAGCGCCCCCGCCAACACTCGATGTCCCCGTCTCTTTTTCGCCTTCTTCATACCCCATACATGAGCCTCCGCCTCTTTATACTACTTACTATACGAAATCAGAGGAATTGGATCAGCAGCAACTTGACTTGTACCGCGACGAGGACTTCGCCAGCGAACTTCCAGAGGTTCCACCGCCCTTCGAGCATTGTTACGCGCCTGGCGAAGTGCCCAAACAGTTTGGACCTCGTACTTAGATTTAGAAAAGGCCTCGATCGCATGAGATCGTTACTGGTAACGCTCTGAGCCCCAAAGCTCCATTTCGATTGCAGCTCCGTTCACGCATGCGTCACGTTGTATCATAATGTAACTACTGATTGAAAGGTGATATTTGGAGTCGAATCTCTTCTGTGATTGCAACCAAGAAGTGAGGAAGAAGGACAGATCGAGATCGCCGGTGGCAGAGGAACCCCAGCTGAGGTTCCTTTCGTCGGTCAGAGCAGCAGGCTTGAGACCTTCTCAGAGTTCCACGATCAGACCCCCATCTGCCGGTATGCTGCCCACATCGATCTCTCCTCCCCCTCTTTGTTCTATTCTGCCTTCGTCTTGTTCCTTTCGTGTCTTGCGCCCCGTAGTGTCGCAACTGTTGCTGATGCTGACCGTTCGGTGCCTGTCTCGTGTTCAACTTCCCATTTGGTGATCGTGTGGTCTTGTAGTGCATCATGTCGTACGGTAGTGCATATGGTTCAGCGCCTAGTGATGATCCTGAGTATGGAGATCAGGCATATGACAAGGAGGCAGAGAAGGATGACGAG
>Ga0307375_10004983_pt1 | contig 12551 bp, 18 predicted proteins | sample TR1MG_FD_202531 | JGI IMG/M metagenome (GOLD analysis project Ga0307375, IMG submission 202531) | Soil microbial communities from Risofladan, Vaasa, Finland - TR-1 | ecosystem: Environmental > Terrestrial > Soil > Coastal area > Acid sulfate soil | place: Finland: Risofladan, Vaasa | collected... | reverse complement strand
CTTTGGAATGCACTTTTAGGCAAGCGAATACTTTGCCATACCTCTCCTTGCGATCTGATGTTGCCTATGAACGTGTCCTCAATAGCTCCTTCCAATAGTAGGAGAGGTTCAAAGATAAACGTGGACACGATCTCATTTCCTGCACGCTTGCCAACAAAGTAGCAATCATCTCTCTCAAAATAAATGCGGGTTAAACTGATGGAGTCTCCTGCTCCCTTATCGAGAAGGCCCTTTATGCTTCTACCACCGATTGCCTTCTCAGAGAAGAGAGCCTTTATACCCTCATTTGATACACCAAGGTTGCGAAGTTCAAGTGATAAACTCCAACTTTGTTTCTCAACATCTCCACCTTCAGGCGCAACATTTATGTTGTGCTTCTTCTCACCAGGTAGGTGAAGAAGTGCAAGCAAATCCTCATGTGTGAACGTTAGTCCTACTTTATTTCTGACCAGTTTAGCCGTCTCGCTTGCTGGTGTTCCAGCAACCTGACTACCTGGTATTATGTGCTTCGTCTTGAGTACAGGCGCACCTAATTCAACACGCATAAGTTCCGTCAACTCATGCGCTGTATCACTACTGATGCGCTTGGTCAATAGCCAATACGTTTGAAGCGACAACAAGGCATCTACTATACACGTCGGTGGTACAATAATGTTGCGTAGCGTTCGCAGGGCCTCTGCTTTTTCGTGCACATTGCTGTATGGTAACTCAACCTGTATAACACGTGTGTTCAACGGGTTAGTGCTTTCGAGCACTAAGTTAAAGCCGTACTCCTTTCCAGCCTTAATAGTATCTTGCAACTCTTCAACTGAGGAGAATAGTAAAGTCTCTAACAACGTACCGTGTAAATCCCAAACGTATAGTGATATACGTTCGCCCTCGTGAATGTCGTTGAATATTTCATTCAGCATACTCGCTTCTTTCCCGTAGGTGCGTTGTTTTAGTTACATACAATGTAATGTGTGGGCAGCAAAGAATTGCTGCCCACACAATCTAACCCATAGCCGGTATCTTATTCCTCCACCTCGCCGGCTTCAAGGATTTCGTCTATCTTTGATGTCGTCTTACCCTCGTACTCATCGGGCACAATAACAAGTGTGCACGGAAGCCCAATGCAATCCTCTTCCTCGAATTCAATCTCTCCGTCGAGAGATTCCTCTGTTCCAAGACCGATGGCGATGAGTAGGCGCTTCAACACCCATAGACTGTTTTTCACAAGCATGGTGTTGTAGTATTGCTTGCGGCCAGCAAATTCTTCAGGCTCGGTTACATTGAACACCCACTGAATCATTGGAGTTTTCTTTTCTTTGGAAAGGACTTGCTTGCAACTCTCTACAACTGCTTGGAAATAGCCTTGCGGCAATGGCTCAAAACTTGTCGAAACACCCGTCATGTCAACACGAACTGCCATTCTGATTTCCCCCTTTTGGGAATAAGTTTGTGAACGTACCAAACGGTACGTCCATAGAACATTACTGAGAACTTACGGGCTTAACTAATTGTACGCCTCCTTTCGCTCCCTCTGCTTCTCCGATACCAACCTCCTCTAGCGATTTGCCAAGGATAATGCGCTCATAAATCTTACGCAACATGGTGTTGTCATCTGTGGGAATCTCAACTACAGAGGGAAGTTTGTGCTCGGCGCGGTTCTTCGCTGCTGTCCGACTGAACGGCTCTAATTGAAGATAGCGTGTGGTTTCCTGACCGTGTGCTCTCATATAAAGATAACCAACGATGTCAAAATCTTTCGGTAACTCGTTTGCTATCTTGTTGGATAAATTTGGTCGTATTCGAGTTATACCAGTTACATCGTTGGTATACTCATCACTGAGAGCAGTGGCTATGAAATTGATGGGTGCTGTTTTGAACTTGGCTATTACGACGCGCATTCTAAAAGTTGCGTGCATCCAATCCCCCTGCGTCGGAGCAAAGTCAGGAGCTTTTGCGCCACGTCCTTCTCCCATTGCTACCCGATTCTGAATGATGTCTAAATATGTAGATGTTAGGCAATCAACGACGACGGTTTTGTACTCACCTTCGTGGTAACGCACATAGTTTGCCACATTCAGTAGATCATCCATATCATTGATTGGTACTACATCTACCTCACGACTTGCGAATGTCATAGTCCCACGATCACAGTCACAGTACAATACAGGACAAAGCTCTGGAATGTCAATTGCTTGTATTACTAGGTATGTCTTACCAACGCCAGACTCGCCGTATATCAACATACGCATATGGCCCAGGCTGTAGTTAGGCTTAACAATTGTAAGCGGCTTAGGTTTTACACGTAGCTTGGTGGTTGCCCTTTTCGTCGGTGTGCCATCTTCGGACGGTTTCAGTTTAGTTGCCACTATTCATTCTCCAAGCAGCAATCAGCGTGATTACGTGATTCGATTTTGAAACACCTGCAACATATATCTCCTGTAGAATTACCCGTCTCGCCGTGACACAACGGACAAACGTTTCCAAACTCCTTCTGGTAAAGCGTGTTGATGTCCCACTTGTTAAGATGTAAGGCAATTGTGGAGCGTGGAACACCAGTGGTTATGTCCAGGTAAATTGTGTTTATCATACTAACTATTCCTCCTGTATTCGCGCTTACAGATTTTGCACCAAGACTGTAAACCGTCCTTTGATGCTGTACGTTTGTTGAACTCTGATACTGGTTTCCATTGCTTGCATCGTGAGCAACGCTTACTCTTCTGTTTGCGGTATCCTTCACGCTTCTTGTAGAGCGCATTGAGAATGGGCTTGTCGTCGAAACCTGCGCTTCTCATTTGACATGGTAGTTCGAACGGACAGTAGTTACAGTCATGCCAAGTTCTCGTTGGGAAGATAGGCGTTGTTGGATTCACCATCTCTTCACCAACGTTCATCAACTGTTGACCAAATGCTTGTAACGAGCGTTCTTCTATCTTGATGTAGTGACGCCTGAAAAAGAGATGAGGCTGTGAACGTAAATGAGCAAGGAAGTCTACATACTGTTTGGCCTTAAAGCCCTGGCGTTCAATCTCTTGCTCATAGATTTCAGCGGTGGTTTTTATACTCTTATCTTTTGATAGCTTGTCACCTTTCTTGAGTAGACGTGGTATCTCTGGCAGTGCTTTGAACATGAACGTGTAAATCATCCCGATAGGTTCACGACCGATAAAACGTCCACTGACCCTCGCTGCCCAGGGATATGCCCTGCATTGATCGTCAAGGAATAGTGCCTTTGGATCAGGGTATCTACTGGTTGTCTTGTCTTCACGAAGCCAGTGTTTTTTGTCCTTACGCTGCACAAAGCCATCGGCTGTCCCCTCGAAATACACGTTGCGGCCAATGTGAGGCAGTGGGAATTTGAATGGAACTTCCGAGTCTATTGTCTGGAAGTCGTCATGCTTAAGTGCCCACGTGTAATAGTGTACAAGCATACCGCGTATCAAAATTGCAATGTCAGAAAGCTGCTCATAATTACTTGCACGTTTTATGATCTCATGCTGTCCTTCTAACCACTGGTCATACGCGGAGAGACATGCTTCTAGTGACATGGGACGTGAATCATAAAGAGCTTCCGTACCTATGTGGAAAATACTACCGCCCCACATAGCTACCTGTGGTGTTTTGCGTTCAAGATTCAAACGGAGAGGAGACGAATAAAACCAACGCAGTCTACACTGCTTGTAGGCACGCACATCGCTTATGTGGATAGAATACTGTCTAGGCATCAGTCACCTGATTCAGTGCGTTCCAAAGATAAGTCAGTGTAGCTAATCTCATGGGTACGCTTTCGTACAGAAATGTCTGACCTATCATAGTCCTGGCTACGAGACGACAGTTGATTAGTATGTTTAGATGTCGTCTAAGTGTTTGCTCCGCAAGTCCAGTGAACATCTCTAGCATCGCTACAGTTGCTCGCATCATTGGCCTGACTTGTAATCCATGCAGGATTGCGAGTCTCGAAACGCTACTCAAAGCGAATGCAATCCTTTGGATAAACTCCATGATCTCACCGTATTTGAGTGCAGGTACTTGTGGTATTGCACCGTGCTCGATGAGATCGAAAACAGCGGAGTCAGTTGCGCTTGTACTGCTTGGCTGCACGTTCTTGAGAGCGTCGATAAATGCGTTGCAAACGTCGAAGAGTCTGGTAGATTTAGACTCTACAATAACAACACCATCAACGTTCATCAAGTTGCGGATCATGTAATCCAACGCGCTGTTCCGCAGGTATGCCTTGTTAGCGTCAAGATGAGCCTCAATCAGAATCATCTTTCTTTCTCCCCCTTCCTATGTGAATGTCAATCGTATACTCGTTTAATAGATCGTCGTCAGCAGAAGACTCGTTCACCCACACTGCAAGTACAAGAATCCACACTGGTAGTAAGAGTATTCCCAGCGCAAATAGTAAGCCTGAGCAAGCAGGACTTATCCCAAAGCGTGTAAGTTGCTCTTTTGTAGCACAAGCCTGTGCGGATGAAAGTAGTAGGAAAATAGGATAGCTATAAAGAACTAGCTTACTCATCGCGCTCCATTGGTACAACGTAGTCTGGAAGATTGCCAAATACGTCCTCACATGCAACGTAGAACGTTTCACAGTTCGCTGCTATGAGAGAGCATCCGAGATAAGTCTCTCCACCTACTAATCCAACTACCCATATAGTACCACGTTTTACGTACTCACCATCAGGTCGGAACTCTACCGAGACTATCTTGCTTACAGGAAACTGAAATTCTTGCGACATTTTATCTCCTACCATGCGCTTCGGTATATGGTCTCCCAAATACCTTCCTGTGCTCTCAAAATACACCCAGTAAAACCCTGTACAGTATAACCGCAGCAGCTAAATTCATTCGTCAGAGGCGCTCCGAACTCCCCGCTGTGGGCATGTTTGTAAAGTGCCGCGCCCTCATTTATCCTGATGGACTCTGTGCCAATGCGCTTTGCTGCCTCGTGTCTTAGGAGACTTGTTATGACTTCAATCCTAAATGCACTAGTGATATTCTTACCAGGACATGCTGTATCATTGTACTGCCTGTGGAAAAGCAAGGCCATTGGGTCGTACTGTAACCAGTCGCATATTGCAACAAATGTGTCAATAGCATTCCTAAGCATCCGTCCTGCGAGAATATATTCCTCATAGTTGCCGACTATCTCAACGTGAATTGCATGGGCATTGTGACCACTAACACCGATGCCCTGTTTGTTCACTGGTGTAAATGCCCATATGCCATCAGGCGCAACAAAGACGTGAGGTCCAGCAGTCCAACCTTTACCCTCATATACACGCTTCATGGCGAGCATGGATTCTCTGCCACGCCAAATTTCCGGTGTAGGATTGACAGTGTGGTGAATAAAGACCTCAGTGATTTCAGTGAATGCCTGCGTGACTGCTAGATATTTCTTAAACTCCTCAGCAGTGTAGCCATGATCTTGCTCGTGTATTGTGATGCTGGAAGCTGGGGGCTTAGGTTCAGGACTCGGCGTTGGCGGTGATGTTTCTACAACTCGTTCATCCAGATACTTTTTCAAGTCGTACACGAATGGACGGATGTTTCCCCCAGGTGCGAACATATTGCCCCAGTCTTTCTTCTCACCTAAAATCCAGAAGGTAACGCCGTTGGGACGATATTCATTACCTTGTAGGTCGAGGAGCTTGAACCAGTCAAGTAAACGCGCATCGCCTTTCCACAGTGTTGCGTTTGGGTAGCCACATTCGAGAAGCCAATAGGGTTTCTGTGGAAGAAACCACAGGTACTTTATGTAGCGCAGACCTAATGCTGGATTACTGACGTCGTACTCATCTTGGTGAACGTATACGTGAAAGTAATACTCGTCAGCAATATCAATAGCTTCTTTGCAGAGACAGCTTTTCTTTGCAAGCTCAACATCTCTTGGGGTGATAGTGGATGCAGTTGCAACTTGTTGACCATGTAAATAATAGTCCGCGTAAGGTGCATCTCCAGCAAACCAAACATCTCGATTTCCTGGTGTCAGTGGTGTGAGGCCAAATTTAATCCACACGCAATGTCTGCGAAGTATTTCAACGCCTTTGACAAACCACTCATTGAAACGCTTCATGTCATCTGGTGTATCGCCGAAGCCTTCCCACTGTGCCCATGTGGGCATGTTTTGTTCATTGAAAATCTGGAAGTGCATTTGACCAAGAGGAATGACGAAACGGTATTTGTCTATTGTGCGTTTGCACTCATCGAAATACTGATATAGAGCATTGTAGTTCCACGTTGAGCGGTCGTTCCTGTTGCCAATTCTATTCGGATCAAGGTATTCTCGAAGGAAGAAATGGCACTTAGGATTAATAGACAAGACCCACTTCACATCGTCAACAGAGAAGTTCTGCCCCATACCAGTTAGAAAAGTGATAGCACCGGCCCCTGTAATACGAATGGTGTCACGGTCACGTCCAGTAGGCGCGTTATTGTTACATGCGTGCCAGCCAGCTATTACTGGTGCTGTGCTCACGTTGGCTCCTTTACGTGTGTGCGTCTTCGACGCGCAATAATATTGCTGATTGTTGGTCTTGCAACGTTGAATTCAACAGCTAATGTTTTTTGCATTTCGCCACGAGCTACGCGACGGCGGATTTCAAGCACTTCTTCATCGCCGAGCTTGGTTCTACGATTGTCTTTGCCAAAACCACGGTACGCTCGGCCCTTCCGTGCCATATCGGCCTGGTTGTCTACAACCGTTCCTACAAATAGGTGTCTTGGATTGCAGCAACTTCTGTTGTCACAATGGTGACATACAAACATACCGTCCGGTATTGGGCCTTGAGTGAGAATCCAACACACCCTGTGTGCATGGGTTGGAACACCGTTATAACTTATAATTCCATAACCATAGGCGTCTTTACAGGCCAACCATTCCCAGCATTCGTTTCCTGCACCTTTAATTGTCTTTTCCCAGAGGCGTTCAGCGATGGGTCTAATCGCTGGACTCATGTTTCTTCCCCATACAATAATCTACCCATTGGAGTGTCAAGGAAAATCTCAACGCCTGATAAACCTCCGTAATCGGAGAAGTCACTGTGTATTAGAAGGGGCCTCGCTACTAGCGGAATGTAGGGAGCATACACATAGTGGCCTCTGTCACTTGTATCAGACTCAGAATTGTTGCTACGTCCCTTGAGTCTAGCAGTTAAACCTTTCAGTGCCACAAAGGCCGCCGCAAACAATATTCCTTTCAAAAAGGTACGCCTCGCATGGAATCCAGCAATCACAGGTTGGCTGCTCATTCTTTCTCTCCTACTTTAGTATTTGGGTAATTAAAGCTAATGCTGTGTCTCTTCCTACATACTGCCAAAAGCCAAACCAAAAGCCTGTAGCCATGACCAATAGGAACCAGGTGATGGCTTCGGTTAATATCTTTTTCATACTCTAATTCTCCCCGAAAATAGATGAGCGATGTTCACAGAGGGGACATAATCCCTCATTGCTCAATAGCTGAAATAGTTTGTGACAGTGGCGGCATTCAAAAGATATTGAGTAGTATGTTCCGCATTGCGGGCAGAAAGCATATGGTAGAACAGACATTGGTAGAAGTAATTTGGCAGAACACTTAGGGCATTCACCACCAGCAATCTCAACTTCTTCAAAGCGTATCTGTTTCCATGAGCGTGGTATGTTCACAAGTGAGGTATTATCCTGTAGTCTACAAAAAATCATCCCTGTAGCTACCATGAATCTCAACAGACTCATCGTATTCTGGATTCTCTTTCAGGTGTCTTTCTTTCCATGTAGAGTACACTTGTAGCAGTTTTTGTGAGGGATGTTCTGCTTGTGTGCAGATGCAAGTGCTCTGTAGATAGCAACGTTTTTTACCCATTATCCAGCAAGCTCTGTCATCTGGCCAGCCTGGATCAGTGTAACACTTTGGAAGGTGAGGACACTTACCGCTTGCACAAAACGGGGTTGCAAAAAATATACAGCGGTATGTTTTTATCCTAGCAATTTGTGTCAACGATAGCTCCATCTTTTTGTTCTTGTAGCGAATCTGTGTTGATTATATTGGCGCGGGGCAGAATTCGAATCTGCTATGTGCGTGTCTGACCCGAACACTGTGAGTATGTAGACCACTCGTCACGCGGTCATCATTATGCTCGGCTATGCTAGAGCTTTTTACGACTTTGCTAACTCACAGGCGTACACTTGAGGTTTTTGTTCAGCGTTTTCACCAGAACGCCACCCGCGCCACATTATTCTTTCTCCATATCTGCAACGGCATCATCATAACCTTGCTGATAACCCTCTTCATGCGCTTTGTCTAAACAAAATTGGCAGGGGGTCACTACTGCTTGAGGAAAGCGACGTTGCCAAGAATATCGTATATCGGTTTGACTACACATACCATTTCCGCAAGTGCAAAAGACCTCGAAATCACCCTTCGTCTCCTCTAATACATCAAGGGCTATGCTTGGCATCTTTTACGGTCTCCCTCTACAGTTGCATACATTTTGCTCGTCTCTCCGAGCTGTCAAGCCTATTTACAGAGGCTTTCCCGACACTCGTCATTCGGTGAGTGCGTCCCGTGTTTGCTTACCCACAGCGACCAGTCCTGGTCTAAAATGTGCCTTAGTCGTTATTTTCCGACGTTTCCTTCACTCACAACATTATCGTCGGCTTTGTTGTGGAGGGCTGTTTGATCGGAACAGCCTCGGCACGGTCGCATCGTAAGCGTGTCCAGGTCGTTTGATGAACAGGAGCGAGATCAAGTCTCGGTACGATTTACGCTACGATTCTCAATCTCGCTCCTGTGGATGAAGGGAATGAAAGATGACACGGATTTGGCCTTCGAATCTACAACACGTCATCTTTCATATACACGGCCTCTTGCCTTTACCGTGTTGGGGCCTCTTGGGATGTGTTGCAGCTATTCTGTGTTTCCCGCGATGTCGTTGTCCAACATTTCTTGCAGAACGCTGATTGCAACGTCACTACCGGCGATGTCTTCCTCTGCTTCGACCATACGAATAACTGATCGCAGCCTACGGCCAACACTTGAAAGCGTCCGATAAGGAATCTCACCAGGTTTGCGGCCACCACGCCTGGGTGCAGCATTGTAGGCATCAAGGGTATCGCGGTGAAAAGCCATCTCACCATCCTCGCCAAGCACAAAGGCAAGTGCACCCTTTTTCGCCAGCGTTCTTATGTAGCCTACTGATCTGCCAGTAAAAAGTGCTGCGTTCGCTGCGTCGAAGTAGCCAGACTCGTCTACCTCGATTGTCACTACCAATTGACCATTGATCTCTTTTAGTGCCATGTTCACGTCCCCCTGTTTTGTGTGCTCCGCCTGACAGGCGGGCTAGATCGAAAAGCCTTTTGAAAGGTTACTAGCATTATAGCACCTTCATAGGCATAGGTCAAGTCACAGAGCAAACGTAGAATGGGAATGTCCCATTGACATAGCGGTAAGCGAAATTGTTTTGTGGGATAGGTTTTGATGTGGTTTCTAGTGGTGGGTTATCAGTTTTGTTGACGTGCGATATGGTTTGAGCGTTGACGTGAAGCGATATGGTTTGGGTTTAGAACTGATGGGGTATTGGCAAACGGCTTCCCAAGTTCTGATATACGTGAATACTTATTGTGTCTGAGAAACCGTTTGCCAATTTCAATCAATAGTTTGATGGAGGACTAACAGTGGACAATAGGTTGTCTGTTTGTTTAGCCGAGTAGAATCCCTGCCAAGAGTGCCAACACCACGCAAGCAATGCCAGAGACAACTGTTTCAATTGCAATATGTCTGTTCAAATCATCTGACATCGCCCAGTTACTATACAACCTTAGTGCTCCGAAAAGGGTGAGCACAACACAGGCTGTACTTATTCCGAAGAGAGCCGATGGTAAATGAAACCAAGGCATTTTTTCCTTCTATTCTTTTTCTACGGCAAATGTTAGGAGTGTGCCAGTTGAACCATGCAAGTCTGGCGCCACAATGTCTGGCTCTTTTAGCACATGGTCTTCAGTGTTGAAGATTTCGTGACCGCAGACTTTTACCAATGCCTGTGGCCTGTCCTCAATAGGATTGTCCTCCATTTCGACTACAACGGAAAAACCACGTGACTGAAAAGTGACTCTTATCCTGTCACCATTCAGTGAGTACCCTTGTTGTAGCTGACCACTTCTGTAGACACCTACATTCGCACAGATTTTGTCAGTCACAGTTTTCCCCCCATTCTCTTTGTGCGGCGATGCTGTCGTCGATCAAATTGAGCAGACACGTTGGTGGTACAAGAATTGGCTCTAGGAAATCCAGTGTCACCTCATACGTGTACTCTTCGTTTCTATCCACTACCCCAGCAATATACCCACGTGCACCAATCAGGTAGCCAAACTTTTGTAGTCCCTCAGTGTCCTCTACGTCAACCGTGATGCGCGTTAGCTTGAAATGGTTTGGTGGTGCATTCTCCTCTGTGAGAATCTCATTGAGCCTAACGAAATATCCTACGTAATTCCATCCAGTCACAGTCCACGTTTGGTTTGCCCCCCTCAAAACGTCTACAACTGAGAAGTTGCCATCTTTTCGAGGTGCACCATTTTTGCGAAAATACTCGCCACCGTGTTTGTAGAACCCTAGAACCCTTGAATCATTTATGTCCGAAAGGCTTGCGCGTCGATAAAGTTCTGGTGAGTTGCGTGGTGGATTCATTGTGTCGCTGTCATACGCCATTGTTCTCGGTCTCCTTTTTTGTGTGCGTGCTAAAAATCCTTTGCGTCGATTGTTTCTATGTGCCTGTGATTCGCGTCGTGAACGATCAAACGCATTCCATCGGACGTAAGGTGTGCATGTTTCCTACACTGCAAACACTCAATGAAGTTCAGCCCTAAGAAAATGTGTTTGTGTCCAGTACGTGTGGAGTGTGCATTGCTTGCTTCGAGTAGCAACTTGTTGCTCATGGTTTGTGTGCCCCCTTTTATTAGTCGTTCAGCCAAACACCAGTGGCAGTTAGTATGCCAGAGACAAAGAACAATCCTAGAGAGAGTTTGTTTTCGCTAGCAAATTCTGGAAATGCAAACGCTACAAGTAGTATCAACAGCACTGTTACAGTGCACATCCAAAACCCAAGCAGAAATCTCGTAAACCTGTTCAAGCTATTCCTCCATTTCTTCGAGACAATCTTCCTCGAAACATTCTGTAACCCGAATTGTCATCCACACCTCCTCTGGGTGAATGTCGTCTCGGCGACAAATCTCGTACCCATCGTGTTTGTTGCCGCTGACACTGTAGTACGAGCGGTCTTCGTCGCAATCCCATTGGTCGCGAAAATCTTGAGCTTGCCAGCGTGCTGAATGTTCCGCTTCACCACGTGTGCGACAAACATAGTTGGTGTCTGGCATGTAGCCAGGCATACCAACCAGCATGTGGAAATGTGGTCGCACAGTTGTATAGCGCTTTCTACGAACGCGCACGTGAATGTCTGCTGATGTTGGATCGTCAATAACTTGTGCTGTCCAGATACCTGGCATTGCATGGAAACGTGTGCGTTCTTCTGCCATTGCAAAGGCAATGCGAAAAACATCCTGATATTCGAATTCGCATTCCGCATCCCACGGAATTGCATCCCTCGGAACATCAACCTCATAATAGTCATAGGCGAACTTGCGTGACATTTTAGCCTTCTCCTGTTTCTGTTTCACACTACGTTTGGATGCTTGTTGTACTGCTGTAATTCCTCAGCGGACAAATGCGGTTTCTTTATCCAACCGAAAAGTGGCCCATAGTGCATACGCTGTGCACCACATATGGTGCAGAATTGCCACCAGATGCACTTTCCAGCGAACTCTGCAATGTGTGCTAACCTCTCTGTAGATGTCATGTTGGGTTTGGGACGCACAAAAGAAATGTAACGCCACCTTGTGTGCCAACCGATTTTACATAGTAGATTCATCCTCAGTTTTTTCCTCCCACTAATGCGTTGTTGGCCAAACCTCTGCGCCGTTTGGTAGGCGTTTGTCGAAGTTGTAGATTCGTCTAAGTCTTTTTCGTGCCTCCTTTTCGGTTACTTTTTCCGTGAATCGTAAAGGGCCAAACACCCCAGGATCACCTCTGAATCTGTAGTACCAGGCGTGTGATCTCATTGTTCTTTCTCTCATGTTGTGTGGCTACCCGAATGTGTTGCCCTTTGCTTCCGCTTCGTTGTACAGTTTCAGTTGAGCAGCAGATAGGCACAATCTTTTTTGCCAACCAGTGTATGGCCCACAGAATTCACGCTGTGCTCCACACTCTGTGCAATACTTCCATCTCCATTTTGAGCTATACTCACGGATATGGAGAGATACCTCATCACGTGATAGTCCTTCTGGTGGTTTCATAAACGGTACATCGTGCCATTTGTGACGACCAATTGTGCAACGCAGGTTCATTACTCTCCTCCTTCGAGGTACTCGAAAAGTTTCGGATGAATCGTTCGCGCCTTTGCTTCACTTATGCGCTTGCAGTAGTGTCGCCTATAGTAAATGCTGACACCACTAGACGAGACAGGTGAGTTGGGTTGGAAATACACGGATGAGATGCAACTGTGTTGAAACTGCACACCTTGTGTCAGAAC
>Ga0307375_10004982_pt1 | contig 12552 bp, 11 predicted proteins | sample TR1MG_FD_202531 | JGI IMG/M metagenome (GOLD analysis project Ga0307375, IMG submission 202531) | Soil microbial communities from Risofladan, Vaasa, Finland - TR-1 | ecosystem: Environmental > Terrestrial > Soil > Coastal area > Acid sulfate soil | place: Finland: Risofladan, Vaasa | collected... | reverse complement strand
GCGTGCAGTTGCTGGCGCTGGGCGTGATCGGCGAATACCTCGGACGCAACTATGCCGAGAGCAAGCACCGCCCGCTGTATTTCATCGAGCAGCAACGCCTGCCGCAGGGCCCCCGTTGAACCGGCGGTAGCCGCACGCGGATTCACGACTTCACTACACGCCGGCCTTGCGTCGGGGGTAGACTCGCAGTCCAGCAGCCCGCCCGGGCCGGCAGGAGATACCAGCATGCGCCAGGTCAAGCATCTTCTGGAAAACAAGGGCAGCGCGATCTTCTCGATCACACCGGATCAGCCGGTACTCGAGGCGATCAAGCACATGGCCGAACACCGCGTCGGCGCACTGCTGGTGATGCGTGGCGAACGGCTGGTCGGCATCATCTCCGAGCGCGACTACGCGCGAAAGGTGATCCTGCAGGGCCGCTCCTCGGCCCAGACCTCGGTGGCGGACATCATGTCCGACAACGTGCTGACGGTCGGACCGGACACCGACGTCTTCGACTGCATGCGCCTGTGCACCGACAGCCGCATCCGCCACCTGCCGGTGGTCGTGGGCGAGAAGGTGGTGGGAATGATCTCGATCGGCGACCTGGTCAAGGCCGTGATCGACGCGCAGGCCGAGGAGATCGAACACCTGCAGCGCTATATCACCAGCTGAGGCGAACGCCCCTACGGCGCGGACATGTGTCGGTAGGAGCGCACCCTGTGCGCGAATGCTTTCGCTGGCACGCCCACAAAGAGCTTTCGCCCATAGGGTGGGCTCCTTACCGCTTTGTTCCATGACGACCCGCAGCCGCAGCCGCGTTGCCGGCATCCACCGACAATTCCGGGGCCAGATCGGGCGACCAGCCGGCGCGCCGCGCCACTGCAGTGGCCAGTGCGGCAACTCCCGTGCCCGCCAGCGCGAGTCCGGCCACGCCGACACCCAGCACGTGCAGGCCGCTCACCGCACTGGTCACCACCAGGTCGCCGAACCGCCACACCGCCGTCTCGACGAAATTCTTGCCCTTGTAGCGCGTCTCGCGCGGCACCCGCGTATACAGCGCGTCCGTCGCCGGCTTGGCCATGCCGTAGGCAAACCCGCGGGTGGTCACCAGCATGACCGCCAGCACCGGCACGCTGAAGCCGAACCCGGAGATATGCCCGCCGCCCGACAGGGCCAGACCGGCCAGCAGCGCCACATTGATCAGCGTCGGCAGCAGCAGCCCCCAACCTGGGCCGCGGCGAACCAGCAGCCATGGCGTCAGCGTCAATTGCAGCGTCGCGCCGAGCAGGTTGGTGGCCAGATCCAGATTGTTGTAGAACGCGGTGCGGGCAATGTCCCCGACAAAATGGGCCTTGGCGTAATCGGCGATCAAGGCGTAGCCCAGCGTGCCGATGCCGTCACTGAACAGCATCAGCAGGGCCATGTAGCGCAGGAACGGGCGCGACCACAGTTCGCGCATGCCGGCCCACAACGAGCCGCCGATCGCCTCGTCGCCATGATGCCCCGCCCGCTGCCCTTGCTGCGCCGAGAGCCGCAGCAACAGCGCCAGTGCCGCACCCAGCGCCAGCGCCGAAACCGCCAGCAGCCAGGCCACGCCGATCACCTGCAGCAGCAGCCTGGTCAAGAGCGGGCCGAAAATCGCCCCGGCCATGCCGCCCAGCGCGATCAGCGAAAACACCCGCCGCGCCTGCCCGCTGGAAAAGATGTCGGCCATGAAACTCCAGAACAGCGACACCACGAACAGGTTGAACACGCTGACCCACATGAAAAAAACCACACCCAGTTCGCGCGCGCCGATGCGCTCCTGCGCCATGAACGCCGGCACGAAGGCCAGCAGGCACAGGATGAAGAAGCTGTAGCTCCAGCCGAGCAGGGCCTTGCGCGGGAAACGCGCCACCAGCAGGCCGAACACCGGCGCCAGCAGCAGCATCACGCCGAGCACGGCACCGTAGAACAGCGGCAGCGACGACGAGCCGAGCGCGCCGCTGAGCTGGTCCCTGACCGGCCGGATGATGTAGTACGAGGTCATCACGAAGAAAAACGCCAGCGCGGACAGCATCGGCGCGGCGGCTTGTTCCGCAACGGCATGACGGGGCAGACTCACGGGTACATCCAGTCAAGGGTCGCAAAAAGACCAGGAGCCTGTCGGGCCGCAGGCAGTCGGGCGAGAATTCGGCGGTACAAGGATAGACGCAATCGCATACCGGCCAACCAAGGCCCGGCGGGCTGCTAGCAGCCTGTCGGGCTTTGCTGGTCGAGGCGAGAATTCGGCTGTGCGAGGACAGATTTTCGACGTTTCGTCGGCCCATAGTGGTGCTATGGGTCGGCGAAGCGGCGGAAATATGGACCGCACAGACGGATTCGCAGCCCGGCCGAGCAAAGTCCGACAGGCTGCTAGCATGCGTCCATCGTCATCCAGCGCGATGCAGGGGCTCTCCGTGAACAACTACGATTACGTGATTGTCGGTGCCGGCTCGGCCGGCTGCGTGCTGGCCAACCGGCTCAGCGCCGATGCCGGCAAGCGGGTGCTGCTGCTCGAAGCCGGCCCGTCCGACTGGAGCCCGTTGATCCACATGCCCGCCGGCCTCGCGCGGCTGGTCAACCAGCGCAGCGTGAACTGGAACTACCACACCGAACCGGAGCCGGCGCTCAACCAGCGCCGGCTGTGGTGGCCGCGCGGCAAGACGCTGGGCGGTTCCAGCTCGATCAATGCGATGTGCTACGTGCGCGGCGTGCCGGCCGATTACGACAGCTGGGCGCAGGCTTGCGGCGATCCGCGCTGGTCCTGGCCACAGGTGGTGTCGTGGTTCCTGCGCAGCGAGGACAACAGCCGCGGCGCCAGCCCGCTGCACGGCGTCGGCGGTCCGCTGGGCGTGGCGGATCTGCGCCACCACAACCCGCTGTCGGCCGCCTTCATCGAGGCCGGCGTCAGTGCCGGCCATGCCCGCAACGACGATTTCAACGGCGACCGCCAGGCCGGCTTCGGCCTGTACCAGGTAACCCAGCGCGACGGCCGACGTTGCTCGACCGCCTCGGCCTATCTGAAACCCGCGCGCGACCGGAAAAACCTGCACGTGCGCACGCATGCGCTGGTAGAGCGCGTGCTGCTCGACCACGGCCGCGCAGTGGGCGTGCAGCTGCGCCGCGGACGCCGCGCCCCGGAGCGCATCGAAGCGGGCGAGGTGATTCTCGCCGCCGGGGCGATCAACACGCCGCACCTGCTGATGCTGTCGGGCATCGGGCCGGCCGATCATCTGCGCGAGCACGGCATCGCGGTGCTCGCCGACCGGCCCGACGTCGGCGGCGAACTGCAGGACCATCTGGACATCTGCACGCTGTTCGGCAGCAAGCAGAAAAAGCTGACCTACGATCACCTCAACGAACTGACCACGGCCGTGCGCTGGCTGCGCCATCACGACGGCCCCGGCAGCTCCAACCTCGCCGAGGCCGGCGGCTTCGTGCGCAGCGCGCTGGCCGACGATGCGCGCTGCGACCTGCAGTTCCACTTCGTGCCCGCGCTGCTGGACGACCATGGCCGCCACCGCCTGCCCGGCGACGGTTTTACCGTGCATGCCTGCTACCTGCACCCGCGCAGCCGCGGCCGCCTGCGCCTGCATTCGGCCGACCCGGCCCAGCCGATCGCGATCCACGCCGGCTACCTCAGCGATCCGGAAGGGCACGACCTGAAGCGGATGATCATGGCGGCGCGGCTGTCGCGCGAGATCCTCGCGCAGAGCGCGTTCGACCCCTACCGCGGCGAGCCGGTGTTCCCCGAACGCGCACTGGACACCGACGCCGACTACGCCGACTTCATCCGCCGCAAGGCGGAAACCGTCTACCACCCGGTCGGCACCTGCCGCATGGGCAAGGATGAGCGCGCAGTGGTCGACAGCGAACTGCGCGTGCGCGGCGTGCAGGGGCTGCGCGTGGCCGACGCCTCGGTTATGCCGAGCCTGCCCACCGGCAACACCAACGCACCGACGATCATGATCGCCGAGCGGGCAAGTGCCCTGATCCGCGGCGAAGCGTGAGCTTCAGGCTGGAGCGCACCCTGTTGTAGGAGCGCGCTTGCGCGCGATGCTCTTGCTCCACGCAAAAGAGCATCGCGCGCAAGCGCGCTCCTACAAAGGCCGATCCTATGCGGGTACCGGGCAATGCAGGCTGGCGCAGATCACCCTCAGCAGTTCGGCCTCTTCCACGCTGACCATGCCATCGGCCTGAATGGCGCGGGCCAGGCTCTGGATCACCAGCTCCTTGGCCATCGGCATCAAGCCGTCCAGATCATCCAGCGCGCGTTCGAACGGTGCCTGCCACGCCGCGGGCGGCGGCGACCACTCGATCGCCTCGCCGGGAAAGGCGTTTTGCATGGCCATCAGCCAGGCACGGCGCGCGCTTGCTTCATCGGAACAACCAGCCGCCGAGACGATCGTGCAGACCAGGATCACGCTGTCGCGACAGGCCGGAAGTTTCTTCAGGCCATCGATGGGCGTGTGGCGGGGTTGCCGGGCCTCCTGCAACTGCAGGCGCAGCAGCCGGGCCAGGCAATACTCGTTGAGGTCGACCCTGCCATCGACCTTGACGAGGGCATCGAGCGTGTCCAGCAGGGTCTGCTGGCGTCCGTCCGGCAACTGCTTCAATGCAGGAAACGCGATCGCGACGAGCGGCAGGCGCGCGATCGGCGGCAGCGCGTCCAATTCGCCAACCATCGTCTGGACCGCCTGTTGCACGTCATCGCCAAACGCATCGGCAACGATACGCCGCTGCGCCGGCTGCAGTTCTGCCTGCAGCGACAGCGCCAGCGCCAACATCACCGCAAGCGCGGACTCGGGCTGCTGTACGGCCTCGCTCAATGCTGCCGGCATCGACTGATGCACCGCGGCGGCTCGCTGGAAACCGGCGGCTACGGCCGGACCGCCGGCAGCCGTGGCGGCTCCAGCCAGCACGGCAGGCAGCACCGGAGGCACCGCCATGCCCGGCATGCCCGACGGACCACCGGACTTCGGCGTTGCCGTCGCGGCGGGTGGCGCTTCCGCTGCATGCTGCATCGATTCGACCAGCCGAGCCAGCTCTTCCTCGCGGAAACCCGGTTCCAGTGCACGGATGCGCTGCAGCAACGGTGGATGGGTGGCGAACAGCGCATTGAATTTTTCGGACTCGCCGAACAGCATGTGCGCCACTTCGTGCTTCCTGGCCGCCTGCAGTTCGGAGCCCTCGCTGAGGATCGCGATCTTCTTCAACGCACCGGCGATGCCGTCGGTCTGGCGGGTGAACTGCACTGCCGAGACGTCGGCCAGCGATTCGCGCGAGCGCGCGACGGCGGCCTGGATCAGGCGCCCGAAGAAATAGCCGATATAGCCAACCACGATCAGTGCCAGGCCGATCATCCACACCTGGCCACCACCGCCATCGCGGCGGTTGCTGCGACCACCGCCGTACCAGATCACCTGGCGACCGACCACGGAAAGCACCAGGATGCCGAACAGCAGTCCCATCAACCGGATGTTGAGCCGCATGTCGCCGTTCAGCACATGGCTGAATTCGTGCGCGACGACACCCTGCAGCTCATCGCGACTGAGGTTGTCCAGGCAGCCCTGGGTCACGCACACCGCCGCATCGGACGGCGAATAACCGGCCGCGAATGCATTGATGCCGGGCTCCTCGGCCATCAGGTAGATGTCCGGTACCGGCACCCCGGAGGCGATCGCCACTTCCTCGATCACGTTGCGCAGCTGGCGCAGTTGCGGATCGCGGGTATCGACGGGCACCGGCACGCCGCCGACACTTTCGGCGACCGCCTTGCCGCCGCCGGACAGGCTCATGATGCGGAACAGCGAGCTGAACCCGATACCCGCCAGCACCGCGAGGCTGCTGGCGAACAGCAGCGGCAGATTGGACGGCGCGGATTCGCCGGGCGCCGCGTGGTGACCCAGGGTGAACCACACCACGGTATCGATCGCCGTCACGATCGCGACCACCGCCAGCACGAACAGCACCACCAGCCGTCGACTGCTGCCGCGCACGCGCGCCTGTTGCGCAAAGAAATCCATGGAGGCTCCGGCTGAGCGTGTGCATCGCGGCAGCTGCCGCGATGCAACGGTCTTCAGGTGAAGGAAACCTTCGGTGCGGCGCGCACGGCCGGGTCCTCGATCTGCAGCGGTTCGGCTGCGGCGAAGCCGAAGCTGTTGGCGACGAGCGACGCCGGCATCACTTCGCGCTTGTTGTTGTACGTCATCACCGAATCGTTGTAGGCCTGACGCGCGAAGGCGACCCGGTTCTCGGTGGAGGTCAGCTCCTCGGACAGCTGCATCATGGTCTGATTGGCCTTCAGATCCGGGTACGCCTCACTCAGCGCGAACAAACGGCCCAGACTTTGGGTCAAAGCATTTTCGCTGCCGGAAAGTTGCTGCATCGCGGCCGGATCGCCGGGGTTGGCCTTGGCACTGGCCAACCCGCTGACTGCCGCATTGCGCGCCTGCACCACCGCCTCCAGGGTTCCACGTTCGTGGGCGAGGTAACCCTTGGCGGTTTCCACCAGGTTCGGAATCAGATCATGCCGGCGAGTCAGCTGCACATCGATCTGCGCGAAGGCGTTCTTGTAAGCATTTCGTGAAGTGACCAATCCGTTGTAGATCGCCACGAAGTACAAGACAATCAGTACGACAACAACCAGAAAAATGATCAGAGCCATCGGTATCTTCCTTTTCCTTGCAGCGTAGCCCACGCCGGAACCACGCCAGATTATCATGTCGTTTCAAAAGTTTTTTTTGCTGTTCGCTGGTGCCTTCGGGGTGGCCTGCTCACCGGTCTGCGCAAGCCCCGCCGAACCTGCACCCCGCCCAGCCGTCAGAAAAATCAGTACGACGCAGGCCCTGCCGCCGGCACGCGTCAAGCAAACCCTGGCCGACTATCGGCACTGGCTGAACCTGCTCGTCGAGCGCCATGCGGTCGCCGGCCTGGCCACCGCCGTGGTGCTCGACGACAAGGTCGTGTTCGAACGCACCGTCGGTTACGCCGATACCGCCACCCGGCAGCCGGTTACGCCATTCACCGTATTCCGGCTCGCCTCGCTGTCCAAGGCGTTTGCCACCGCGCTTACCGGGTTGCTGGTCGATGACGGCAAGTTGAGCTGGGACACCAAGCTGGTCGACGTGCTGCCCTACTTCAAGCTCAAGGACATGAAGGCTGCCGACCAGGCTACCGTCGGCGACATCATGGGGCAGCGGCTGGGCCTGCCACGCAACACCTATGACCGCATGCTCGAGGATGACATTCCCTACGAAGAGCTGGTGCGCAAGCTCGACGAGGTCAACCTGGCCTGCGGCGTGGGTCAGTGCTACGGCTACCAGAACGTCGCCTTCGGCATGATCGGCGACGTGATCTTCGCGCGCACCGGGGATTTCTTCTACCACCTGGTCGACAAGCGCCTGTTCTATCCGCTGGGCATGACCACCGCCAGTTACGGTCGCGCGGCGCTCGAATCCAGCAAGAGCTGGGCCCACCCGCATCGCGCCTCGGGCCACGGCTGGGTTCCGTTCGAACCCAACGAGACCTATTACCGGGTGGCACCGGCGGCCGGCGTCAACGCCAGCCTGCGCGACATGGAGAAATGGCTGATCGCGCAGATGGGCGGTCGCCCGGACGTGCTGTCGCCCTCGCTGCTCAAGGTGTTGCACACACCCGGCATTTCGACGCCGAGCGAGCTGTATGCCACCCCATGGCGCCGCAAACGACTGACCGCCGCCCACTATGCGCTGGGCTGGCGGGTATACCGGTATGCCGGCGAAACCCTGATCTACCATGCCGGCGCGGTGGCCGGTTATCGCACCATGATCGGTTTTTTCCCGAAGTACAACGTTGGCGTGGTCACTCTGTGGAACTCCTCCGGACCGGTTCCTGGCGGACTGATGCCGATGGTGTTCGATGATCTTCTGGGTCTGACGCATGTGGACTGGGCCGGCCTCGAACACGATCCGCCCAGGCCCGTGAAAAGGCAACACCACCGGCCACCTCGACACCGTTAGTGCCGGATGCAAAAGGGGCGGCGCATGCATGCGCCGCCCCTTTTGTTTTGCGCCACCGGCTGCAATCAGAGATTGAACTCGATCTTCTGCTGCCGCTGAGAGGCGACCGCCACGCCATTCCTCATCGCCGGCGTAAAGCGATACCGATCCACTGCTTCCACCGCAGCGCGGTCGAATACCCGGCGTGGCTCGGAGCTCACCACAGTGACATGGCTGGTCCGACCGTTCGGTTCGATCGTGAACGACACCACCACCCAGCCGCTTCGGCGTGCGCGCAGCGCTTCGCGGGGATATTTCGGAGCCGCCCCCTTCACCAGTACCGCTTCGCTGGTCTGGCCAGCGCCGGCATTGTTCGCAGCACCTGCGGGGCCGCCTTCGTTCGCAGCGGTTGCGCCCGCTGCCGCTTGACGCGATTGCGTCGCTGCCGGCTTCGCCTTTTGCTGCTCGGCCAGCTGGGCCTTTTGCTGCGCGGCCAGTTTGTCTGCCGCCAGTTTATCCGCAGCGGCTTTCTCGGTCGCCAGCTGTTGCGCCTTCTGCTGATCGAGCGCCTGTTGCTGCTGCTTGTCGAGCAGCTTGCGCTGGGCATCCAGCTTGGAGCGCAGGATGGTCAGCGTGAAGTTGGTGGGATCGGCCTGGGCAAGCAGGTCGATCTGGCGCTGGGCTTCATTGAAATCGCGCGTATTGATGGACTGCTCTGCCGAGTTGGCGGCAAACGGGAAGGTTTCGCGCAATGCGTCGGTAGCCACCCGGTTGCCCGGCTGCTTCTGCAGGACTTTCAGATAGAACTCGAACGCATTGTTGCCGGCCGGCGCCAGATAGCGCTGCGCAGTCATCGCCTTGCGCGCCTCGGACAGGAGCTGGTTCACGTCCATCGCCGCCACATTCACCGGTGGCGGCGCCGCCGGCGTCGCTGCGGATACCGGCGTGGAGGGATGGCCGCCGCTCTCGGTCATGACCAGTTCCATATGCGGCTCGATGATCAGGAACCAGGCGGCAATGATGAGCAGTGCGAACACGGCTACCACGGCAAGGAGCACGGACCTGGCGGCCCCGCGCATGTGCCGGCGTGCAACAAATAGATTTCGGGTATCCATGGTCTCTCGCTGAGTGTCGACAGATACCCGCGCTTTTTCCCCCTGTCGATCCAGGAGCGGCGAGTCCCCGGACTCGCCGCGGCGCGGATGTGCGAAAGGTAGCGCCAATGAAGCGGTTCAGCAAATGATGGCGATTCAAGGCGCGAGCCCGGCATGGCGGACCCCGCAAACGAAACGTCCCGGCCAGGCCGGGACGAAGTCTTCTTGGAGCGCTTTCCCCGCGCTGGGCACCGCGGGGAAAGAATTCAGATACGTATTTTTTGGTGTGTGTCTTGCAGCTTACTTCTTGGAGACCTTGGTGGCTTTCACCACCTTGGCCGGTGCAGCTTTCTTGGCGGCCGGCTTCTTGACGGCAACCTTCTTGACAGCGACTTTCTTCACGACGGCTTTCTTGGCAGCCGCCGGCTTCTTGGCAGCAACCTTCTTGGCAGCCGGCTTCTTGGCGGCAGCTTTCTTGGCGGCCGGCTTCTTGGCTACCGGCTTCTTGGCGGCAACCTTCTTCACGGTGGATTTCTTGGCGGCGGCTTTTTTCGCGGCCGGTTTCTTTGCGGTGGATTTCTTGGCAGTGGCCATGGTTCGTCTCAGCTCCTCATCAGTTGGCAGTGGTTGCCCAGTAAAAGCGTGCAGGAACGCTTCGACCAACAAGTCGCTGTTGGTAGCGTGCCGAAGATTGTTGACTTGACGGTGGGTGCGCAAATCGGAAAGACGCCGCAGAACATGCAGCGGAATGGAGACCGTTATCTTGCGTACTGCATTGGCCTTTTCTCCGTGCTCGACATAAGGCTTGATGAATTTTGCTGTTGCCATAAAGCGCAATCCCCGTGATCTGCTGCGAAAGCTATCCCTGCTGATTTCAGCTGTCAATTGATTTTACGCATGAGTTCAAGGAGCTACATGCCGCCCGTTCATGCCCGGGGCCGTTTCAGCAAGGGTTTCAGCCGGAATGACCCATATTCATACGGACGTCTATACGTCTATATGAAATCATGGAATTATTGGCGAATATCCATCGAGGCCTTGCTGCGCATGGGTTTCGAGGCCTGTGCCCGATAACTCGACAAAAACAATCTTTGCCGCACGCCTCTGCGGCGAGACGAACTTCCGGCATCGGAACAGCGGCAGCGAGCTGAACGAAACGAATCCGGAACCGGATGCGGTCAGGCAGGCCCGCGCACCTGCAGGAGCGCGCTTGCGCGCGATGCTTTTGCTCCTCTTGGCGAAAAGCATCGCGCGCAAGCGCGCTCCTACAACAGCCACCCCCACAAGGTGCGCTCCAGCGGATGGGGGCTATTCGAAGTGCCCTGATCAGGCGGAACCTGCGGATACGTCGACGGCCGCACACGCGGCCGTCGGGAGATCGGACAAGGATCGGGAGCGGCTCAGTGATCTTCGCTCTCGACCAGATCCTCGTAGGCATTCGCGTCCAGCAACTCGTCGAGTTCATCGCGGTCGCTGGGGCGAACCAGGAAGATCCAGCCTTCCTCGTAGGCGTCCTCGTTGATGATCTCCGGCTTGTCGTTGAGCGCCTCGTTGACCTCGACAATCTCGCCGGACACCGGCGAGTAGATGTCCGAGGCGGCCTTCACCGACTCCACCACGGCGACGCCGGTGCCGGCCCTTACGCTGGCCCCCACTTCCGGCAGCTCGACGTACACCAGATCGCCGAGCTGCTCCTGCGCATGGTCGGAGATACCCACACGAACCAGGCCATCGTCTTCGACGCGGGCCCACTCGTGGGACTTGAGGAATTTCAGATCGCCAGGAATATCGCTCATGATCGGGTCCAGTTGTTGGTTTGAGTCAGTCAGGGACGGGGTGATTCTAGCCGCATCCACGGCAAGGCAATATGTGTCAGGAAGACGCAAGGCAGCCCGGCTCAGATCCCGGCACAGGGTTTGCCGTCGCGCACGAACGGGTACTTCACCTGCCGCAGCGGCAGCTCGCGGCCACGGATGTCGACCCGGAGGTCGCCGGGCTCGCCGGCCGGGATGCGCGCGAACGCCACCGCCTTGTTCAGCGTGGGGGCGAAGCTGCCGGAGAGGATCTCGCCCGCGCCGTTCGCGGTCAGCACCGTCTGGCCGTGGCGCAGCACGCCTTTCTCGTCCAGCACCACGCCCACCATCACCCGCTTCACGCCGGCCGCCTGCTGCGCCTCGAGCGCCGCGCGGCCGATGAAATGACGGCCCTCGTCCAGTGCGATGGTCCAGCCCAGGTTCGCCTCCCACGGCGAGACGCTCTCGTCCATGTCCTGGCCATACAGGTTCATGCCGGCCTCCAGCCGCAACGTGTCGCGCGCACCCAGACCGGCCGGCGCCACGCCGGTGGCCCGCAGCGCCTCCCACAAGGCGACGGCATGCTCGGCCGGCACGATGATCTCGAAACCGTCCTCGCCGGTGTAGCCGGTGCGCGCCACGAACAGCGGCATGCCGTGCGGACCCTGCGCGGCGGCGGCGGAAAACTTGCCGAGCTGCTCGATGCGCGCGCGATCCACCTCGTGCAGCAGATCGATCACCTTGGCGCGCGCGTTCGGACCCTGCACCGCGATCATCGCGAAATCGGGCCGCTCCTTTACCTCGACGCCGGTCGCTCCCGGCATCCTGCCTCCCGCGACACTAGTGCTTTCCTGCACGTCGAAGGCCTTCGCCTGTTGCTCGATCCACGCCAGATCCTTGGCCCGGGTGCCGGCGTTGACCACCAGCCGGAAAAATTCCTCGCCCAGGTAATACACGATCAGGTCGTCGATCACCCCGCCCTGCTCGTTCAGCATGCACGAATACAGCGCCTTGCCATGCACCTTCAGCTTGTCCACGCTGTTGGCCAGCAGATGGCGCAGGAATTCGCGCGTGCGCGCGCCGTGCAGGTCGATCACGGTCATGTGCGAGACGTCGAACATGCCGGCGTCGCGGCGCACGGCGTGATGTTCCTCGATCTGCGAGCCGTAGTTGATCGGCATGTCCCAGCCGCCGAAGTCGACCATGCGGGCACCGAGCGCGCGATGGGTGGCGTTGAGTACGGTCTTCTCGGTCATCGCGGCGCAGCCTTGGGGAAGAAAGATGCCCATTATCGCCGCCGGCCGCGGTCAATCCAAGCAATATGCTGCCGCAGGGCATGCAGCCAGGGTCAGTCGTGGCCAGGCGTCACCCAGCGGAACGTGAGATTGAGCCGCGCCGCCGTCGGCACGCGGGTCTTCGGCAGATCGTGCCGATACAGCTGCTGGGTCCGGCCGGCCATGCACAACAGGCTGCCGTGCGGCAACGGCAGGCGCAAGGTATCGGCCGGCGTCGCCCGCACGCCACGCGGCAGCCGGCGGCGAAAGCGGAAGCAGCGTTCGGCGCCGAGGCTGAGCGAGGCAATCACCGGCTGCGCGCCCAGCTCCGGCTCGTCGTCGCTGTGCCAGCCCATCGAGTCGTTGCCGTCACGGTAGAGGTTGGCCAGCACGCTGTTGAATCGCGCCT
>Ga0307375_10004981_pt1 | contig 12553 bp, 9 predicted proteins | sample TR1MG_FD_202531 | JGI IMG/M metagenome (GOLD analysis project Ga0307375, IMG submission 202531) | Soil microbial communities from Risofladan, Vaasa, Finland - TR-1 | ecosystem: Environmental > Terrestrial > Soil > Coastal area > Acid sulfate soil | place: Finland: Risofladan, Vaasa | collected... | reverse complement strand
AAATTAAATATTTACGTCGGTTTGAACAGACTCCTTATTTTTAATGTGATTGTTTTTTAAAAAAAAACGAAACCATTAAAAAACAGACTCATAATTAGTTTTAGCAATTGATTAAAAAGGATGGGTTATTGAATTTTGTCTTCACCTACAATACCTGAAGAAATATTAGAAGCGTTTCAAAAACAATTTGGATTTGCCCTCTTAATTAAGGGAACTGCAGGAACTGGAAAAACCACTTTAGCTCTCGAGATCCTGAGTAGAGCAAAAAATCCGATATATATTTCCACAAGAGTGTCTCCAGAGTTTTTATATGAACAATTTCCGTGGGTTGCGGATTTTTTAAACCCTTCAAATATTTATGATGCAACCCAAACATATTTTCCTACGATAACACAAACTCAGACGCAAAGATTTAAGGTGTTTAAATATAGTGACGTCCCGAATTTCATTGAAATTATTTTTGAGCATTTCCAAGGGGTAGAGGAACCAACAATTGTAATTGATAGTTGGAATGCTGTGATTGGTTATCGATTACCGCAAGATGTTCAGGAGGAAAAATTTTCGAACCTGATCACAGAATTAGTGCGGAAAACGAATATTAAACTTGTACTTGTTGCTGAAAACCCAGAAATTTCTTTTTTGGATTATTTAGTTGATGGGGTAATTATAACTCATGATTTACGAGTTGAGAACAGGCGGGCTAGAGTTATGGAATTATTAAAAATGCGATCTATCCCTATAAAACAACCCTATTACACTTATACCCTTGATTCTGGGCGATTTAAACTCTTTCCATTGTATAAATTTCAATTTCCATCCATACTACTCAAACCAGAACCTCTTCCGGATCCCCATAAAGATTTCATTTCCACAGGAATTCTCGATTTGGATACTGTTTTTGGTGGGGGGTTAAGAAAAGGAAGTGTTTACTTGTTTGAAGTTGCGCATGGCGTAGGTGACGGGTATCTCAACTTTATCATACCGTTATTTACAAATCAATTAAATTCAGGGCGAGGGGTTATTTTAATTCTCCCGGAAGGCTATTCCGCAAAGAGTTTTAACTTAGTTCAAGAAAATTTTGTTGATAGAGAACAGTTTTTAAAGCAATTTATTAGTTTTGAGCGCCTTAATGAGAGTCAAAAGCCTGAAGAAAAGTCCTACATTCAACCATTAAATAATAGAATTGACATAACTTTTCAGCAGATTTGGGAGAAAGCAAAAAATTTGAAAAATAATAATTTTGGGCCAATCGTGTACTTTTTGGGATTGGATAAATTAGAAAATACTTACGAAGAGATGGAGATCATTAGGGCACTATCAGATCATATGGCGCACATAAAGGGAAGTGAGGGGGATATTACAGTGATTCTTGCAAGAGAGGGGCAGAATCTTATTGATAAGATTAGTCATATGGCAGATAATCATTGGAAAGTGCGATTATTAAACAAAGCCCTTGTAATTTATGGTGTTCAACCGGAAAGCGAATTTTGGTTGGTTGCTAATGATACTTCAAGAGGTTATGTTTCATTGAATCTTACGCCGGTGGTATGATCATGGCAAGTAGTGTTAAAATTTTAGTAGTAGATGACGAGCCAGATACGGTTCTATTAGCGAAACGGTTGCTTGAAATGGAAGGTTTTCACGTGATTACCGCTTATGATGGTGAAGAGGCTTTGCACCAAGTGTATGCAGAACACCCAAGAATCATGTTGTTGGACATTAAACTTCCTAAAAAAGATGGATACGAAGTTTGCAAAGAAATTAAATCAAAACAAAGTGTTAAGGATACGATTATAATTATGTTTACCGCCAAAATCTTTGATACCGATCGGGAAAAAGGATTAGAGATGGGTACCGATTACTATATTACTAAACCATTTTCAGGGAAGGATTTAATTTCTTTAATTAATACTATACTAAAAAAATAAAAAAAAGTGCATTAAAAGGAAGGTAAGTCATTTAAGAGGTGGAAGAACAGGAGATTGGCAATTTGGCAGACGATTCGGGGGTTTCGTGTTATTTCAAAATTAATTTAGCAGATATTTTTGAGAAATTTCTTGATGCAGTCCTAATAGTTGATTTTCAGCAAACAATCATCTATGCAAATAAAAAATCTGAAGAAGTATTAGGTCAAAACCGGGAAGATTTAATTGAAAAAAAGATAACTGAAATTTTATTTGGAATAGATGAACTATTTCATTTTCCAAGGTTTTATAAGGAAAATAAAAAACCGCCGATTGAAGTAATTAAAGCTAATTTTAAGGGTTCTAATGAACTGAATAAATACCTTTTCATTAAAATAATTCCGATTATCGAAGGTTCTATGATAATAATATCTGACGAAACTGAGAAGCAAGAAATTGAGCAGAATTTAAAAGAATGTGAAAATAAATTTCGAGAAATGGTGGATTTACTGCCTGATATTGTCTTTGAAATAAATAAACAATTAATAATAACCTATGCTAATACAGTGGCGTTCGAGAAGTTTGGATATTTTAAAGAAGAGTTTGAAAAAGGTTTGAATGTGCTGGACATGCTATCAGTGAATGAAGTCAATGGTGGCAAACAAATACTGGGAGAAATCTTTACTGGGAAAATCACAGAACCAATGGAACATAGATTAAAGAAAAAAGATGGGACTGAATTTTATGGGTTAGTCCATTCGAGTCCCATTTACGAGAATGGACAAGTTGTCGGAATACGAGGAATTATCAGTGATATTTCAAATCGTAAAATTACTGAAGAAAAGCTAAAGGAATCAGAAGTTAAATTTAGGATGATTGCTGAACAATCATTCATGGGGATTGCAATTCTACAGGATGATTTACTTAAATACTTGAATCAAAAATTAGCTGATATTTTTGGTTATTCTTATGAGGAGATAAAAAAGTGGCCAGCTAAGGCTTATATCAATCTTATTCATTTAGAAGATAGAGAAAAGGTAGTACAGCAAGGTAGGAAGAAGCAATATGGTGATACTGATGTAATAACTCACTATCAATTTCGAGGAGTGAAAAAATCAGGTGAAACTATTTGGTTAGTAATTTATTCCGAATCAATTTTCTTTGAAAATAAACCTGCAGATTTAGTAACATTAATAGATATTACTGAAAAGAAGAAAACTGAGCAAAAAACGACCGAATATTTGGAAGAAATTAAAAAACAAAATGAGAAATTGAAAGAGATGGATAAAAATAAGGATGAAATGTTAAATATCGTCGCACATGAGTTACGTACGCCACTTGTTTCCATTCTCGGCTTTGCAGAGCTCCTTTTAGAGGATAGATCTAATCTTTCACCAATTCAAATACAAAATTTAAAAGTCATAGAACGTAATTCTCAACGTTTAAATCAATTAATTGAACGTATTTTAAATATAAATAAGATGGAAATGGGTAAAATCCAACTGAAATTCGAGATATTTGATTTACGTCAATTGATTTATAATGTAATAGAGGAATTAAGCTTCCAAATTAAGCAAAAATTACATAATATCATCATTAAAATCCCACCAAAATCTGTAATAAAAGCGGATAAGGAAGGGGTACATGAAGTGATCTTTAATCTAATAACTAACGCTATTAAATACACGCTAAATAGAGGAAATATAGTAATTGAGACAAAAAAATATGGATTAAATCAAATTTTTTCGATAAAGGATAATGGAATTGGTATAAGTAAAGAAGATTTACCTCATATTTTTGAAAGATTTGCTAATATAAATCAAAAAAAACATAAAATTCTTGGAGATGTAAAGGGGATTGGGTTGGGATTAACAATATGTAAAAAAATTATTGAGTTACATGGCGGAAAGCTATGGGCAGAATCTGAAGGAGAAAATAAGGGAACTACAGTTACGTTCGAAATACCCATTTCATTGGAAGATGCAAATAATTAAGTTAAGCCATAATTTTTATTGTTCAAAACACAAATGTATTAAAACCAAAGAAAATTTTTCAAGTGATGACTATTGGAATTCAGTGGGGACCATATTAAAATATTTTTTGATGATTTTGAAGCGGATTTGATGTACCGCCTAAAATCTCCTGGTTATAAGTTTTCCAAATTTATCCGTAATTTATTAATACGAATTATCCCCACTTAAAGGTATTAAAAACGTAAAATAATGAATTATAGGGAACCAAAACTCAACATAATCCCAATTTTTTTCAAAAAAAAATCTTTAAATGCGTTCCACAACTCTTTTAAAGCCTTTTCTAATCTCAAAGAAAAACCAATTTTTAATTTTTTGTTTTCATTTGCGAGGTTTAGGAGGAATTTTTTGTTTCATTTATAAATTAAATTTTAAATCGGTTTTACAAATGAGGATCAAATCTCGAATCCACTAAGCGATATGATTATAAAATTTGTAATTGGGCAAAGGAGGAATTATAGTACTAAAAGTAGATTTTCATTTCGATTTTTACAAGAATAAAAAAACGAAGATTTTTTGAAAGGGACTAAAATGAGATGAGTTTGATGAGTGAACTTGAAGAAATATTACTGAAAAAGGCGCGGACTTTTATGATCGAGGAAGCTAGCACTATCAGACACGTTGAACAACTCTTAACCTTGCCTTGCTATAATATAAAGGAAATTTCTGAAGTCGATAGTGGAAAAATAAAGACCTTACTGAACATTAACAATATAAAAGAATTAGCCGAAATCGATATTGACAATGCAAAAGGGAAAATTAAAGAAGCTAAGTGGGATTTTTCAACATTTGAAAAATGGGTAATAGCAGCAAAAATAATTACGAGAATCTCTAATTATGAAGTGAGTGAATCTAAAAAAATCAGCCTGCTTGGGTTAGAAAATGCCGGTAAAACAGCAATGCGAGAAGTTATTCTCCGTAAATACAAGGGAAGTCCATCCTTATTTAATAAAATCCTTCGTAAATTACAACCGACAAAAGGGGTTGAACGTGAAAATATTTCAATTCTAGATGCAAATTTGCAATTGTGGGATATGGGAGGGCAAGAAACATACCGGGAGAATTATTTAAGGGAACCTGAACGGTTTCTTTTAGATATTGAAGTAATAATTTATGTGATCGATGTTCAAGATAATGAAAAATATAATCAAACAATTGAATACCTTAAGAAATTAGCTGCTACATTTCGAGCTCTGAATCAAGGCCCGTTCTTCCTCATTTGCTATCATAAATATGATCCTGAATTTTTGGGAGAGAAATATAAAGAATGGATGGAAAATTCTTGGAATATTATTCAGGGGATTTTAGATGAATATGATTTCCCGCGTAAAAGATTTACTACGTCAATTTTCGATGATATTACCATTTTTAACGTGTTTTCAGAAGCATTAAAAATAGTTTCGGATTATAATGTTGGAAAAATTATCAATAAAATTTTAGAGAAACACGCCCAAGAAGCAGGACTGCAAAATTTAATTTTGATTAGCGAGAATGGTATGGAACTTGGGGAATATATAAAAGGTGGGGCGGATAATTCAGAAGAACTTGAACAATTATATCAATTTGCGGTTCATACGCTTAATTCAATCAATCAATTAGGGGAAATCGATAAATTAATGAGAAATAAAAAATATATCAAGTCGATTCTTTACACGTTCTATGCGGATAATGCGAATTTCTTAATGAATCGCGTCCTTCTGTTTGATAGGTCGATCTATGTTGCCACAATGGATCCAAAAAAGAAGGAGTTAGATATTGGATTCACCCGTGGCCTGTTGCCCTGGTTAACTAATCTTTTTACTTAAAACGAAGGGAAGGGAAAAAAATCACTGATAGTATGGAATATTTGAATCTTGATATGTTACAAAATATTTTTGATCTCTCACTAGATTTGATTTGTATCGCAGGATTTGATGGTTATTTCAAACGCATAAATCCAATATTCAATAAAGTACTTGGCTATACTCAAGAGGAACTTATTACTAAACCGTTTATTGAATTTGTACATCCTGAGGACCGGGAGAATAGTCTTGCGATAATGGAAGAACTATCTAAAGGCGCAGATTTTATTAATTTTACAAATAGATACCGCTGTAAAGATGGGACATATCGATGGTTAGAATGGAATGGTAGATCTTCAATTAAGGATGGATTGATCTCTATAATTGCACATGACATCACTGAGCGTAAAACTATCGAGAAACTTATGGAAATTCAGCGAGATCTTGCAATAAAATTTTTGAACGAAGATATTTATTCTGAAGCCCTAGAAACCGCCTTGGATGCTATTTTCGCAGGTTCTGGGTTTGATTGTGGAACCATTTATGAATCAGATAAAAAAACGCGGGCACTCGATATCAAAGTATATAAAGGATTATCTGCAGCTTTTATTAAAGAAACAAAGCATTATGATCCAGATAGTGCTATTGTTAAGTTAGTTAGTGAAGGAGAAGCTCTTGTTTTAGATTGTTCAATTCTTCCTGTCCCTAAGACTGAGGCAGAGATCAATGAAGGACTCAAATGTATAATGATTATACCTATCCTCTACCAAGGATTAGTTTTGGGATTTGTAAATGTTGCATCACATAGGTTGGAGAATATTCCAGAGGAAAAAAGAAATTTTATTGAGGCGCTTGTGGGACAAATAGGCCAATTAATTAGACATTTTAATTTAAAAGATGACCAAGATAAGATGCAGAAAGCACTGAGAGAGGCTTATGATAAATTAGAACAAAAGGTTGAGGAGCGAACTAAAGAATTAGAAAGTGCAAAAAGTTATTTAGAAGGTAGTTTGTCAAGTGCGCCCGTAGGTGTATTATTACTAGATAACGCGAATAGATTTACATATGTGAATCCTGCTTTTTTGGAGTGGTTGGGGCGAAAGAAAGAAGATTTTATCGGTAAGACCGCTCCTGAAGTGTCGCCTCCTTTTTTGGATCCAAAAACGATGAGAAGAATTGCTGAAAGAGTAAAGAAGCGTGTTCAGACGGGAGAGCCTATATTAGGGGAAGAGGCAGAGATTATTGATAAAAACGGAAAACGTTTACCAACTTCTTATTCAGCAGCAGCGATCAAAAGTGAGAAAGGAGAAAGTATAGGCGAAGTTATTTTCATTATAGACATCACAAAACAAAAACAAGCGAAAGAAAACTTACAAAAAAGCTTAAAGAATTTGGAGCGTTCCAATGCAGAATTACAACAATTTGCCTATATTGCTTCACACGACCTCCAAGAGCCGCTTCGAATGGTTATCAGTTATGTACAACTTCTAGAAAGACGTTACAAAGACAAGCTTGATGCTGATGCAGACGATTTCATAGCATACGCGGTGGATGGCGCTATGAGGATGAAGGCACTTATCAACGACTTACTAATGTATTCACGGGTGGATACGCGTATAAATCCTTTTGAACGGACGGATATGGAAACGGTGTTGAGTCAAGTGCTGTTCAATTTACAATTGAAAATAGAAGAGAAGGGTGCAATAGTGACTCATGATCCTCTCCCAAATGTGATGTCAGACAGTATACAGATGATACAATTGTTGCAGAATCTCATTGACAATGCAATCAAATTCAGGGGCGATGAGGCACCCAAACTCCATATTAGTGCAAAAGATAATAATGGGGAATGGGAATTCTCAGTGCGTGATAATGGTATTGGAATTGATCCACAATATAACGACCGGATTTTCATCATTTTTCAGCGGTTGCATGAGAGAGGTAAATATCTTGGAACCGGGATTGGTTTAGCAGTATGTAAAAGAATTGTGGAGCGCCATAGTGGTCGGATATGGGTGGAATCAAAAGTGGGAGAAGGATCAAACTTTATATTCACAATCCCTATCAAAGGAGGTGAAAATTCATGGAGTCCCAAAAAAATATAAATCCTATTAATATTCTTTTGGTGGAAGATAATCCTGGTGATGTGCGATTAACGAAAGAATGCTTGAAAGAAGGAAAAGTACTCAATACCCTGCACGTTGTTAAAGATGGCGTAGAGGCAATAGATTTTTTACGGCGGAAAGGAGAATATGCTAAATCACCCATAATAAACCTGATTTTACTTGACTTGAATCTTCCTAGAAAAGATGGGCGAGAAGTATTAGCGGAAATTAAGAATGATAAGAATTTAAGACGTATTCCGGTAGTAATTTTAACAAGTTCCGAAGCGGAGCAAGATATCCTTCAATCGTATGATAGGTATGCAAACTGCTATATAACCAAACCAGCAGATTTAGACCAATTCATTAAAGTGATAAAATCTATTGAAAATTTTTGGTTCACAATCGTAATTCTACCCCCTGATGGAAACAAACGAAATGAAAAAAAATAATATTTTTTTTTTATTAATTTAAATTAAAAATACATTAATATTAAGAATAAGTGAGAGGATGACTAATAAACAAACAAAAATTCTAGTAGTAGAGGACAATCCCGGAGATGCACGATTAATCCGTGAGTTTTTAAGAGAAAGTGAGGACTCTGCGCTTGAGATGATTTTTGCAGATAAGCTATCGGCTGCACTAGAATGTCTTGAAGAAAATGAATTTGACGTGATTTTGCTTGATCTCGGGCTGCCAGATAGTCAAGGGCTTGATACTTTAATTAGTATCTACAATCAAGTTTCAGAAATACCTATTATTATTTTGAGTGGTAATACGGATGTTAATATAGCAATAAAGTCACTGCAAAGGGGAGCGCAGGATTATCTGGTTAAAGGAGATTTTGATAAGAAACTATTAGATCGGGCATTGCGTTACGCTCTTGAACGGCACAAAATAAATATTGAATTAAAAAAGAAAATCCACGAAGTGAGTTACCAAAGAGCTCTGATCGAAAATATTATAGAAAAAAATGCAGATGGACTCATTGTTTTAAATCAAAATGGAATAGTGCGATTTGTCAATCCAGCGGCGACAGTGATTTTAAATCGATCAGTAGAGGGAATGCTTAATCAATTAATAGATTTCCCGTTAGTAAAACATTCAACAGAATTTGAAGTCTTTCATAAAGATGGAAAGAAAAGACATGTAGAAATGCGGGTTGCAGAAATTAATTGGGAAGGAGATCCATCGTATCTTATGGCAATTCGTGATATTACCGAACGGAAAGAGATGGAAGATGCATTACGCTTAAGTGAAGAAAGAGTTAAAGCAGAGTATAAAGGAATGCCGCTTCCCACCCTTACTTGGCAAGAATTAGACAATGATTTGATTTTGATTGATTATAATGAAGCAGCAGAACAATTAGCTCAAGAAAAAATTAATAAAGCACTAGGTAAGAAAGCGAAAATGGTTTTTTCAGATAAACCGGAAATAATAGAAGATTTATCACGATGTTTCAAAGAAAAGGTCTCAATAACCAGAGAAAGTTCTTACCAACTCAGAAATACAGGTCATCCAGGATATTTTTTATTCACTTATACATTCATTCAACCTAATTTGGTCATACAACATATAGAAGAGATAACTGGGCGAAAAGAGGCGGAAATTGCTCTAAAAATGGAGAATTATTTTATTGAAACTATTATAGAAACGGCAAATTCATTAATAGTGGGTTTAAATGAGCAAGGGAATATTGTGTTGTTCAATAGAATGTGTGAAAAATTAACAGGTTGGAAGCGAGAAAATATACTGGGAAAAAATTGGACCTTAAATTTTATTCCAAAGAGAATAAGAGAAGAAGTTGTAGCTATATACAATAGAACTTCACCAGAGAGTTATTCAGATTTTATAAATCCAATTCAAACGAAATATGGGGAGAGGCAGATTTGGTGGCATAACACCGCGGTAGCAAGAGCTGGAGAAAAGCTTATCATTGCAATAGGCGTTGATATCACTGAAGAAGAGAAAAGTAGGAAGATAATTGAAGAATTAAATCAATCCTTACGATTAATTATCCATATTTTAGGTCATGATGTGTTAAATGATTTTCATTCAATAAAATTAGCATTAGAACTTATAAAAATGGATAAGGAGGGCAATAATGAGGCGTTCCAAATTGCTATGGACAATATAGATACAAGTGTTCAGCTCATTAAAAAGATGAGGGAACTCGAAAATTTAGTTTCCCAAGGAGGAGATTTACAACCCCTCCAAGCAAAGGAATTGATACAAGAAATTATTAAACCATATTTAGCTGAGTCAGTTGAAATTAAGATAGAGGGAGACTGTTTAATTCTTGTAGATGGCGCCTTTGGTTCCATTATAGATAATCTAATCCAAAATGCAATTCTTCATGGTCAGACCAATAAAATAGATATTAAAATAGAACCTGCAGATGAATATTGTAGAATTAACGTAATGGATTATGGAATTGGAATTCCAGATGAAATAAAATCCAAAATTTTTGAGGAGGGTTTCAAATATGGGAAAACGGCTAGATCAGGGTTAGGGCTTTTTATTGTAAAAAGTATTATTGAGAGATATGGGGGAGAAATTTCAGTGGTAGATAATAAACCGAAGGGGAGTATTTTTAGGTTAAAGGTACCCCGTGCATATCTTAATAATGAGAATACGAAATAAGGGCGGAATATACTCCTTATTCTTCTAAGTAATTTAAAGATATTTTAAGGAGTAACGAAAACTTGTGCAAATATTTCTGCTAATTTTTTAAAAGCAAGGTTCACATTTTCGCCTGTTTTTGCAGAAGTTTCAATGTAATGAAAATGATGTTGTTTTACCAAATCCTGCGCCATAGAAGAAGAAACAACTCTTTGATCAACGAGATCGATTTTGTTTCCTACAAGAAGAATTGGAATTTGTTCTGGAATATAGGTTAAAACAGAATTATGCCAATTGATTATATCGTCAAAGCTATCCATCCGCGTAACATCATACACGATCATTGCAGCATTCGCAAGGCTAAAAAATCGAGGATAAATATTTCGGAATAACTTTTGTCCGCCCATATCCCAAAAAGAAAAACCAACCGTGATTTTATCCTTTGTAATATAGTCTTTCGCTATGATATTGACACCAAGGGTGGCCTTATAGTCGGATTCAAATTTTCGATAAATAAAACTATTCAGTATGGAGGTTTTCCCGACAGCATTTGCCCCCAAAATAATTACTTTTTTCTTAATTATAATTTCATTCATATAATGTCACGTTTCTAATAAATGAGAATCAGGTTTTTCAAAAAAAATGATGAATTTCTCTTTATTGACTTTATAACCGATCATTAGAGTTAAATTCGCATGTTCTTCGGGAACTTTCGATCCACAATTATGACATAATAAGAATTTTGAAAGAGTGTTTGAATAATTCTTACATTTATGACAATAATAAAAAAACCCCAAGTTTGAGTAGTCAATTCCTTCAGTCTTTAATGGTAAATTACATTTTGGACAAATTAATCCAGATGAAGTAAGGAATTTGGTGCTGATGGTTTTCGTACCGCATATATAATGTTCCATAATAAGGGATTTTTCGAGTGATGTTGAATGACAAATACTACAGCCCCATTTGAGTTGTAGTTTCGCGGAATTACAATCTGGACAAGAGGGAAGGCAGTCCTGTACTTCTTTTACGAAAAATCCTAAATTTGAAAGATATTCGAGAAGATGGTTTATTTCCAAATCTTTTTCTTTTATTATTCCTTCTAATTGGGGGTAAATAATTCCTGTTTCGAAATGAAATTCAGGATGTATAATTGTTATTTGACAGTCATGAATATTTTGGATAATCGCCGAGAGTTGTTTTTGGAATTTGGTATCATGAACTTTTTTAGGATGAGCAGAATTTATTTCATCTAGAACAGTAATCATCCAACTTTTAAGAGCTTTAGGATCTTTGGGCATATTCATGAATGCATCAATTACAGTATTCTTGTAATCGCCAGGATATTCGAACTTTTGCAAAAAAAGCACCAAAAGAGATGGATCTTGTAATCCTCCAAAATAAGAAATTATCGTGATCTCTTCTGTACTTAGGGAGGTAACCCTTGGGGTAGCAATATCGCCCATACTTTGAGAGGTATAGAGATTTGTTACTTGTTGCGGTGTTAGAGTAATAGTTTCAGGAAAACTTACCTCCAGAAAGGGTCCTAATTGATTGTTCCACCGGATTATTCCAATTCCCTGGGGCATGATAATCACTAGATTTTCAAGAGAAGTAAATTATTTGAGTATATATTAGGAAATATAAAGAAACTCAAAGATATTTGAATTCAATTTGCTTTTCCAACTACTCTCTACTATGTAGTTGAGAATTTTTAGGGGGATAAATTTTGAATTTGGTAAATTTTTGTAAACTAAACTAAGCACTTGAGAAAGCGTCAAATTCACATATTGAGTTGAACAAATTAGTATTGAGTTTTAAAAGATTTTGGTTTATAGTAAATTGGTCCAAGTACTTAGAATTTGCTTCGAAATCCAAAAAAATCCTTCATGAACGCCAATATTATTCAGAGCACTAGTTTCTAGAACATGCCAAGTTCTATTGCTTATTTCATTAAGTTTCAAACCATGAATAATTTCATTAGGGGTACTGCCAGTTTGAAGATCTTTTTTATTAGCTAAAACTAATAGGGGAAGGCCTCGAGCTTCTTCATAACCTAAAACACGCCATAATTCTTCGCGGGCTTCATCAATCCGATCAAATCCGGAACTGTCGAA
>Ga0307375_10004980_pt1 | contig 12555 bp, 20 predicted proteins | sample TR1MG_FD_202531 | JGI IMG/M metagenome (GOLD analysis project Ga0307375, IMG submission 202531) | Soil microbial communities from Risofladan, Vaasa, Finland - TR-1 | ecosystem: Environmental > Terrestrial > Soil > Coastal area > Acid sulfate soil | place: Finland: Risofladan, Vaasa | collected... | reverse complement strand
CCAGTTGGTAGTTAGCATTTAAAACCTCAAAAAACTTTTCTCTGTCTTGAATATCAAGTCCATAAAGATCATCTATCTTCCTTGATATTTTATACTTCTTACTTATATTGGTATGATAATATGATCTGCCGCTTTCAAAAAATATTTTGAATTTAATATCAATTCCTCGTTTCATTCCGTATATCTTATGAAATGATAAGAAAGAAATGACAGACGAAAAAATAGAAGAGTCCATAAAGCGATTGGTTTTTGAATTTTCAAGAATGTTTAAAATCGCATGCTCCATATACGTTGATTGAAGTGCGTTTTTTAAATCAATAAATATATTCAATTTTTTATAATTCCCATACGATACAATCTCATCTAAAATTGCATATGTCGGGTAGTAACTCAATAAACTACTTGGATGCATAAATATACTCCTCTTCTTGAATAAACCAATCTTTCCAATTTTTTCTATTTACATCATAATCATCCAACCTGAAATGAACCATTCTTCCATCAGTTATATGAGTGGGCCATAACCCCACATACTCACCAATATCAATTTTACAAGCATTATATGACGTTCTAAAATATGTCTCAATTTCATTTATCCAATCTTCACACACTTTAAGCAATTCTGGTTCACGAGTTAAATCTAGTTGTATTCTAGCATCTATACATCCTGCAACTCGTACCATTCCATTTATAGATGGAATTTGATGTTGATCTTGAGTAACTGTAAGGCCCTCATGCCTAAGAAACATAATCTTCAATTTATGGGGGATCTTAATCATCATCACCAATAATTGCTGACCTTGCGTAGACAGTTACATCAATGTCACCAAGAGTTGTTGAAGTTTTATTTAATGATACAGCTTGAGCTGGATCTTTATACATTTTAAATTCAACGTCTGTATCATGGTCAATGCTGAATGGTACAATTGAAAGATTTGATGAACACTTTTCAAATTCAACATTGGTTACAATTCCTTCAATGAATTTAGCAAATTGATCTCTTGATTGAGTTGCAGCAACAATAGAAGCTTTATCTCCATCAAAAAGAACTTGAATTGCTTGGGTATTAAAGTTATCTGTAACGAGCTTTATTCTATCTGTGATGATACTTGAAAGATCAGTTTCCATAATCAATTCATCATCGCTCATATTGAAAATATTATTTAACTCTTCTTCGCTCATCCATTTGTTATCCATAAAATCTAAGGTAGGCGCAACAATTTTAATTGATGAATATTGATCTGAAAATGTAAAATAACTTTCACCACTTCCTTGATCAACAATATTAATTGTAACATCTTGATTTTGAAATGTCTTTAAAAGATCAAGCTTCTTTCTTAAATCAGTAATGGCAAATGTAACATCTGTCAAAAGAGGATTTAAGTCCATTTCAAAAACACAAGTTAAATCATTACTTCTCTGTCTTACGACGCCTGATCTTATATCTACGTCGTTGCAGACTTCCTTTAGATTTGTTAAACATCTCAGAAAGTCGTTGAATTGTTCCGAGTCCAAATTCAGTGTTGCTTCCATTCACATTTCTCCTTTTAGTTGTTTGTTTTGTACTTCTACTTGATGATCTAGAACTTGAGCTTGAATAACCAGAAAGAGCATAAGGTCTTTCTTTACCCATAACCAATTCGATCCAATCTAATTTTCCAGATCCCCAACATCTATCACATGAATTATACATTCCTGTGCCTTGCCCATATACAGTCGATCTTCCTTCACACTTTGGGCACATTACTTCGCCATCAGAAAGTTCAATATTATTTTGGTTTTCTATTTTATAATTCTCAATTGATTCGCAGTTGGCCATCCTGTTACCTTTTGTATATATCCTAGATACCACAATTTCTTTGCTGATTGATAAATCTGTCGTGGCCCCATCTCTTTAGTCTTTTCCCCAAATTTGTTCCTAATTATTGTTAAAAGGACTGGATTTTGAGTTTCACATAATTTCCTTATCCATCTTGATCTTTGTCCATTCATTCCTTCCCTCCGTTCAATTTTTTGATTGCTGTTACATATACAAACTTATCTTCTTTAACTTCCTCAGATCTCAGATCATCCAAAGTAATAAAACATTCTTCAACCTCTTCAACTATCTCCATAACGCGTTCTGCTACGTTCTTAGCACCCGATTCCTCAGAAGAGTTAATAGGTATCGAAAACATCATCATGACCGACTCATTGCCCTTATGATCGCAATTAAACATACATAAATTATTACCCATCAAGTTATATAATTGGTCATTTGCAGCTGCTTTACAAAATAAGTTATAATATTCTGGACTGTCAGTGGACCCATCATACTTAATTCCTGATTCTATTGTATTCTCAAAAACTTCTCGAAGTCTTTCCTGAACATATTCCTTTGCCATTACCACTTTCTCCTTTTTATTTCAACTCTAACTGGAGTAACAGGTGTAGTATTAAAATCCTTTCCAGTCTTATTATAATAAACTGCTAAGCTGTTAATAACATGCTTATTATAATGTTGTAATTTTCTATATTGATCCTCACCGATACCTCTATCAGATAAGATTATAATATCAGGTCTAAACATTTGTTCATGGTAAACAATGCTGTGAATTAAAGATTGATACCTAGATGATAGTACTGATGCATACAACTTTACTTGGTTTTTGATATTTAAAAAATCATAAGTATGTTCCGTAAATATATCAAATATTCCCTCTGCTAGAACAATTTTATTAGAGTTTATATCTCCACCGGGGATTCTATAATAGTCCAAAAAGTTTGGCCATTGAATCTTCATTTTAAAGAATTTCATTGTATGACTATGATCTATATTTCTCAATAGAAGTGTTGTTTTATTCTCTGTAAGAAATCCCACAAAGTTTGAATGTAGATAATTTTTCAATCTAAACAAAGTTTCATCAACTGGTATTCTATTCATTTGAATGAATGTTTCTACATCATATACCAACCCTTTAATCATATTTGTTGGGATGTTTGCAAATTTTAATCTCTTCTGTATATACAAGTCTTTATATGGATAAGCTTCTGGCCTTAAAGCTGGTACTCCTATATTCAATAACTTTTCATCTTTATCTATAAGTATGTCTTTTTGTTTTGAATAATCTTGTACCTTACTTTTATCAACAAATAGTTCTGAAATATCATGGCCTTCAATCTTCCTTAATAGTTTTGGTAGAGTTCCACTCTGCTCACATGAACCATGAAAGCAATGAAAGATTGGGGCTTCAATTGAGATGTACATATGATAGTGATCGCTTTCCTTCTGAAATTCACACCAGGGACAGGGAACTATAAGATTCTTAGAAGTCTCTTTTATATGATCACCCAAATTCCTTTTTAAGTAATCAATAAATGTATCCTGATAAATCCCTATCATATGTATTTTTCACCTCTTATTATATCAGCTCCATTTGCATGAGTTATCCAGTCAACTATTCCTTGATTTTTACATCTTCGACAACCCACTGCATTACAAGTTCGACAAATAAATTGACCTTCAAGACTTTTAAAACCTTTATATCCAACTCCACCACACCAATCACAAAAGTCCAATTGAGTTCGACTATTATAACCAGTACCCATACAATGTTCACACTCATTTATATCACACTTAATAAATTCTTCTGGAAACATTCGTGCAAAATCTCTAATTGTTTTAAAGATTTTATTTGAACGGGTTTCTTGTTCTACTTCAAGTCTCATTTTACTTGCCTTGCTACTTTATAATCTCTTAATACTTTAATAACATCAAATACCATTGCCATAAAATGTTGATGTGGAATCAAACATCCTTGGTGTTCATTTGCATATTTATTAATAATTATTTTTGCTGGTGCTGGAATTTTCTCATTAAAGAATAAATCTGTATAGATGCTCCTATATTCTAAATCTTGATTTGCTAATATTTCAATTATTCCATTTACAACCTTTCCAATATTATTTGGTTTATCTTGAGAGATTAAACTAATAATTTCAATCACATGAGATATAATTATTTTTTCAGATGTTACAACTGCTTCCTGATCAACTTCAAGTTTCCCATCCCAACAACATCTTTGTAAAATATTTACAATCTTTCTCACATCTGGATATAATTGTCCTACAACAAAACCAATATCTTTCATTTCGTATTTGATTTTTTCATTTATTAATATATCTTCACAATATTTCATTAAGAATTCTTTTGGTATCTGTTTGAAATTATATGGAGTAAATCTACTCTGAACAGGATCTGGAATCTTTGAAGGATAATTACAAGTCCATATAAATCTTCCATATGCCTTATGATATTTTTCAATTATTCCTCTCCATGATTTATAAGAATCGGGAGATAAATTATCAGCTTCATCAATGAATACAATCTTATATTTATCTCCAGCAGGCGGGTGTTTGAGGTACGGTTCAACTACTTCTTCAACAAACTTGATGCTTCTAGTCTTTTGTGCCGAACCATTTGCCATTAACATATTATCGCTTTTATTAAATAGGACTCCATATTTTGAACACAGGATTAATGCTAATGTAGTTTTTCCACCACCAGGTGGACCAGAAAATAACAGATTAGGTAACGAACACCTTTCAACTGCCCTTTTAAAATCCAACTTGTATTTTTCTGGTAATACAAGATCGTCAAGGTTTTTTGGTCGATACTTTTCAATCCACAATGAATCTAATAATTCGCTCATTCACTTTTCTCCTTAGCAACAATAACACTTTGCATTTTTCAAAATATCTTCATATAGTTGATTTTTCACAAATCCTTTTATAAACTCAGCTTCATCTGATTTCTTTAATAAATTAAACGCTTCTTCTCCACATATAAATTTGTTACCATTATCAAGAATATACGACTCCATAATATACAAGTCATCAAACTCTTCGATCTCATTTAGTATAAGAGTATTTCTTGATACATCTTCTGGTTTTAATCCTGCATGGAATGAAACGCTTAATGAATCATCTTTGTGATCTAAAAATAAAACCATACCTTCACAAATAAATACGTGTTGTTTAGTGTCTATTTCATCAACTGGATAGTCTCTAAATATAATCATACCATATTCATTAAACTTTTCTACTATAACATCAATTTTGTTAGACATCCATTTCCACCTCCACAAGGAATTTATATTATGTTCTTATTGTGAATTTTTTCAACCAAAAAAAATTAGGGAGTTTCTTCATCCTTCTTAATATGAGTTGCGGTATCACAAGGATAACCACATAACCACTTCATTTTTGGAAATGGGTGGCAGGCACATATAAACCTACCACCCATATAGTATTCCAAAACGCGTTCACATCCTTCACATTCAGAAACAATATCTTCATGTTTAGGGTTTGACATTGTTTATTTCCTCGCGTGTTTAGATGCTTTAAGAGGATTTTTGAATTTTTGTACATCTTCTTCGTAAATGATATGGGTAGCTAATGGGCAATTCCCAAGCTTCCATTTGCCGGCAGGTTTAATATAAGCTGCACATTCGTTTCCAGCAATTTTTTTACAGGGACCTTTTTCTATAATTTGAGGTTGATTTTTGACGACAACTTCTTTAGTAAAAAGTTTGCATTGTTCGACAATAACCTCTTTAACTACTTCGCCCTTTTCAATAAGTGCTTTTAGATCCATATATCTTACCTCCAATCCCCATGTAAGGGGCAGTCATAGTTAATATATTGTGATATCCTTCTGTACTCATAGCAAGTACAGCGCTTTGGCCGCTCGACTTCTGGATCGATTAATTCTATTAAAAATATTAAGAATTTTTTAATCATGTTTCACCCCCAATAGTCTGATATTATAAATAGTTTTTCTTTTGCTCTAGTTATTCCAGTATAAAGCCAACGAGCATAATATTCATCATCCCAATGTTTTGTCCGCTGTTCAAATAATATAACTCTATCCCATTCACCACCTTGGGCTTTATGAACGCTTGTAACATATCCATAATCGAAGTAATCAACTCCACCTCGATACCCTTTAGCTGATGCATAATCTATTAATTTTCTAACATCAGAATCTTTTCGGGTATTATACATTGTATATGTCACTTGACCAAAACATAAGTTGTGAACAAAACACTCATATATTTCACCATCAACATCAACAGTCACAAGGAATGCATTTTTTGTTTCCGGCATAACCCACATGACAGTTCCAATTTGACCATTCATGATTTTGGTTGTATGGTTGTTCTTTAAACAAATGATCTTTTCACCTGGATAGGGTTGAAGATTTGTATGTTTCAATCTCTTTCGGATTTCATCATTTAAACCACATCTCGTTTGATTGAAAGCACATAAAGCAACTGTATTTTCATTAAAATCAATATTGTTCCAGGTATTTTTACATCTTTGATCATTCCATGATATTTTAAAAACATCTTTTGAAAACATTTGATTGAAAGGAACGTATCCATTTTCCCTAACAAATTTTGACAACCAGACAATAGGAGAATCGAGAGCTTGTCTTTGAATTTCAGTTAATATGAAATCAGGTTCAAGCATTAGATTGAATCCATCATCTGATACTGGAGGTAATTGGCCATGATCTCCAACAGCAATTATGGACTTACCCATTCTTACTAGATCTTTCCATATTTCCAGCGAGACCATACTTGCCTCATCAATTATAATAAGGTCATAATAGAACTCATCGGGATCAATTCTTTCCCAACCAACAATAACATGACACTTAAGTTGTCGATCATATCTGGTTTTGACTTTATATATCAAACCATGAATTGTCCCGATATAATCTTCTGGGTATATAGTTTTTTGTTCCTCCAGTTTTCGTTTGAGAACAGATGCTGCTTTTCCTGTAAATGAACAGAAAGCAATCGAAGCATTTGGAAATTGCTTGTATATCTCTCTTCTCAAGTTTGATATAAGATATGTCTTGCCTGTGCCTGCATAACCGCCCACTCTAGTTGAAATTAAAAAGTTTGGATATGGACTTGTAAAGTTACTTCGTTTTAACAGGCTCAGTATTTCCTTTTGTACTGTCTTCTGTTCCTTCGTCAGACCCATCTTCATCCTTTCCGTTTTCTGGTGTGGGTTCCTTACCTGGTTGAACTGTAGATCGAAAGGCAACAAATTTACCCATAGCTGTGAAAACGTCAGTTACATATTGTTTGTCCTTATTGACATATAGATACAATCCCTCGGAAATTTTACCCCCACCTTCTTCTAGATGAATATTGAATACTTTACATCCAGATTCAATATTGGTATGTATATCATATAAATCATAAACACTTTTTAAACCCAATTTTGGAACCCACTCAGGCATTACTTGCATAAGACCTCTTGCATTGCCGTATTTGGTGTTAGGTCCAGTAATCATTGGATTGAAACCAGATTCTACTTGCATTATTCCAATTATTAATATTGGGGGAATATTATATTGTTTCCCAAATTTTATAACGTTTCGTGCAGTTTCTTCTGCAACACTAACTGGGACTTTTCTATAGTGAGTTTTAATATAGAGTTTTATATCTCGTTCTAAAAGATCGTCGAGAGTTTTAATCTTTTCAACCCTATTTTTAATTTCCTCAAGTTCAGCATTAGCGCGGTCTACCACATATTTGGTCGTTACAGCATCCTTTTCAAATTCAGCAATAACGTTTTCAGAAGTTTTATTTTTATGTTTTAATACTTCTATTTCGCCAGTGACTTCCCCTAATTCTTGTGTTTGATACACCAGACCAACAAGAAACAAACAGGTAATGATAAAAAGAATAATACACGCTTTTGCAGAACCACTCATTTTGGATTTCAAATCTTTTTGAATTTGTTTGGTATCATTTTGATCTGACATTTTTCCTCCTTTTTAAAAAATCCATTTTAGTATTTTATTAACTCCTACCACCCAAGGCAGTATACCAAAAATACTGATGATTGTTAACGATAACCAAAAAATAATTCCACCTAAATTGTCATCCCACCATGACCACTCTTCATCTGATTTAATAATCGGTTTTGTCATTTTTCCTCCTTTTAATTTAATTAAAATAGTTTACAACTTTATCATTCAATTATTAATATATATGGATCATTTTATTATAAATAAGAACAAAAAGTAAATGATAGGTAGGAGGTAATTTTGATGCATGAAGAAATAACACCCGAACAAATGTTTAACAAAATGATGGAACAACAGAACAGAATGAAACCACCTGAAATTAACGTGGGACAATCTAACGCTAATCTTGGAGCTGACTTACCAAATGCTTCTGAACAAGTTATTATCAACTCAATTCAAAATCAAGCATCAACAACATCGGCTGTTGTTGCTCCATCACAAGGTGAGTGTCCTCAATGTGGAATGATTCATCCACCTACAGGAGAAAAACCTTGCCCTAATGCTCCAATTCATTCAAATACAGGAAATAAGATAGACGATGGGAAAGTAAACACTTATCTTGTTCAATGGAGAAATATTATTCTTACTCACATTCAAAAAGCTGGAGTTGAGGACTGGAATAAAACATTTCAAGAAGCTACACTATTATTTGCACAAACATTTAACGGAGAGAAAAAATGAGTAATGCTCTTGGTGGTCAATTATTTGTTAAACCTATTATGGATGATGGAGAAACTAAGTATGGCGAAGTAGAGGATGTCGGTCCTGTTGCCATCAAATTCTCTACGTTTAAAATTTGTGACCTCGTAACATACAATAAAAATGCAGTATATAAAACTGATATGTTTAATGGTGAAATTGTAGATGTTATCTTGTTTGAATATGTAGATTACGACAAGGAGTGAATAATGAAAAAATTTAAACTAACTGGTTCTTATATTTTAATAAAACCAATTAAAAAAGAAAAAACTGGAATATGGAAAGGTGAGATTGCTTTTTTTCATTCAGAAAAGAAATTATTTCCTTTTGGTAGTGAAGCAGTATATTTGGATAGGGATATTACAGATGTTATTATAGATGGAGATAATTTTCATGTTATATTACATTATCATATCATAGGAATCTATTATGAAGAAAGTAAACCAGATTCATCAAGTAGTATGTTTGATGGATTTAAAATTTCTTGAGGTGAAAATATGGATTTTATAGAAGAAGATGTATATAAATTTTGTGATTTAAAGGTTATTAATAGTATAGAAAATAGTTATAAAAAAATTGTAGGTATAAGAAGTAATTTAAATTTAATTACTGAAAACAATAAATATGTTGGAAGGGTATTACTTCTTAAAAATATCAAAAAAATGATATACCTTGATTTGATCGTTGAGTTTAGTATTGATAAAATCAAATGGAGTTCTAGGACAGTTGATGGTGAATTTGGTTTTCATCTAGTTGATCCTTATTGGGTTAAAATATATTCTCCATCTCCAAAAATTAGAGTGCCAGTTAAAGTATGGAGTGTAAAAGCTGAACAAATAGTTACTGAAATGAGAGAATTAAATTATAAACAATTTTTGAAAAATAGATTACTTGAATTTTATGGGGGGTTTCAATATAAATATATTGCTGCATATGAGAATTTTAATTATATGATGAAAAATAATCAGTATTTTCATTGTATTAATTCTACAGTTAAAAATTATAAAATACCACAAAAAGATTTAATAAAAATATTAAGTTTGATTGATAACGAAAAGAAGAAAATTAAAGCTGAATGGAACAAACTTATAAACATTTATTTCAATCAGAATGAATCTGCAAGATTAATTGAAATGAGATATGGCAAAGAAAGTAGAAAAAGTAGTAAGAATAATGTTATTTCTTTCAAACACAAAAAGTAGTAGTTGCCGTAGGGAACCCCATTATATATAAAATAATAATGAAAAAACAACTATATAATCTCATACTTTAAATCAACTAATAATCAACTAAAAGAAATCATATTCAGGTTGGGTGGGAACCACCCACATTTCAACCTTTATGCTACGCGCATGCGGAACCCTCCGGGTTCATCCGACCTCGGAGCTAGGTAATAAAACATAGAGAAAGTCGAAAGGAGATATTAAATGTACGAAGAAGGAAAATCCAAATGGTTTAGTCAGACCCTATTGAGCTACAAAGACAAGAGATATGCTACAGACGGATATATGCGTATCTCATTAGTAACCAACACTGAAGATTTCAGATTTTTCAACCCACCATCTTTTAGTATTGCAATAAGTAATAACTATCAGAAATCATGTAACCTCAATTATTCAGATGCCCTTGACTTGGCCAAATCTATCAAAACTGTAGTTAGTTCACTCAATGGAGAAGATAAAGAGATAACTAAAAACATAAGAGAAACACGGTTGTATTTCAAATTTACAGTAGTACAAGACGAGAGACTTGTAAAACTTATATTACAAAATAGTACAACTGATTTAACAACTGTTGTCTTTCCTCTATTTCCAACTTTTCAGGTTTTTATAGATATGTTAAAGTACTATATAAACTCATATCCAGATATCTGTAAAGAGCTCTTACTCAAAACAATTGACTCAGAATCTGTCTCAATTATCCATCAAATCCCATCTTTAATCAAAGGGATTTCATCACAGATAACACCAAGTAATTATATAGATAGTGGCGCGCCGTTAGAAGTACCGCCAGAAGACCTTGTCAAGCAAACCGAGCAGACAATTGAAAATCTAGATAAATTTATTGGCCCGGATATGGGAAATGTGAAGATAGCTGAAATTGAAGAAGGTAAAGTTGAGCCAAAAAATACAGTAGCTGAAATTGATAGTCTGTTTGTAACTAAAGTATTAAAAAACAATCTGTATAATTTAGAGATACTATTAGAGTCTGTGAAGTTATCAAATAATCCATGGTCTTCATTTGGAACAGAAGTATCAACACAATTAGAAGCACCAGCTGATTTTACAATCATACCCCTATTAAAATCAGAGGATCATAATTCAATAACCTACATATCTAAACTAATGTTTACTGTCGCAAATCAAGCATATACATCGTTTAATGCACCAATACCAAGTGGGTTCCCTGTATTGAAATATAAAATGAATAAGATGTTAGATAAGGGAAACGAACTTAATCAAGATTTAGCATTTGATTTATTATTATTCAGCGGGTATCTTAGAACATTCAGACGAAGAATAGAAAGTAAATCATCTGATGCTAGTAGAAATGGAGCATATCTATATATGATGATGAGATGTTTTGTGGATCCTTTTATTTATAGCATGCTTGAGGTATGTGATAAAGCATCTTTAAAATCAGTTATTATAAATAGATATAAATATTATCATGATCTTGGAGTTTTTGATCATTATAAGAAAGAGTTAGAGAATTTTAATTGTCCTGAGGTTAATACCACAGACATTGATTTATTCGTTCTTGAAGTAATAGATAATATTATGGGGAAGACTCCGTTTATTGACGAGTTTCATAAAGAGCAATATTCTAAAGGTCAGTTAAAGATGCCCTACGAAGGCAATTATAGTTTAGAACAAATTACAAATAAAATAGTTCCAGTTGAGTCTGCTATTAAATTGGGCAAAGAAGTGGAAGAATCTTGTACACTTTATGATGTAGATGATGGAATCAAGAAAATGTTTTCTATTAAACCAAAAGCACAACCAAAAGTTAGAACTGAGTCCAATTTAGAAAGATTCGTTCGAGGCGATATTGTAAATGAAATACCAGAACAACATAGAGAATCTTTCCAAGTATATGTAAAAGAATTAGGTGATAAAAATTTTGTGTTTGATCAAAAGTTTCCATATGATGAATTTGGGGATGAAATTATCAAGGCTTTATATTCTTGGAAACCAGAAGACGACGAAAAAATAAGCAACAACTTTGCGTATTTCACAAAACAATTTGCTGAAGTAATACATACAAAAGAAACAATACTTGCAGGGAATAAACAAACAATCGAACCAAAAGAATCAGAAGGTGGTTGGAACGATATACAGTTCTAGAAGGAGAATTGTGAATGTCATTAAAACTAGGGAAGTCATTTAATAGAAGTTATAATATAAGAATTCCTTTTATGAAAGGATTTTATAATATAGGTTTATATTTTGATAAGAAGTCCACGTTTTTGTTATTTAGAGTTGATCCTGATTTTTCAGATGCTCAAGAACATGAACGTGGAATTAAAATTAATATGTTTAAAAATTTAGAGTCGTCAAAATTTTGTGAGACATTTTTAGATCTTCACAATTATAGAAAGAGCACTCTAGATATATCAAACCAATTTGAAAAGATTAAAGATGAATATACTCATGATATATCTTTTGTATTAAATGAAACTATTACACTTTCAAAAATAGAACTTGATGAGAATCGAACTATATATGACAGTTTAAATATTTATGGGTTTTCATTAAATTCATATAATGATGAATTTTTATTTCTGATAACTGAACGACATAATGTATTGAAACGACTCAAAAAGAAAGTTGTTAGAACGAGCGGACTTCAAATTGCTACAAATCCTGCATTGAGTTTATTAGATGAATATCACGCTGAAAGATCGGCAGGTCATCTTGAAATAAAAGATAGAGTTCATAGAGATGAAGTTATCAGGTTATCTGATATGGAGGAAAACTAGTGTC
>Ga0307375_10004979_pt1 | contig 12558 bp, 9 predicted proteins | sample TR1MG_FD_202531 | JGI IMG/M metagenome (GOLD analysis project Ga0307375, IMG submission 202531) | Soil microbial communities from Risofladan, Vaasa, Finland - TR-1 | ecosystem: Environmental > Terrestrial > Soil > Coastal area > Acid sulfate soil | place: Finland: Risofladan, Vaasa | collected... | reverse complement strand
TTTTTTGTGGGTAGCGTGCCCTCCCGAAATTTATACCGGTTCTCTTTATAGGTGTGGATGATATCGATGATTTGATATTTTTTCGAGGCACTTTTTGCCATTAGAGCATCGATCTGATTTAAGATTGTAGTATAATCCTCTGTTACACGCGCCTTCAAAATTAACGAGAATTCTCCGATAATGCCATCAATCAACTCGCATTCTGATAAGTTTTGCAATTGCTCTGCTAGCCAAGGCTCATGAGGATTAGTTTTAATCTCAATAAAAATCGTCTTCCGAAAAAACCAATTCGGATCTAAAATAATTGTATAATTATTAATAAATCCATCTTTTGCCAAGCGTTGTGTTTTGCTGTTGACAGTATTTCGTGATATGCCCAATTCCACGGCGATATCCGTATACGATTTTCGATGATCCTGTTTAAGCATATCAATAATTGCATAATCCAGTTCATCGAGAGTTTTTATCAAATATACCACCTTTCGTTATAAAATGATGAAGAATCTATATATAAATTATGCACTTTATTCAGGAAACATAAAAAAAGTTATATATTCCATTCCCCGATTTCATGCAATACATTATATGAGGTGACTGAAAATTTCGAAAACAGATTATAAAGTCAAGGACATGGCATTGGCTCCCAAAGGGAAATTAGCCATTGAATGGTCTGCGACAAATATGCCGGTATTAATGAAAATCCGGAAACGATTCGAGAAAGAAAAACCACTTAAAAATATGCGACTTGGGGCATGTCTCCATGTAACCAAAGAAACAGCCAATTTAATGCTTACCTTGAAAGCTGGTGGTGCCGAAATTGCTCTCTGCGCATCAAATCCGCTTTCCACGCAGGATGAAATTGCGGCGGCGTTAGTTGAAGAAGGGATTAAGACGTATGCCTGGCGTGAAAACCATGATGATTACTATTGGTGTGTTGATCGCGTCCTAGATACCGAACCCCAAATTACTTTGGATGACGGGGCGGATTTAATAAACAAGGTCCATACCGAAAGACAGCATCTTATTAGTAAAATTATCGGTGGGTGTGAGGAGACCACTACTGGTGTGATACGTTTGCGCGCAATGGCGAAAGATGGAGTCTTGAAATATCCGGTTATTGCAATCAATGACGCTGAAACAAAATGGGATTTCGACAATATTTATGGTACAGGACAAAGCACAATGGACGGAATCCTAAGAGCAACCTCGGTGCTTATAGCTGGCAAAAAGTTTGTGGTTGCTGGATATGGGCATTGTTCCAAGGGGATTGCCATGCGAGCACAAGGTTTGGGGGCTCACGTCATCGTGACCGAAGTGTCCCCAATTAAGGCTTTGAGAGCAACAATGGATGGGTTTTGGGTAATGTCAATGGAGGAAGCTGCTAAAATTGCAGACATTATTGTGAGTTCAACTGGAGATAAGGATGTTGTCCGGAAAGAACACATCGAACTCTTGAAGGACGGGGTTCTCCTAGCGAATTCGGGGCATTTCAATGTTGAAATCAATATTCCCGATATTGAAGCATTATCCAAGAATAAGCGAAAAATAAAAGACAATGTAGAAGAATATACCTTAAAGAACGGACATCGCGTCTATCTGCTTGCGGAAGGGCGTCTAGTCAATTTAGCCGCAGCCGAGGGGCACCCAAGTGAAGTCATGGACATGAGTTTCGCCAACCAATCACTGTGTTCAGAATACCTGGTGAAAAAGGGCAAGGGATTAAAACCCGATGTTTATAAAGTCCCTATAGACATTGATAATCAGGTCGCAGCACTAAAATTGGAATCGATGGGCATTCATATCGATAAATTAACCCCCGAACAGGAAAAATATTTGTCAAGTTATGATGAAGGCACCTAATCTTCCTCTTTTTTTTCATTTTTTTTAGCACGATTTGAAATTTTGGTGAATGCCCACTAAAAAAATATAAAAAAACCCATGCCTTACTCCATAGTAATTTTTAATTTGCATCTGGTGCGTCTAGTGGATTAGGACTGGATCGAAATTGAATGGAACGGAGCTGAGCCTGTGAGCAAAGAGAAATGGGTCGTGACTTCGGCATGGCCGTATGCATATGGTTTACCCCACCTAGGCAATCTGATTGGCTCTGTCTTATCGGCGGACGTGTTTGCCCGGTATTTAAGATCGAAGGGAGATGAAGTGGTGTTCGTATCGGGGAGTGACGAACATGGAACCCCGATTGAGGTCGAAGCAATCTCCCAAGGCTTGAAACCAGAGGAATTAACCAATAAAGTTCACCAACAAATTAGTGATCTCTTTCAGAAATGGGCTATTTCCTTTGATAACTATACCAGGACACATAATCCAGTCCATATAGAATACGTGCAAGATTTCTATCGTAAAGTGTATGAGAATGGGTATATCTTTACCCAAGAGATCGAAATGCTTTACTGTCCGAATTGCAAACGGTTTCTTCCGGACCGATTTGTAGAGGGCACCTGTCCACATTGTGGATCACCAGCACGCGGAGACCAGTGTGAGAAATGCGATCGCTTATTAGAGCCGACGGATTTGATAAACCCCTACTGCAAAACTTGTGGTGGTACCCCGATCATTAAGAAAACGAAGCATTGGTATTTCGACTTCAAAAAATTCGAGGAACCCCTAACAAATTTCATTGCATCCCACCCGGTCATTCCCGATAACGCCAAGAACTGGTGTCTTGGGATTTTGAAAGAGGGTTTAAAACCGCGAGCTATTACCCGGGATTTGCAGTGGGGAATTCCCGCGCCGTTCCCTGGTGCGGAAGGGAAATCCATCTATGTATGGTTTGAAGCCGTCTTGGGCTATATCAGTGCGACCAAACAATGGGCGGAACGCAATAAGCAACCCGAGTATTGGAAGGACTTTTGGTTCAATAAGGATACCAAAACCGTGTTTTTTATTGGTAAGGATAATATTCCATTCCATCTTCTGATCTTTCCTGCGCTACTGCTGGCAACTAAATTAGACTATGTACTACCCTACAATGTTTCTTCTACGGAATTTTTGCTATTTGACAATCAAAAATTTAGTAAATCTCATAAAATTGGGATCTGGATAGATGAGGCACTGGAGCTGGCTCCGGCCGATTATTGGAGATATAGTCTCCTAGTTGCAAGACCCGAGATAAAGGATACGAGTTTCTCTTTGGGCGATCTCACCACTTCGGTTAATTCCGATTTGAATGATGCGGTGGGCAATTTCATCCATCGAACCCTCACTTTTATTACGAATTATTTCCAAGGTAAAGTTCCTGAAAGGGGGTCGTTGAATAAAGATGATCAGGATCTAATTCAGGCGATTAAAGAAACTCCCTCAAAAGTAGCCGAGCTCATCGAATCCTTCAAATTCAAGGCGGCGCTCAAGGAGATCATTGGATTGGCTCGCCAAGGCAATAATTATTTGAGTGTGAAAGAACCTTGGCACCAGATTAAGGCGAATAAAGAGATGACGGGGACGACCTTGAATTTAAGTGTCCAATTAGTTCGGTCTCTGGCGATCCTCTTATCCCCGTTTATTCCCCAGTCCAGTCAAAAAATTTGGAATTTATTAGGAATCCAAGGGGATATCACCAAAGTCCCTTGGATTGAAGCATCAGAGCTATTAATTCCTGTTGATTATAAAATTATTGCACCCAAAACGCTTTTCTATAAAATAAACGCAAAAGAACTAAAATCGAAACTCAAAACAATCAGGGAAGGAAAAGAAATGAAAAAAGTAGAAGGAATTGCTTCATTGGAACAAATTACCCTTGAGGATTTCAAAAAATTGGATATTCGTATCGGCAAAATTGTAGAAATTCAAACGATCAAGGGCGCAGATAAATTAATTAAACTGATTATTGATCTCGGCCCCCGAAAGATCCAATGTGTGGCAGGATTAAGAGAATATTACACCCTTGAAGAATTACAGGATAAATTAGTAGCCGTATTAGTTAATCTCCAGCCAACGAAATTGAAAGGAGTTCTTTCGGAGGGGATGATCCTTGCGGCGGTTCAAGAGAAATCGGTGCGGATTTTAGTGCCTGATGGATCCATCGATATCGGCTCGAAAATATTCTGAAGGAACTAAATTACTTTGGTTAAAATCCCAAAAATTGGCTTATTAGTCTCTGAATTTCCTCCGACAGGAATCGGAGGGGCAGAAATTGCTACACATAACATTGCTAAAATTCTAGCACGAAGAAATTTTGAGGTTCATGTTATAACAAGAAATGTACATGTCAAAATAAAGAACATTTCTCATTCTTTAAAACGGTATGAAACCTTTCAAGGGTATATCATTCATAGAATTCCTTGCTCACGTCTTAAAATCTTTCGCGTTGTTACACATATATTTTTTGGTTTGATAGAACTTTTTAAAATAAACCCTGATGTTATCCACGGGCAAATGATTACTCCAAATGGATTGATTGCGGTTTTAGGCGGAAAACTTCTGAGAAAAAAGGCAATTGTCTATTCTAGAGGAACAAAAATCTATAATTCTAATGTATTATATTTGAGATCTCTTGCTCAGTTTGTGGTAACTCATGCAGATACTGTCATCGGATTATCTCAGGATTTAACAAATCGGATGAGACGCCTATGGCCTGGACGACAGATAATCACGATTAACAACGGGATTGAATTATCACATTATTCTCATGAGGTTACCCCTGATTCAATACTCAAACTCATTTTTGTGGGTCGTTTAGTTAATAATAAAAGAGTATCAGATGCAATTCGAGCGTTAGCGCTTATTAAACGGGAATTCCAAAATATTTCTTTAACAATTATTGGTTCTGGTCCAGATGAAGTGATTCTGAAAAATCTTTGCATTAAATTAAATATACAAAATGATGTTCAAATTCTAGGCAAAATAGATCCCCAAAAAATTCCTATTTATCTCTCTAAAGCAGATATTTTTATATTCCCTTCGCTTTGGGAAAGTTTTGGTTTAGCAGTATTAGAGGCAATGGCTTCTAGTCTGCCTATTTTAGCAGCACGAACGACCGCAATTCCAGAACTGGTGCAGGATCATGAAAATGGGCTTCTTCATACGCCGGGTAATGTTCAAGAATTGACGGAAAATTTGAAAACCTTGATTCAGAATCCAGGTATAAGGAAATCGATGGGGCAAAAATCCCGTGAGCTAGCTGCGAATTACAGTTGGGAAAAAGTAGTTGATCGTCTTGTTACCGTTTATTTTAGTAAGTAAGCAAGACTTAATTAAAAAATATACTAAAAATCCACGCCAGACTTGATTAAATGATTTGAACAATGATGAATGTGAAGGTCACGTCCTTCTCCTACTTATAGGAGTTAGTTCCACTTCATCCTATAAAAATCATCTTAAGCGACTAATTTCTTTGAATGACTCGGATTCCAGTATTACTCTTGGACTCAGGAATCGACAAATGATTTTAACGCAATATTATCTAAAAACTTAGATTGAATTATTACTAAAAGTCTGCAATAGTTTAATTAAAAATCTCAAAAAAAAGAAAAAAAAGGGTGTATTTAAAATTCCTCGGATTTAGTCATCGCCCCGAAAATCGCAGCTACCAGTATCGCCATAATCAGCGGTAAAATTTGTGCCAGAATTAGCTGCATGATATTCGGAATCATATACATCACCAACAAAGCCACTGGCATTATCGGATCAACAAAGTACAGTATCATGGTGATAATGAACCAGCCCAGCCAAATACCAACAGCTACACCAATGCCTCGTCCTGCACTACGCTCGATTGCACCTGACCAGGCTCCAATCATAGCCCAAACGGCAAAGGTTGTCCCAAACATGGGGAGATACATTCCGAGAAGGCTACTACCTGCACCCAACGCAGGAATTAGACCATATGTACCAACGAGAGGGGCGATAGTTGACAAAGCGCCAGCTTGCATCCATCCCTCCATAAATCCCATGAAGTCGCCACTGCCGAACAATGTCCAAAACCAACTTGAAAAATTAGATCCACTGGCATATAGTAACAAATAGAAAACGGGTAGGAAGAGAATTCCGAGTAAAATCCCTATTATTGCTCGTGCTGCCATTCTTTATTCCTCAAATTTCAAAATTTGAATTTCTTATTTTGTATTTTTAAAATATTATATTTGTTAGTACAATTTAGTAGTTCATGAATATATAAATTTATATCATGAAGAATATAATGAAAATCAACAACTCTTATCTTTTCAGAACTCAAAATATATCTTTATTGAAGATATAAAAAAAAATTTTAGATAATTAATACTCAAAAACATTATAATGAGATATTAAATATACATATCTCGGGGTTCTTGTTCAGATCGTTCTCTTTCTTGGCGAAGGATTTCCTCAATCTCATCTTCTATCATTTGAGCATCGGTGTGAAGCTGAGTAGTAGAGAGATCAAGGTGGTAGTGTTCATTAAGAAACTCTATTGCATCAGCTGCCGCCGCAGGATCTGGTCTATTAGGCATTGCATAAGGAAGGATTACCGCAGCAGGAAAGTTTAACACTTCCAGATGGGTTAATAGCAGGGCAAGTGGCCCTCTAATAAGCAAACCTTTCTCTAAAAATGGGATATTTAATGTTTTTGCCGTTTCAATGAAATTTTTGGTTGGGACAATTCGTAATTTTTCCTCTTTTTGCTGAAATCTTATATCTAATCCGCCCAATAATATTGCTTCTCTAAATTTGGATTTGACAATCCATAGAGCCAATTCATGGAGAATCTCCTGATGTTCAATCGGGATTGGTTGGAAGGGTGGTTGAAATATGATAAAATTTTTATATTTATGAAATTCAAAAGGTAGGATTAATCTCTCCTCCTCAAGACAAATGACATCTGGGAGATTGTCTCCGAGGATATAGCCGATTCTTTCTGTCTCTGCCGTTTTTATAAGGTGTCTAATTGCAATATATCCGGTCCAGCCAATGCCATGAAACCCGGTGATAAATGTCGAATTTTCAAAATCTATCTCCTGTTGAATTTCAATAATAATTTTACTTGACATAATTTTCCCAACTGGTGCAATCAATCAATATTTTCTAAACTGGATTCTTTTAATCGTATTTCAGTAATATTTAACAATTCATATTAGCTGTTTATTATAAGACCAAAATATTTTAAGGATTATAAAATTTGGTGAATGCGCTACATATGCAGGATTTGGTTTGACGAATGGTCGAAATCACGTTTTTAGGCGGTTGTTTACAAATAGGTGGATCTGCTATTACAATAGAAACGCCCTCGGTAAACGTTTTGATGGATTATGGCATATATATGAAAAGTACGCCTTCATTTCCGGAAGAAGTTAGACCGAAGGATATTGATGCGATTTTATTAACCCATGCTCATTTGGATCATTCAGGAGGGCTTCCACTACTTTTCAGCGGAACCGCTGTACCACAATTGTTTGCAACACCTCTTACTATTGATTTAACTCAACTCCTAATATTTGATATGATACGTATCTCTGACTATTATTTACCCTTTGGGAAATCTGAATTATTACGTATGACCTCTAATACTAAACGGGTATCATATGGCAAGAAAAAAATCAATTCAAAGTGTGAAGCCCAGTTCCTCGATGCAGGACATATTCCTGGGAGCTGTGCTCTTAATTTGGAACTAGATGAGAAAAGAATTCTCTACACTGGTGATTTCAATACAAATAATACTCAATTATTAAAAAAAGCAGATCTCAAATTTTCTAAGTTAGATTGCTTAATCATTGAAAGTACCTATGCATTAGAAGAACATCCCAGCCGAGAAGAAACGGAAAAGAAGTTTGTTGCCAGAATAAACGAAATAGTGAATCTGGGCGGAACCGTTTTAATTCCTGCCTTTGGTGTCGCTCGGTCTCAAGAAATATTATGTATTTTACATAAGTATAATTTCAAATTTCCAATTTTTTTAGATGGAATGGCGCGTGTTGTGGCTCGGATTTTTTCGGAATATCCTAATTACTTTCGAAATTCGAACCTGTTTAAGAATGCTTTAAAACAGGCACATTTGATAACGAGAGGAAAGAACAAAGAAGAAGAGCGATTGAAAGCTGCCTCGACGCCTGGTGTTATTATTGCCCCTTCAGGTATGTTAAAAGGGGGTACTGCCGTTAATTATATGGATCAACTTGCTCAAAATCCGGAGAATGGAATATTTTTAGTGAGTTTCCAAATCCCTACCACTCCCGGACGTTTATTAATTGATACAAATAAATGGGGCGAAGAAGATGTCCGGGCCCAAGTGGAATTTTTCAATTTTTCCTCCCATGCTGGCCGCCGCGGTCTTTGGGATCTCATTCATGCACTTGAATCGTATCCCGATGTAACTGTCTTTTGTATGCATGGCGAAGAAGCAAGTTGTAAAAGATTTGCTCAAGAAATAAACGAAACCACCCAGTTAAATGCGATCGCTCCTGAAAGGAAAGAAATTTTTACAATTTAATCTTTCCCAAATAATTTTTTTTGACATCTATCACAAAACGCAGCAGGTTTCTTATCTGTATCCATAAGATTATTCGAAAAAACCATAATACAGTTATTTTTACAATGTTTCAAACCGAAAGTATGCCCAATTTCATGAATTCCTTCCTTAACGGAACGTATCAAAAATAAATCCTTGTTAGATTCCTGCCTATAAAATTCAGGATATAACCGACAAAGTGAGATTACGGCGGCTCGTGCCTCTGATCCAAACTCTGCTTGTCCAAAGACAAAGTTAAGCTCATATATGAACAAATCGAAAGCAGTTATTCCTAATACTTTACTAAATCCATACTCTTCTGCATAATTCCGAATCGCCACCATAAATAAAGGTGATAAATACTGGTTCCTTGCTTGATCATATGAATTTGCAGGAATTTCTTCTATCGTATCGATTATCTGAATCTCTACAAATAAATTTTTAAAAATATCCGCTAATTTTTCTCTGAGATGCTCTAAAATCTCCAAATCTACCTTACCGAACCGAAGCAACCCTAATTTTTGAATTATTTCTCAGTCCTTTTGGCTCTGTATATAAGAAACTTTTTATTTCTATAAATTTTTCCATTACTAAGGTGTTTTATTGGCTTCAGAGATGACTGTTAAAACAGAGCATATGTTTCGTCCTATTTTGATAACCCTTGCTATTGCAATACCGTTGGCTGTTGTAGGTATTATAAGTGGTATTGCGATTGAAGGCGTTCCCTTTTCAGAAGAAGAGGGGGGATTATTCTTCGCCTTATTAAATGCTTTATTTTATACCATTTTCGCAATAATTGGAATTACAGTTGTTTATTATGCAATAAAATATGGAAAAGAGAAAATACTCAGAGTCTTTTTTATAATTTGTTTCGGATTCATGGGTATATTCCTTATTTTCTTTTTTTTCTATCTCGCACTTATTATTTTTGAAGTGACACAAATAATTTATTATATTCTCATAATAGTGTTCTCTCTCCTCCTTGGCCTCTATCTTGCTTATTCATTACTGGCTGAAAAGTCATCAGAATCTGCAAAAAACACTGCTCTACTTCTATACGGCTCGCTTATTGGTGCCTTCCTAGGACTTGTGCTTCCTACATGGACCGCCTTTCTGCTTGTTGGAATTCTCTCCATCTACGATATTATTGCTGTTTTTAAAGGTCCGATTAAGAAAATCATTGAGATGACCGAAACAAATGAAGATTCTAATTTACCGGTCGATATGACATATTCGACCCATAATTGGGAAATTGGTCTAGGGGATTTAGCCTTTTATTCAATGCTATCAACCCACACGCTGCTCTTAGGATTCCAGCTGGATTTTTTAATTGAGTTTGGCTTAATTGGCGCTATCATCCCATTTCTTTGCACGACAATTGGCATTCTAATTGGTGCGTTTTTAACCTTCAGACTCTTGAGAAAAAGACCGCTACTCCCTGGCTTGCCAATTTCCATCGGATTAGGGATTCTTTTCTATGCAATGAGCCTTCTTATCTTTTGGCTCCTTTAAATTTCAATAACTTGACATTTTATTTTTTTAATTATCTCTTCAGCACCTTCTGGCTCTAACTTCAATGTGTATAAATATCTCACGGTCCTTAATTTTAGCTTCACCGTGTTTTTTATACGTATTATACGACATTCCGCTGCTGTATTCGATAATTCCACGAATTTATCTATATCTTTCAGTTCCTTCGGCATTATTCTTACTCCACTATCTGTTGTTTCAACATTTCATAAATTTATTAATTTACTGATTACATATCAACAATCTCAAAATTCTTAAAAATTTTCTCATCATTAATTTACGTACTATTTTATGTATTAGATACGGGACGATTCCAAAGGTTTTGGTTAGGGTACCTAAAAACAGTTAGACCCGCTATTAAAGTCAAACGCGGTGTAGAGATACCCCAAAAGCGACTAGCATTCACAAAATTATTGGAATTTATCCCTGATGCGATGCTTCACCTCTCATTAAATGAAATTAAAAGAGGCGCTATTGCCGATTTAATTATAGAACGTATAGAATAACGGAAAATGGACGGGGAGGGGTTCGAACCTTATCGTTATGATAGAATTTGTCTATCACAATCTCGACCGCTGCCGTTCTCCGAATAGTTCATGTGAGGGCAGCGTCATACCTGACTAGACCACCCGTCCATTGCTGTCTAATGATAATTAATAAGGTCTACTTAAATTTTTTTTGGAATAATAAAAAAGAAGGATTATTCTTTTATCTCTTATAGTTTCAGTAAAATTAAAATAAAAAAATATTACCTTTTACTATTTTTTTATTGATTGGCTAATGCTAATTGATTTTTGGAAGGTCCAAGTGATTCCAAATAAAAAGCCTTTCATAAAATCCCCGCGAACCTATCACTCTTATATGTATTGCTATGATTAAAATTAAAAAAGTTTTAAAGGGATTTTTTACTTAAATACTTATTAATTATAAAAAAAGCCAAAATATAAAGAGATTGAAGGATAAGTTTCAAAATCCGATAAGAAATCTCGATCAAATTAGTAAATATACTAAAGCTGGGTAATATCGGAGGCCTGAAAAGTCTATGAGCAAAGGGGATGAAGTAAGAAAGCTATCAGATGTAGTAAGTTCAATGAAATCTGATATTGGAAAGCTTTTAGGTACAAATATTACTGTTGCCATTGTTGATGCAGAGGGAGATATTAAATATATTGATACTGAGATTAAGAAATTTAGTGACTTCATCATTTCTTTCACTAAAGGAAATTTTGACCTTTTATCTGTCGGAGATCATAGTTTACCCCTCAGTGGAACGAATATCGCTTTTTTCAAAGTATCAGATGAAGCGTTAGTTATTTTAAACTCCGATAAAGGACCTGTAGGGCAACTTCTTGCCTTTAAGGGTCGTATGAAAATGTATGCTGCCCAATTAGACACCTTAATTGAAGAAGCTACTTTTGCGGACGAAGAAAAAATTCCTGTGAAAGCAGCCGTTCGGGTTCCCGTTTTAACTGAACCCATTGCAAACAAAAAATTTGGCATGGAAGAAGCGAAAGTTTTACATTTAGTTAATGGCGAAAATACGATAACTGATATTTGTGAAAAAACGAAATTACCTCAATTGAAAGTAGATGAAATCCTACGAAAATATCAGAAAAAAGGCTGGATTAAACTAAAAAGATTAATTATCGGTCTCTCAAAGGAAGCTCCTGAAACAGTCACTAAGCCCATGGAAAGACCCGAAGTACCTGCTGTGAGCCCACCTACCGAGCCGACCACAGCACCCGCTCATCGGGTCGTTGAAGGAACTGCGCAGGAATCCGTCTATCTATTCCCTATTTTACAGGAAACTTTCAATGAGAAGAACTTTCCGAAAGCTGATGCACGGATTTTGAAATACTGCGATGGTCAGTATACGATCAATGATGTCGTAAATGAAACGGGTCTGATTAAACTTGAAGTTATGGAGATCGTTAAAAGATATGAAAAAAAGGGAAAATTGAAACTAACCAAAATAATACCTTCTGCTATAGAAGCTGAAGAACTCGCTACCCCAGAACCTCCTTCCCCTGAACTTACCGTCATTCCTGAAATTCCCGAGATTCCTACGATATCAGAGGTTCCGGAAATGCCAGCTTTCTCCACGATTCCTGAAATTCCTAATATTCCCTCCCCTTCTGCACCACTCACTCCTGCGGAAAATCCAGCAGAAGAGGTCATCTTTGATGAGCTCATGCAACTCATGGATGACACTGAACCGTACCGGGAAGAAACTCTCGAGCCCCCCTCTCAAGTATCCCCATCGCCGCCCCCACAAACCACCCCACCTCAACTAGTTTATACTCCAATATCCACGCCTCCTCCTACTTTCACCCCTCCTCCTGCATCTAGCCCCCCTCCTGCTCCCGTTAAGGCGCAAGAGGTTCCAAAACCCCAACCTTCCCCCGCTCCCCGTGCTCAAGTTCCCCCAAAAGTAACTCCTAGTGAGGGTTCTACCCAAATGGTAGAACTTAAAGGTGAGCCAGTAACGGATGCCTTATTTGACGATCTCGCCAATCTATTAGACGCAACCGCTCCTATCGATCCACAAGAATCAAGTCCACCACCTGAATCTACTCCCGCCCCTGTACAAC
>Ga0307375_10004978_pt1 | contig 12558 bp, 12 predicted proteins | sample TR1MG_FD_202531 | JGI IMG/M metagenome (GOLD analysis project Ga0307375, IMG submission 202531) | Soil microbial communities from Risofladan, Vaasa, Finland - TR-1 | ecosystem: Environmental > Terrestrial > Soil > Coastal area > Acid sulfate soil | place: Finland: Risofladan, Vaasa | collected... | reverse complement strand
CTCCCCCCGCTGTAGGATAATGACACGTTGTGGTGTGCGAAAGCCGTTGTGCGCCGTGAAGGAGATAGGGCTTGTTTTCGGTCCCATGAAGATATCCGCAGGGGTGCGCCCTGTGCGTCATGGTTTCGTCTGCGGTGATGGCGGACGCCAAGGTCCTCTTATAAAGATCTCAAGGAAGATGCCGTGGCGGCGTATCAGTACCCAAAGGCGATGGACTGTCTCTTAAGGTTCTTATGGGGCGCAGGAGAATCCGTTAAAGCCGCAAACGTCTGTTGTCGCGACGCGCAGCGCTCTGATGTCTGGAACATCGACCCCTTTAACCTGATGATGTGTTGTAGGGAAATGATAAGAGATCCTTAAGATAAGGAAAAAAAACAGGAGTATCCATGGAAAATATCCAAGAGGTTGTGGTCATTACCGGCGCGAGCGCCGGACATGGGAGGGCTGTTGCACACGGTTTTGCGCGCCGTGGCGCCGCTATCGGTCTTTTGGCGCGTGGCCGCGATGGGCTCGAGGCGACCAAACGCGAAGTCGAGGCACGAGGCGGTCGGGCGCTCGTCGTGCCGACCGATGTCTCTTACGCAGAACAGGTAGAAGCGGCCGCGTGCGCCGTCGAGGCGGCGTTCGGGCCGATTACGGTCTGGGTCAATAACGCCATGACCTCGGTGTTCTCCCCGATCAAAAAGCTGCGCCCCGAAGAGGTCGCCCGGGTCACCGAGGTGACTTACCTTGGGTATGTCTATGGCACCATGGCGGCATTAAAGCGCATGCTTCCTCGTGATCGGGGGGTCATCATTCAAGTGGGTTCCGCCTTGGCGTATCGGGGTATTCCTCTGCAGGCCGCGTACTGCGGTGCCAAGCACGCCATCCAAGGCTTCACGGAATCCCTACGAACCGAGCTTTTACATGACAAGAGCCGTGTCCGAGTGACCCAAGTCCAAATGCCCGCCATGAATACCACGCAGTTTTCCTGGTCTAAGAACAATATGCGCCACAATCCGCAGCCGGTCCCGCCCATCTATGAGCCCGAGGTAGGCGCGCGGGCCGTCGTGTGGGCGGCAAGCCATGACCGGCGCGAGATCGAGGTGGGCGCATCGACTGTGAGTGCGATCTTTGCGAACAAAGTCGTGCCGGGGTTGCTCGATCATTATTTGGCGCGCTACGGGTACACCTCCCAACAAACAAAGGTCCTAGCCGACCCCTCGCGCCCCGATAATCTGTGGGAGCCTGTTCCGGGCGACCATGGGATTCATGGGCCGTTTACGAATCGCTCTGTGCGCCGCAGCCCGCAAGTGTGGACCACGCTCCATCGCGGCGCGCTTGCCACCGTAGCCGGCCTAGGCCTCCTCGCATTTGGTCTGTCGACTGCGATCGCCCGTTCCCGCCACCACAAGGCACGGAAACGGGCAGCGTCGATCAAAGGGCCCCAGGATAGGGACCCAAGCCGTGTCCGCCTCATGGAACGGCCCGCCGTTTAGCCTCTTTGTAGGGCTTTGGGTCGGGGGTCTCAAAACCGCGCGGCCCCCACGAAAAACAAGCCAACTCCGCTAGTGCTGGCAAACGGAGGCAATTGGGTTAAAATGGCCCCGCACCTGTCATGCGATTGTCACAAAATGGCCTTAGGCTTGCCGACAATTACACAACCCTAGAGGTACATATGTTGAAGACCAAGAGCACGCACTCGCTTCGCGCCATCGTCGGGGCGTCCGTACTTGCGCTTTCCGTGACAGGCATGTCGGCCCAGACATCGGCTTTCGCACGCGATCTCAATATTGCCGAGACAGGTTCTACCTTACTCTACCCCCTCTTCAATCTGTGGGTACCGGCTTATACCCATAGCCACCCCCAGTTGCGTATCAACACCCAAGGCACGGGGAGCGGCACGGGCATATCCGAGGCCATTTCGGGCGTAGCCCAGATTGGCGCGTCGGATGCCTATATGAGCAATATGCAGGTCAAGCAGCATCCGAATGTGTTAAACATTCCCTTGGCCATTTCCGCCCAGACGGTCAACTACAATATACCGGGTCTCAATAAGATCCATCTCAAGTTGAGCGGTCCCGTTTTGGCTGGTATCTATGACAACCACATTCGTTATTGGGACGCCCCGGCAATCGCCAAGCTCAACCCGGGCGTGCACCTTCCGCATCACCTCATTACCCCGATTCACCGTACGGATGGGAGCGGCGACACATTCATTTTTAGTCAATACCTGTCGTTTTCGACTCCCGCCTGGAACTCCCGTGTAGGCTACGGCACGACCATCAGCTGGCCCGCGGTTCCGGGTGGATTGGGTGCCTTAGGGAATCCTGGCATGGTGCAGTCGGCCGCCCAAACCCGTTACTCCATTGCTTATATTGGGGTGAGTTTCGCTAAAGAAGTCGCGCGCGCTCATTTAGGGACGGCACTCCTGAAGAATCGTGCGGGCCGGTTCTTGCTGCCCACCAAAAAGACGGTAGAGGCTGCGGCAAACCAACTCGTGAATAAGACACCTAAAGATGAGCGTATTAGCTTGGTCTTCGCGCCCGGAGCCCAGTCTTACCCCATCATTAATTACGAGTATGCCATCGTAAACGACCACCAGGCGAACCCGCAGATGGCGGCCGCTCTGCGTGATTTCCTGAACTGGACTGTCGATCTGCGGGGCGGCAATTCCCGTCACTTCCTCCGTCAAGTGCGGTTCATTGCGTTACCGGCGCGTATCTCGGCTTTAAGTCGTAGCCAGATCGCAAAAATCCACTAACGGTGCCTAAACCGCCGGGGCCTCTTTGAGGCCCCGGTCTATTTTGAGACAGAGATGAAGTTGCGTCCTTTCCGCATGGCATTGGTGCTCGTCACAAGCCTCATACCCTTGGCGCTTTTGGCGATTTTGGTCTTTCTGGCCCGCTATTCTTGGCCTGCGCTCACGTTTAACGGGTGGCATTTTCTATTCGGACACACCTGGAGCCTTGGTAACCTGTACGCAGACCCCGTTGTCCGACGCGGACATCTTGTTCCTATAGGCGCCAATTATGGCATTCTCGTCTTTATCGTAGGCACGTTATTGACATCCGCCATCGCGCTTATTATCGCGATTCCGGTGAGCCTCGGTGTTGCGATTTTCTTGGCAGAAGGCATAGGTAACCATCTAAGGACCGTGCTTTCTTTTCTCGTAGAGCTCCTAGCCGCCGTTCCCAGCGTCGTCTATGGTTTGTGGGGTTATGCGGTCTTAACGCCGCTCGTAGCGCGCACCATAGGCCCCCTGCTCCGTTCGCTCTTTGGATTCCTACCATTTTTTAGCGGCCCGATAGGGAGTGGCTACGGCCTGCTCGCCGCCTCTATCGTATTGGCCCTCATGGTCGTCCCTATCATCGCAGCCACGGTCCGCGATGCATTGGCCCAAGTCCCGTCTGAAATGAAAGAGGCCGCCTATGCCCTGGGCGCTACTCATTTCGAGGTCGTTCGCCGCGCCATGCTCCCGATGGTGCGTAGTAATATTATAGGGGCGTGTATTCTAGGGCTCGGGCGCGCCCTCGGAGAAACCATGGCGGTCCTCATGGTCAGTGGCGGGGCCTTGAATTATTTTCCCAGCAATATCTACAGCCCGATTACGACGATGGCTTCTTTTATCGTATCGCAGCTCGATAGCGCCTTGCAGGATCCGACCGGCATGGCGGTGCGATCGCTCGCCGAAATCGCCCTTATTCTTTTTATTATCTCCGTGATCACCAACATCATAGCCCGCCTCCTTACCGGTACACCGCGCAATGTCTCGACCATTTAAACCATCCCGTATCGCTCAACGTAAATTCTTCTCCGGGATAGGCTGGATATTCGCGCTGGCGTCGTTTTTGTTGGTTTCCGGGCCTTTGGTCGACATCCTCTACACCGTCTTTCGCAAAGGCATGTCAGCCATTTCCTTGAATTTATTTACCCATGTCACGAATGGCATTTCAGGCGGCCTGCTCAACGCGATCACAGGTACCCTCATACTGGTCTCGGGGGCGCTCGTTTTCGCGGCCCCTATCGGTATCTTGGCGGGCGTGTATCTGTCCGAGTTCGGTCGGAGCCGCTATGCCAAACTCGTGCGATTCCTAGACGACGTGCTCACGGGAGTGCCATCGATCGTCTTGGGTTATTTTAGCTATGTGACCTTGGTGATCGGCATGGGTTGGCAGTTTTCCGTCTTGGCGGGTTCGATTACGCTTGCCATCATGGTCGTGCCTTATATCGCGCGCTTTACCGAAATCGCCTTCTTGCAAGTCCCAAACAGCCTGCGCGAGGCGGGCTATGCGCTGGGCTTTCGCGAGCTCACGGTCATTTTGCGTATCGCGCTTCCGCTGGCCTTGCCGGGTATCTTAACGGGTGTCCTGTTTGCGATCGCGATCTCCTTGGGGGAAACGGCGCCCCTTATCTACACCGCGGGCTGGTCGAACTTCCTCTGGAACGGCCGCTTGATTCATGAACCCATAGGTTATCTGACGTATGTCATTTGGAGTTTCATCAACCAGCCCTATCGCTCCGCTCATGCGCTCGCGTTCGCCGCCGCCTTTCTTATCATCCTTATGGTTCTTGTCATCAACGTGGGCTTAAGCATACTCCTAAAACGCAGACGGCCTGTGCGACCCGCCCAGCGCTAAAGCGCGCGACCGGTATTGTCGGGACTTGTTCGATCAGGCCCGCGCAAGCCGGGCGCATCGCCCGACTGAGGCGCGATCAACGGTCTTGTGTTTCTATCGAGGGTTGCGGCCGCGCCATGCGACCGCGTTAAGTTGGGATCTTCTGTAGTCCGTCCTGGCTGCGCACGCCTATAGAATCAGCGAGTCACCAAGCCCTTGGATGGTCCGTCGTCCCTCGAGGATGGGCCTTCCAAAATAGAACCCTTGTCCCCAGTCTATGCCCAAATCATGCGCGATCGCGGCCAACTCCTCGTCTTCGATACCTTCCGCTATGGTCAAGATATCGAGATCCTGCGCGATGTTGCGAATACCCTTCACGATGGACCGGGCACGCACGCTGCTACGCGCCGCTTTGACGAGATCCATCTCAATTTTGAGAAAAGATATGGGGAACGATGTCAGATACAGAAACGATGAGTAGCCGCTCCCGAAATCATCGATCGCAAGACGCGCGCCGATCGCCAAGAGCGGCTGCAAGGCATCGAGCGCGTCGGCCGGCTCACGTAGTAATTCCCGTTCTGTGATCTCTATCACCAATGGATTGCGATCACCTGTCAAATCGCCAAGAATGCCACAACTCGTAAACGAAGCGGCGATCTGCTCCAAAAGTCTACGCTCGCGTAACAGCGCAGCCGAGACGTTCATGAAGCGCAATCGCCGGTCCCCATGACTGCTTTGTTCGCGGCACCGATCCAATGTCTGCGCTATAAGGCAGCTATCGATGCGGCTTGCGAGCCGCAGATCGGTGGCAGCCGTCATGAATTGGTTGGCCACCAGTATTTCGCCATCGACAAGAACGATACGGGCAAGGCCTTCCTCCGCCATCAATTGCCCACTCTTTAGGTCAACGATGGGTTGATAGGCGGCGCACAGGCGTTGTTCCGTCAAGGCGCACTCCACTTCCGCCCCAAGGCGAAAGAGACCTACGCGATTACTGCGTGCGATCGCCACGCTCTTACGGCCCTGTTCCTTTGCTTCATGTAAGGCCGATGTCGTCTGGCTGATGGCGTCGCGCAATGTTTGGCTGGTATCGGGGTAAGAGGCGAGCCCCACACTCAAGGTCACCGAAGGCAGCGTCAAGTCCGATTGGAGCGGGTGAGAGGCTACCGCGCTGATCGCCGTGCGCGCGAGGTCTTGGGCTTCACCGAGCGAAACATCTGGTAAAAAGGCCAAAAATTCGTCACTTCCGAATCGCACGACTTCGGCGTTTCCGGGAAGCGCTGCACATAGGCCGCGTCTTACGCACGCCAACACGCGATCCCCTACCTCCGAGCCATGGCGGTCATTTAGAATCTTAAAGCCGTCGATATCAAACAAGGCAAGACTATAAGGATGTCCTTCTGCACGTACGATGATCTGTTCAATGGTGTTGAGAAAAGTCGATCGAGGGGCGTGCGCAAGGTTGGCATTTTGGGGTACGCGGGCGCGCGATCTTTTGAATACGCGCATACAGTATAAAGAGGTTATCGAACTAAGACTGATCGCAAAGAGTGCCAACCATTCAAACAATGTCGGCCAAACACGAATGTGCGTTGTCAGGATCTGCATGAGCACGCCTTTTTCGTCCTATTCTGCATGTGTCGGAAAATCCACCATAGGTTCCATGAACAGCTAAACGTCATGCCGAGTATCACAATACGAGAACGGGCAACCCCGAAATGCCATGGAGCTCACTCGTCGGGCGAGGCGTAAAGCGACCTCGGGCCACGCAAGGATCGTATTGTGCTTAAAGACGTTTTCCTGTCATAGCGGTGAATGGTGCGCCGCCTATTCTCCCTCAAGAGACGTATTATCCCTTGGTTTTATTCTGTTAATCTACTCCAAGAACAAAAAAATCCCAAGCCTTTGTCCTTATGTCAAAAATTGTGCCAAAGCTTCTCGAAGCTGAGTCACCCCATGAACCTGAATACCGACGTCGAGGGCGCGTTTGGGGACGTTCGCGGCCGGGACGATGGCCCGTTTAAAACCAAGCTTTGCCGCCTCGCGCAAGCGCTCCTGTCCGCGAGGGACGGGGCGCATCTCGCCTGCAAGGCCGATTTCCCCAAAAACCACGAGATCCCGTGCAACCGGCTTATCCAAGAGGCTAGAGACGCAAGCGAGTAAAACGGCTAGATCGGATGCGGTTTCTGTCACGCGCACCCCTCCTGCCACGTTGACAAAGACATCCTGGCGGCCAGTCGCGTGCCCCCCGTGACGATGGAGAAGGGCGAGCAACATGCCGAGACGTTGGCCATCGAGACCGAGCGCCACGCGCCGGGGGTTGGCGCCGCTACTTTCATCGATCAGGGCTTGGACTTCGACTAATAACGGGCGGGTCCCTTCCTGAGTCGCCAATATGACGCTCCCGGGGGCGTTCTGGGCGTCTTGGCGCAAAAATAAGGCCGAGGGGTTTGTCACCTCTCGCAGCCCCGCTTCCGTCATGACAAAGACCCCCAGCTCGTTTACCGCCCCAAAGCGATTCTTGATGGCGCGGATCAGGCGATACCGGCTACTGCTGTCCCCCTCGAAATAGAGAACGGCGTCGACCATATGTTCAAGGACGCGCGGACCTGCGAGTTGCCCATCTTTCGTGACGTGACCGACTAGAAAAAGCGCGGTATTGGTCTCTTTGGCAAAGCGGACGATGGCGGCCGCGGCCTCGCGTACTTGCGTGACGCTGCCGGGCGCCTGCGCCAAGCTTGGGACAAACACCGTCTGAACGGAGTCGATGACCAGCACGCGCGGCTTTTCACGCCGCGCTTCGGCGATGATGGCTTCGACATTGGTCTCCGCCAACAGCTTCAGTTGGGGGGCTTTGAGTCCTAGCCTGCGTGCTCGCAAGGCGACTTGTGCGGTCGACTCTTCGCCTGTGACATAAAGCGCCGGAAGCGTGGCGCTCATACGCGCCAAGGATTGGATGAGGACCGTGGATTTCCCAATCCCCGGATCTCCCCCTAAGAGAATAATGGAGCCGGGAACCACGCCGCCCCCGAGGACACGGTCTAACTCCTCCAAGCCAGACGACCAACGTTCGACGCTCTCGCAGGATATCTCGGAGAGTAGGATGGCGCGCGCCTCGGTCGCCATCGGGGGCGCGCCTGCCACCATGACAATGGTGTTCCACGCCCCACAGGTATCACATCGCCCCGCCCATTGCGCGGTCTTAGTCCCACAATCCCGGCATTGATACTGGGTGCGCGCCTTCATGGCACCTCCCGCCGCGGTAGGCGCTGGGTGAGGCCACACAAAAGGGTGTAGGGGATCGTTCCCGCGGCGTGCGCCACTTCCTCGACAGGCAAACCCCTCCCCCATAGGATCACTTCGTCGCCGATCTTGGCATCGGGCACGGCGCGTAGATCGATATTGATCATATCCATGGACACGCGACCTACGAGCGCCGCGCGCCGCCCCCCTATGAGCACGGAGGCTTGCGTTAAAAATTCTCGGGGGTAACCATCGCCGTAACCGACCCCGACGATCCCCACAGGCATATCTTCGGGGCATCGGTAGTGGCCACCATAGCCGATCGCATCCCCCTGCTTGCGGTGCCGTAGGCTGATTAACCGGCTTTGCAATGTCATGACCGGAGCCAGTTTTAAAGGGATCTGCGTCTCCGTTGTGAGGGGTGACACGCCATAGAGCATCAAGCCGGGCCGTACCCAATCGGCATGGCTCTTGGGCCATTGGATGAGCCCTGCCGAATTCGCAAGACTGCGGCGGAGCTCTTGAAACCCCAGTCTTTCAAAAGCCGCGATCTGGCGAATCGTCACATCTCCCTCCCGGTCCTCGGCGCAGGCGAGATGGGACATGACGCCCACACTTCGCACACACGGCAAGGATTGTATCTCTTGAACCACTGCGGCGGCCTGCTCGGGAGGGAAGCCGAGCCGGTGCATGCCCGTGTCGATTTTGACCCATACGTCAAGCGTGCCCTCCCCTTGGAGGCGCCGAAGGGTCTCGATCTGATGATGTTCATGAATGACGGGGGTGAGGCGTTCCCGAAAGAGGAGCGGTATCTCCTCTGCCTCAAAGAAACCTTCGAGGAGACAGATGTCCTGGCGGATCCCGGCTGCGCGCAATTCCAGCGCTTCCTCAAGGCTTGCCACCCCGAAGGCATCCGCCTCCGCTAAGGTTTTTGCCACCCACACCAAGCCATGGCCATAACCGTTGGCCTTGATAATAGCCATGATACGTGAGGAGCTTAGGCGACGAACTTCATGTAAGTTCTGTCGGAGCGCGTTCGCATCAAGCGAGACGCAGGCGGGTCTCATGCATAAGATCCATCGAAGCCATGGGCATCGGCGTGGTTTTCAAAACGGGTGTATTCCCCCAGATAAGTCAGTCGCGCCTTACCGATCGGGCCGTTCCGTTGTTTCCCGATAATGATCTCCGCCGTGCCTTTATCTTCACTCTCTTCGTTATAAACTTCATCCCGATAGATAAAGAAGATCACGTCGGCGTCTTGCTCGATGGCGCCGGATTCGCGTAAGTCGGACATCACGGGACGTTTGTTGGGACGTTGTTCCAGGGAACGATTGAGCTGTGATAAAGCCACTAATGGGACGCGAAGTTCTTTCGCTAAGCCTTTCAATGCGCGGGTTATTCCTGATATTTCCGTTGCGCGGTTCTCCGTGCTCTCCGATGCCTGCATGAGCTGTAGGTAGTCTACGACGATGAGGCCCAAGCCATGCTCACGCATCAGGCGCCGACTGCGCGCCCGCAGTTCGAGCGGGGTGAGCGCCGGTGTGTCGTCGATATAAATGGCGGCCTCGGCCAACATGCCCACCGCCGATGTCAATCGCGGCCAATCTTCATCTTCGAGCTTGCCGGTACGGAGACGATGGGCATTGATGCGCCCCAAAGAGGACATGAGACGCATGGCTAACTGTTCACCCGGCATTTCCAGGCTAAAGATGGCCACCGGGAGCTTCAGGCCTACCGCCGCGTTCTCGGCGATATTCAGCGCAAAGGCGGTCTTGCCCATGGAAGGCCTGCCTGCGACGATGACAAGGTCTCCGGCCTGTAGGCCGGATGTCATATTGTCGAGATCGGCAAATCCGGTGGCGACCCCCGTGATCGCGGAGTCCGATCGAAACAGCGTATCAATGCGATCGACCGCGGCCGTGAGCAAGGTCTTAAGGGGCCGAAACCCCCCCTGCCGCGCGCCCCGTTCCGTGACCGCAAAGATGCCACGTTCGGCATAATCGAGGAGCTCTACGGCACTGCGCCCTTCGGGGGCGTAGGCCTTCTCGCCGATATCGTTGACGACTTCGATCAATCGCCGCACAAGCGAGCGTTCCCGCACGATCTCGGCGTAGGCCGCGATATTGTTGGCGCTCGGGGTGTTTTCGGCCAAAAGGCCAAGATAGCTGAGTCCGCCTACCGCTTCTAGTTGGGCGGAACCCAATTGTTCACTCACCGTGACGACATCCGCCGGCTTGCCACCTGCGCTGAGCGTGGCAATGGCCGAAAAGATGAGCTGATGTTCGCGGCGATAAAAATCGATTTCCGAGAGACGATCGGCAATGCGGTCCCAGGCTCGGGCATCGAGAAGAAGCCCCCCTAGGACCGCCTGTTCTGCCTCAAGCGATTGCGGTGCCATGCGCATCCCGCCCCCAGAGACGCCTTTTGCGCGCACCGCACCCGCATTTTTATCGACCATGAAAATCCTGTTCGGAAGTCGTGGGGGCGTGTCCTTTAACTTTCAGCGACAACAGAGACTGTAATCGCGATCGTCACCTCAGGATGCAAGGCTATGTGCAGCTGATGATCACCGACTGTCTTCAATGGTCCATCCGGCATTTCGATCTCGGCCTTGCTGATCTCGAAGCCGGCCACCATCATGGCCTCGGCTATGTCTGCCATCCCGACCGAACCAAAGATGCGGCCTTCTTCACCGGCCTTACGCATGATCTGAACCATGGCGTCTTTTAGCAGCTCACCACGCGCTCGCGCGGCCGCCAGCTGATCTTGTTGCCGATGCTCGCGTTCCGCCCGCTCTGCCTCAAAACGGGCCTTGTTCTCGGGGGTGGCTCTAACGGCCTTGCCAGACGGGATTAGGAAATTGCGCCCGAATCCGGGCTTTACCGTCACCTGGTCGCCGAGATCCCCTAAATTCCGGACTCGTTCAAGAAGAATAATCTGCATACAGTCCTTCCTTTAATTGTGCGCGTCGCTGTAAGGCAGGAGCGCCAAATGACGGGCAAGTTTCACAGCCCGCGCCAACTGGCGCTGATAACGCGCCTTGGTTCCGGTGTTGCGGCTCGGAATGATCTTGCCAGTCTCTGTGATGTAGGCCTTGAGCGTCGCGAGATCCTTATAATCGATCTCGACCGTTCCTTCGGCTGTGAATCGGCAGAATTTTTTGCGTCTAAAAAAGCGGGACATGAATCTCTCCTTATATCAGGGCGTCGGCGCTATCGCGCTCGAGCCCATCTTCGTCAGCGCGAGGACGCACGGTCTTGGCGGCGGCATCCTGATTTTCTTTGGCGAGAGGTGACGGCGCAGTCACAGCGGCATCCCGCACCAAAGTCAAGGTCCGTATCACGGCATCGTTGAACTTGAAGGATGTCTCGAGCTCTTGAAGAATCGGGGCTGTGCACTCGATATTCATAAGCACGTAATGGGCTTTATGAACTTTGTTGATCGGGTAGGCCAGTTGCCTGCGACCCCAATCTTCCAATCTGTGGATACGTCCATCCCCGTTTTCGATCAGTGCCCGATAACGCTCGATCATCGCTGGCACTTGTTCGCTTTGGTCGGGATGGACCAAAAAAACGATTTCATAATGACGCATTGTGGCCCCTTATGGCTGTATAGCCTGCAACCCAGTGCCGCAGGCAAGGAAGGCGGCGCCATTTTAGGGTTTTATGGCCGGTAACGCAATTTCTTCTATTTAGGGCTTCTGTTTGCGACGGGCGCGTACGCTCTCGTAGAGGCAGAGACCGGCGGAAACCGAGACATTGAGGCTCTCCGCCTGCCCCTGCATGGGGATGCGCACCAAGAGATCGCAGGCCTCCCGCGTCAATCGCCGCAGCCCAGACCCCTCCCCGCCCAGGACCCAAGCCACCTTGGTCGGGAGGTCGCACTCGTGAAGCGAGGTATCCGCGTCTGCGGTCGCGCCCAGCAGCCATACCCCCGCCTCCTTCAAGCTTTTCAGGGTTCGCGAGAGGTTGGCCACTTCATAGACCACGATACGTTCCGCGGCCCCGCAGGCGGCACGACAGGCGGCGGCCGACAGGGGCGCGCGGGCATGGCGCGGCAGAATCACGAAATGGACGCCGGCGGCCTCGGCACTGCGAAGACACGCCCCTAAGTTATGCGGGTCTTGCACGCCATCGAGAACGAGGAGCAAGGGCTCCGGAATCGCGGCCAGATGATCTTGGAGATCGCGTTCCTGGGGCCGCTCCATGGGGCGGCGACGGGCAATGACCCCTTGGTGAGGCAGTCCGGGCGCGAGACGATCCAGGGCAGGCCGCGGGCTTCTATGGACCGTTACATGCGCGCCTTGCGCGCACGCCAAAAGCGCCGCTATTCGTTCATCGGCCCGGTCTTTAGCCACCCATACGCAATCGACGCGTCCTGGCTGCTCTTTTAATGCGGCAAAGACCGCATGCGGACCGACGATGAGGTCCTCCGCTATTCGCTCATCCACGACGTGATTTACGTCGACGCGTCCGGGCCGCTCGGGGCTTTTTCTGTTCGCCACCTGCATCCTCCTTCGGCGTTTCGTCTGCAATTAACTCAAAGTCGAGCTTGCCTTCATCGATATCGACGCGCAGAAGCCGGACATGAACCGGATCCCCGAGACGATAATGTTGCCCACTCCGCTCTCCGACCATACGGTGATGCGCGGGATCGAAGTGGTAATAATCGTTCCCGAGAGAGGAAACATGGACCAAGCCATCGACGAAGATATCCG
>Ga0307375_10004977_pt1 | contig 12558 bp, 12 predicted proteins | sample TR1MG_FD_202531 | JGI IMG/M metagenome (GOLD analysis project Ga0307375, IMG submission 202531) | Soil microbial communities from Risofladan, Vaasa, Finland - TR-1 | ecosystem: Environmental > Terrestrial > Soil > Coastal area > Acid sulfate soil | place: Finland: Risofladan, Vaasa | collected... | reverse complement strand
CAATATGTTCGGCGGTTTTGCCGTCACCGGACGCATGCTGTCGATGTTCCGAAAACAAGGGTAAATCATGATATCTTCAAGCTTGGCAGCAGTTTCATATATCGGCGCGACTATTCTGTTTATTCTTAGCCTTGGTGGCCTTTCCAATCCCGAGACGTCGCGGCGCGGTAATCTTTACGGAATCATCGGCATGACGATTGCCGTACTGGCCACCGTGTTTGGCCCGCGTGTCACGACGGCCGGCCTGCCGTGGATCATCGCTTCGATGTTGGTCGGTGCCAGCATCGGACTCTATGCGGCACGTAAAGTGCAGATGACGCAGATGCCTGAACTGGTTGCGTTGATGCACAGCCTGGTGGGTCTTGCTGCCTGTCTGGTTGGCTTCGCCAATTACATCGATCCGATGGCGGCGCTGCATCTGTCCAGTGCTGAAAAAGGAATCCACGAAATTGAGATATATGTTGGCATATTGATCGGCGCGGTGACCTTCTCCGGTTCCCTCATTGCCTTCGGAAAACTTTCGGGCAAGATTGGCGGCAAGCCGCTGTTGCTGCCGGGACGCCACTTCATGAATCTGCTGGGACTTTTGGTCGTCATTGGGTTTGGCTGGCAATTCCTGCACGCTGAAACAATCAGTGCAGGCATGACAGGCCTGACCGTGATGACGGTGATCGCCTTGCTGTTCGGCATACATATGGTGATGGCCATCGGTGGTGCCGATATGCCGGTTGTGATCTCGATGCTGAACTCCTATTCCGGTTGGGCGGCTGCGGCAACCGGCTTTATGTTGAACAACGACCTGCTGATCGTCACAGGTGCACTGGTGGGATCCAGCGGTGCCATCCTTTCCTACATCATGTGCCGTGCGATGAACCGCAACTTCTTCAGCGTTATTGCGGGCGGATTCGGCTCAGGAAGTGGGAAACCCGCCAGCAAGTCTGACGGTGATGCGCAACCGGCGGGCGAAGTGGTGGCCATCAGTGCGGTCGAAACGGCAGAACTGTTGCGTGAAGCCAAGAATGTGATCATCGTGCCCGGGTACGGCATGGCAGTGGCCCAGGCTCAGCACGCGGTCAATGAGATCACGCAGTTTTTGCGCGAAAAAGGTGTCAACGTGCGTTTTGGCATCCATCCGGTTGCCGGTCGCATGCCTGGCCACATGAACGTGTTGCTGGCCGAAGCCAGGGTGCCTTACGACATCGTGATGGAGATGGATGAAATCAACGAAGACTTTCCGGATACCGATGTCGCCATGGTGATCGGTGCAAACGACATCGTTAATCCGGCTGCGCAGGAAGAACCGGGCAGCCCCATCGCCGGCATGCCGGTATTGGAAGTCTGGAAGGCCAAGACTTCCATCATGATGAAACGCAGCATGGCTACCGGCTATGCGGGCGTGGATAATCCTTTGTTCTACAAGGAGAACAACCGCATGTTGTTCGGCGATGCCAAGAAGATGCTGGATGAAGTGCTCGTTGCGCTGAAAGCATAATTGAGCAGGGTCGCTCAGGGCGGGCTGCTCTGATGTGATACGAGTCGTTTGAATGGAAGCCAGGTCAACCTGGCTTCTTTTTTAGGGTGCTTCAGGCACGCTGAGATTTGACGACCAGTACCACTCCCAGCAAACTTTCTATTGTGTAAATCGTGCTGGATACGTGGTGCAACATAGAGAAGCGCGCTGCCAACGTGCTGTGCATTACATCAAGTGGCATAGCCTCCAGCTTGAGGCCGGTCATGACCGGCTGAATGCCGAATTGCAACACCATCGTGATCAGCAACATCACCGCGACTATCCAGAACCGGGCTTGCCGAAACGATGCGCGGCCGGACACGCTCATGCTCTGAATCAGCAGGTACAATCCGCAGACGATACCGAGATAGGATACCAAAGTGAACATCTGCCCGGCCAGCATTCCCGCCAGTTGCCGGTCAGGTTGTGCGTAGAACAGCACAGGCACGGCGAGAAAGCCGACGGCCCATAGGCCGCCAACCCAGGCCGTGGTTAAAAGCGAAGCAACAAGTCTCGAAAAGTTTTTCATGGGGTCTAGGTTAGCACAGCAGTAGCCAAAACAAGTCCAAACAATGAACCTGATGGACTTTATCAGGTCACAAGTCTACCCTGACAGACGTTGTCATCAAAATAAAGGATATGCCCATGTATTACCTCGTAGACAGCAAGAAGTCATTTGAACAGGCCTCAACCGACTTGGAAGCGGCCGTAAAACGCCACGAATTCGGTGTGCTGCATATCCATGATCTGGGCAATACGCTGCGCAGCAAGGGCATTGCCTTTGCCGAAAATTGCAAGGTATTCGAAGTGTGTAACCCGGGGCAGGCGGCCAAGGTGCTGGGTGCCGACATGCGTTTGAACATGGCCCTGCCATGCCGTATCTCGGTGTATACGGAAAAGGGCAAAACCATGATCGGGATGATCAAGCCGGTACCCATGCTGGCCTCCTTGTCCCAGGATGCAGCGCTGGCCGGGATAGCGCAGGAGGTTGAGCTCAAGACCAAAGCAATGATCGAAGAAGCCAGATAGATTTACCTGGAAATTTCCATGACACTGATTCCTGTTTGGACCGAACAAATCAAATATGTAGTGGGTATTTTTGCCATTTTGAATCCGCTCGGTGTCATTCCCATTTATCTCAGCCTGATGGAGGATCGCAGCCCGAAAGAGATGGGCCATACGGCTTTCAAGACCGCCGTCGCAGTGGCGGTGATCCTCATGCTTTCGGTCTGGGCGGGCGACGCATTACTGTCGTTTTTCGGTATCGGCATCCCGGCATTTCGCATCGCCGGGGGATTGCTGGTGCTGATTATTGCGATCGCGATGTTTGGCGCAAAAACCAGCACTGCCCGACACACCGATGCCGAGCAGGCTGAAGCGGAGGTCAAGAATGACATTTCCGTCGTGCCGCTGGCAATCCCGCTTTTGGCCGGACCGGGTGCGATCAGCCTGGCCATTGTCGATGCGCACCAGGCAGGCAGTTGGTCGGGCAAGCTGGTGTTCTGTCTGGGAATTGCGGGGGTGGCGGCAATCGTCTGGCTGGTGTTGCGACTCGCCGAACCGATAGGAGCGCGTCTGGGCACCGGCGGACTCAGCATCGGCACCCGGGTGATGGGCTTGATACTAGCCGCGATGGCGGTTCAGCTAATGGCGGATGGAATGCTGGGATTGTTTCCCGGGCTGTCTCACTGAGCGGTACCCCTGACGATGCAGCGCCTTAGGGTTGGTCCTGCCCGGCCGTTTTCTGCAATTCGGTCAGGCCTCCCGGAATCTGCGCCACGGCATCTTGCGGACCGTTGATCTCGTTCTGCGCCCAGTCCACCGTCCACCCCACCCCCCATGCCATCAGGGTGGCGAGCACTACCACCATCACGCCGCGCGCCATGCCCTTGGGAACACCCTGCTCATCCAGATAGCGGTTGAGAAACCAGGCAGCCGCAAGAAACACGATAGTGGATATGGTCAGGTTCAGCATGGCGTGATCGATACCAACATGGGTTTATTCCTTGTCGAGATGAGTGCTCAATTTATTCTCGAGCGCATCCGCTCGTCAATGTCAGAAGTTAGTTGCTGTTACACCGGAAGTACCTGCGGTGACATAGCCAAAACCGCTGCTGATCAGGGGGTTCATGCATGTGTTTCCCGCTACAGAGCAGGAAGTTCCGGTTTGGTAGGGTGTTTTGGGATTCCAGTCGTAGCCGTTCAAGCTGGTATAGGTATTGCCGGCCTCGTCGATTGCCACAAACTGGGCCGCCGAGATGAATCCCAGCCAGGGGTCTATTAGAGGCGCGGTCGTATAGGCGGTGGTGGTCTCGACCCCGCGCGGTTCCACCGTAACACCGACCAGATTCGCTGAGGCGGGCACATTGGGCGATGATACAAGGGTCCATCTACCGTTATGGAGGTTGCTGTCGCTGGTCACGATAGTTCCATTGTCGCCTACTGCGACATAGATGGAGCCGTATACCGTCGCAATGGCGGCAACCTGACGCAGGTTCTGGGTTGTTGGGGATGTTGATACTGGTTGCAGACCAGATGTTGGTGGTGCTGAATATGGCAACGGAACCCAGTTACTGCTATTAGTTAGGATAGTGCCACCGTCTCCCACAGCTACATAGAGTCCGTTTGCATAACTCACGCCGTTCAGGTTATGGCTTGTAGTGGGTGATGATACTGACGTCCAAGTCAACCCGTTGTTTATACTCGACATAATTGTTCCGATATCGCCTACCGCATAGAAGGTGCCACCAGCGACGTGTACTATGGAACGCAAATTTTTGGTGGTCGTCGAAGCCCCTACTTTCCAGTTGATTCCATCCGTGCTGTAGACGGCGTTTCCGCCATCACCGACAGCAGCCCAATACAGTCCGGGTGTGGTTGCATTGTTCTGGTTGGCCGCATAACCGGCCACCGCATTCAGGTTGGTTGAGACCGGGGAGGATTGTCCGGTCCAGCTGATTGCGTCGGGACTGGTGAATATCGCGCCGCCTGCACCGACCGCGGCGAAGGTGCCGGTGGCGCTGAGCGCGGTGTTGTTTGCACAGGTTGTCAGGCTGGCGTAACCGAGACCGTAAATATTCGGGGTTGCTGATGTCGAGGTGGATAATGTTGAATTCGGCATCCATTGGTTCGCGCTGGCATTGTAGGGTGTCGCGCGGATCGTGGAGCTGCTTGGCCCGCCGGGCCCGCCGTCGATGCGGCCATTCGTGGCGAAATAATAAGTCAACGCTGTGCCGTTGACTTCATCGATGAGGCCGCACATGTAAGACGGCGTGGGCGCTGAAACCACAGCTTGTGCATTGGCCAAACCGGTCCAGTTGAAGGCGGTGAGGGCGGAGTTTGTCGCAGCAAAAACCCAGTACTCAACACCGGTGGTCGGAATCCATTGAAGTTCAACCCTGCCGTCTCCAGCAATCGCACCCTGATCAGGCGAATAAGGGAGAGAGTTGGCAGATGGGGAAGTTGGAGCCCACGGTGGGGGAGGCGCAGAGGATCCGGTACCCAAGCCACACCCGCCAAGCAGGGACGTTGCCATTGCCGCGATTAATACATAAAACAATTTTTTCACTGTTAGAATTCCTTGAGGGGGATTTAATCCATTTCTGTATACGCGGTACCGGTTCAAAATAGTGCAACCGGCTTTAAATATTCTGCTGCATAAAAACCGGTACCGGCAAATCTGTTTGGAAACCGCCTTGTTGATTTGGTTGCAGTTTGAAGCGGCCGGAACGATACCCGAGCACAAGAAAAATTGAAAGCAACATTGTTACCGGATGTTATCAGTGCCCGCATATTTTGAGTCCCATTCGATCGGTATTTTCTTTAGAATTCCGGCACAAATCTACGCTGGTCTGTGAAGGGTTACGCTGCAATTCGAAATCGAAAAACATCGATTTATCGTACCTGTTTTTCCATGGTTTAGGGATTGCTGTTGTTATAGTTGATTTGTGGAGCCGGCATCATCCCGGGTGCGGCAGTTTCCGCCGGTTTTGTCACCGTCACCGTGGCGGTGGCGATCGTCTGGTTGCCCGAGGCATCGGTTGCCGAATAGGTCACGGTATAAACCCGCCCGGCCGGGCTGTTGCTTTGCGCGAGCAGCTTGAAATAGCGGTCATCAAGGCCATAGCTCGCATCGCGGATGTCGTTCGGCTCGAGATACTCGTTGGCGGTGATCGATACCAGCTTGATTTCAGGAAAGCGATCGTAGTCGTCCTTCAGGATGAATGATGCCTTGATGGGTACGAACTGGCCGGTTTGCGAGACGATCGTGTCGGGACTCAAAATAACCGTCAGACTGGGTGGCGTAATGTCGAGCTGCTCGATCGGAACGGTCAATTTGGCGGGACTTCCGTCGATGAAGGTTACCAGTGCATGCCCGCTCAGATAGCTGCTGTCAGCCTTATCCAGGGAAACACTCAGCTTGTTCAGGGTATAGCCGGTACGTATCTGGGGCGAATGTTCATTCAGGGGTTCCCAGGCGATGGCATGGGCGACATTGTTATCCGGCGCGATCACACTTGCGCGCCATCCTGTCGGGCCGTTGTAGCTGGTCGAGGGTATGCCCAGATTTGCGTTCCACCCAGACGGGAGGCTGACCAGTTCATTGACATCATTCTTGGGATTTCCGTCATTCTGTTCATTTCGCCCGATCGTAACGGCGGTGATATTTTGCTGGCTGTTATTGGTCACCCGATAGTGATATACGATTTTGCCGCCGGCGTGCTGTGCATACACGCCGACGACGGCAAGGGGCTTGCCATCACTTGTCGTCGCTGTCGTGTCTGCAGCGCAAGCCTGGAATGAACAAGCCAGACTGGATGCCGCGAGCAGCATAATGGCAATACTCTGTTTCATCATGGTTTACTTCCTCAAGAATTGTTTTGGTTCAATCATCGCCGTGCTTGGCAAGCAGCTCAGGGTTGTTGTTGACCGGCTTCCTTGAGCAGCTGTGTCAAATTGACCGAAGTCTGCGCGGCCGCCTGCGGACCCTCGATTTTGACTTGTGCCCAGTCCACCAGATCCCCGGCACCCCATGACACCAGGGAGGCGAGAACAAATACAATCACGCTGCGTGTCATACCCTTGGGAATTCCCTGCTCATCAAAGTAGCGCCTGGCAAACCAGGCCGCAATGAAGAATACGATGGTCGAGATGACCATATTTGACATGGAAGGAAGCATCGGAAAATTATTCTCTGAAGTTGGTTTTGTGCGACATGATAACGGTTGGATCACCCGGATGCCAAAAAGCGTATTTTAGCATTACCGATACAAAACCTTCCGAATCAATAAAATTTTTAAGCCAGCGGCGCAAGGCCGGATAGTTTGCCAGCGCAAACCAAGTCTTGTCGACCTCGGTAAACTGGCGGACAAAAGGGAAAATGGCAGCATCGGCAATTGATAATCCATTACACAGCAGGTAATGCGATGCAGCCAACCGGTTTTCCAGTTGGATCAGGAATTCTTCACCCTTGCAGCGATAATGGAGTTGCGGATATTCCGGGTAGCGGTCGGGATATTTGTAGCGATCCAGATGATACTTGAACGTGGTGTCGTTTTCGCGGACCAGGGGGATGGCATCATAAACGTGGCTATCGTTCTGTCCCAGCCAGCCTTGTGGATCATTCTGGTGCAATGCCCATTGCATGATTTCCCAACTCTCATCGATCACCTTTCCATCAGCCAAAACCAGCACCGGTACACTGCCTTTTGGCGAAGCAGCCAGCATACTCGCCGGCTTGTCGCGCAATGAAACCTCGCGCAACTCGACCACCATGCCGCTCGTATAAAGCGCAAGGCGGGCGCGTATCGCATAGGGGCAACGCCGGAATGAATAAAGTACAGGCAACATGGGTTGATGGTCTCAGAAAAAGTCGGGGGGTTGGTTTGGGGACTAAGTTGCGAATTCGCCGCAGGGTACTAATGGTAACGGTAGCGGCCGAATTGATACAATAAAAAATCGTGCAATATTCTTGATTGCATCAAGACCGGGCGTGGTGCGTCCAATAGTGTTGGTGCGTCTTGCGGTAGCGTTCGATCCTCAATTCATCGGCGTTCATGTCGACCAGGATCGCACCGTCCTGATCTGAACGAAGAAGCATTGCACCGCTGTCATCGTAACGCCGGACTATGCTCTGTTTCGGATGTCCATAGCGGTTTCGATACCCTGCAGTGAACACCGCATAACGGGGATTGACCGCGGAGATGAATTTTTCCGTGGAGGATGTCTTGCTGCCGTGATGCGGAACCACCAGCAATGCTGCCGGCAGTTTATCGAAGTGTTTCGCGAGCAGTTCCGTTTCGGAAGCGGCCTCGATATCGGCAGTCAAAAGAATGTGCTGGTTTGCTATGCTGATGCGCAACACGCAACCCCGGTCGTTGTCGCTGATATTCGTTTGCGCATAACTGGCTTTGTCCGGATGCAGCATCTCGAACAGTACCCCGTCCCATTGCCAGTTTTGCCCGTCGATGCAACGCCGTTTTTCTGCTGATGTCTGCAATAACGGATGCCCGTCCGGCAATGAAGAAGCGAGCCAGCCGATCGGCATGACCTGCATGATCGAACCCGCGCCGCCGGTGTGATCAGTATCGTCGTGGGTGAGTATCAGACCGTCCAATTTGCCGATGCCCATCGCGCGCAGCGACGGGATCAGGATGCGGTTGCCGCTGTCCGCACTGCCGCTGAAATCCGGGCCTGCATCATAGAGCAGCGCGTGATGCCGAGTTTGCGCGGCAACCGCCAGGCCCTGCCCGACATCGAAAATGGTCAGGCGCAGGCTGTCTTTTGCAGGTTCCTGCGGTGTGTTGAGGAACATCGGCAGCATCAGGACAACACCCAGCCAGCGTGCCGGAAAACCGCGCGGCAACAGGATCACTACAGCACCCAGCATGCCGGCAGCGACGCTCCATGCCGGCGGCGCATGTTGTGTCCATACGGCCTGCGGCAGGCTGTTCAGCCATTCCAGCAATGCCATGGTCCAGGCCATTACGGTATGCGCAAGCCACAGTGGTGCGCCCCAAATGTTGAAATACGGGGGCAGCACCGCGCCGAGCAGGGTGAGCGGCACCACGACCAGGCTTACCAGCGGTATCGCGAAGGCATTGGCGATCGGCGAGACCAGCGAGACTTGCTGAAACAGCGCGAGCAGCATTGGAATCAAGCCGATGGTCATCGCCCATTGCACGCTGCCGTATTCCACCAGCACCCGCAAGGGGTACGCCGAAGGGTGCCTGACGGCTTTGCCGTCACCCTTTCGCAGCACATGCGAGGGTTTCAGGCGATATGCCGTCACGTACAGGATCAGTGCCACCGCCCCGAAAGACAGCCAGAAGCCGGGCGACAGGATGGACCACGGGTCTGGAATCAGCACGCCAAGCAGCGCGATGCTGAGTATCTGGGCCGGCGAAAAATTCCGGTTCAGCCAGAGCGCGACGGCGACCGCACCGGCCATATATACGGTGCGCTGTGCCGGTACGGCAAAACCGGATAGTAGCGCGTAGGCCAGCGCTACCAGCAACCCCACCAGGGCGGCTGCCTTGCGCGCAGGCAAGTGCAGGGTAAGCCACACGCTGCGCCGCCACAGCCAGTAGGCGAGGGCAAAACCCAGGCCGGCGAGCATGGTGATATGCAGGCCGGAAATGCTGATAATATATCTATTAAAACGTCAATTAAATCAGAGCAAATCGTTGCCTGTCTAAAATAAGCTATTTGATTGTCATATGTTGCCTGTCAAAACGTAGCTGCATCTATAATGCCGATACGTTATCTCGTTGAGAACAGCAGCCCAATGCCAACAGCATATTCCTACATCCGGTTTTCCAGCGTCAAGCAGCAGAAAGGCGATTCTGTCGAACGCCAGACACGTCTATCGGCGGAGTATGCAGCAAAGAATGGCTTGGAGCTTGATACTAAGCTGAATATGCGCGACCTGGGTATATCTGCCTATGACCGGTCCAACCTGAAGAAAGGTGCGCTTGGCCAGTTTCTGCGACTTGTTGAAGATGGACGAATTGAGAAGGGCTCTTATCTGCTGGTCGAAAGCCTGGATCGGCTGTCTCGCGACAAAGTCATGGATGCCTTGTCTGTATTCACCGACATCCTGCGTGCTGGAATTATCATCGTGACACTGTCCGATGAGCAGGAGTACAGCTATGAGCGGTCCAATGATAACTGGGCAAGCCTCATCGTTTCGATTGCCATCATGAGCCGTGCCAACGAAGAATCAGCCACAAAGAGCAGGCGGATTCGTTCCTCGTGGGATGCTAAACGGAAGAACATAGCCAATAAAAGACTGACCTCACGTTGCCCATATTGGCTGAAGCCATCGCAAGGTGATCAAGGCTTCGATCTCATCCCTAAGCGGGTCGAGGTGGTGAAGCGCATATTCAAGATGTCTCGTGATGGCGTGGGCACAGCAACCATCGTGAAGACGCTGAACGCTGAAAATGTTCCTCGGTTTTCAGATAAAACAGACGGCTGGCAAAACTCCTATATCCAGAAAATACTCACCAATCCTGCTGTCTATGGCGAGTTGCAGCTGGCCCTGCAGCGTGACGGTGAACTGACGCCGCTTGAGGCTATTCCTGATTACTACCCTCCCATCATGTCGAAGGAAGACTGGATGATCGTTGCATCTGCACGATCTTCAAGGCGTACACGTGGTGGCGTGAGCAAAGGCAAGCATCTCAGCAACTTGTTTTCAGGTCTGCTGCGCTGTGGGTACTGCGGTGGTGCCATGAACATGGGCGGATATTCGAACATCAAGGCGAATGGCGTCAAGACTGAAGGAAAATACATCGCCTGTAGCAATGCCAGAAGGGGGATCAGTTGCAAGTTTGTCCAATGGGAATACCAAGATTTTGAGCAACTGGTATTGCGCTTTTGCAAGGAAGTCGACCTGGCTCAAGTACTGGGAGTAAACCGCAATGCTGAGGCTGAAATCAACAGTGCGAAGCGCAGGCTTGAGAGCATCAAACTGGAAATCGCCGATGTATCTGCCCGGAATGGATCTCTGCTTGATGCATTGGAAAAGATGGGGGCAGGGGAGCCACCTCAGACGATTATTGATCGATTAAAGGCGAACGAGACGAAGAGGGGCGAACTGCTTGCTGATAGGCAGCAGGCTGATGAACAGATCAAGCTGCTGACCAATTCGAGAGTCAATGCCGCTGTTCAGCAGAACCTGATCGTTGAATTAATGCAACAGCTGGAAACCTTGCAAGATACGGAACTGCATTTGTTACGCATCCGCCTGTCCGAGGCTATTAAGCGTGTCATAACCAAGATCACTACCTTTCCGGGTGGCCGGTGGTACACCGAGGATGAGATAGAAGCCTACAAGCGAGACCTCATTTCATCCGACGAATTCGACGAGGAAACGATCAATGAAATGTGCGCCAAGCTTGATGCCAAGCCAAATAAGCTGAACAGAATGCTAATGCTGGAATTTCAGAATGGCGAGCACCGCACCGTATTGTCGTCTGGACGAATTCTGGATCGGAAAACTAAACCGCCAGCTGATTGGGATATCAATACCTTGTTCGAGATCCTTGCGTTCAAGGTGTTCAAGGGCTTAGATGCTTAAACGACTTCTACTCGCCATCACGGTTTCAGCCGTATTCGGTACAGCCTTCGCTGCAAATACCGATTTCGCTCAATGCCGCCAGGTATTTGCAAACGACAAGCCGCCAGTACTGTCAGCTTCGGCTGACATGCAGCCGAGATCATTATGCTTCAGCGCCTTCGCTGTCCTACATTCCGGCAGGAGCCACACGCCGATTTATGTTGCGGAAAGGCTTAACAGAGAAGTTTTGTTGGAAGCACGAGATAACCAACGAACTAACAAATTCTATGCTGAAGGCCGTTTGCCTCGCGCTGAGCGTGCCGAGTTGGATGATTATCATCGCTCGGGATTTGACCGAGGCCACATGGCACCTGCTGGTGATATGGCAACGCCTGAATCGATGGCGCAAAGCTTTTCGCTGGCTAACATGGTGCCGCAGTATCCAATCAATAACCTCAAGGCTTGGGCAAGCATTGAGAAGGCCACACGCAAGTATGTGATGCGAGCGGCTGGTGATGTGTTCGTTATTACGGGGCCCGTGTTTGACGGTACGCCTCCGACGATTGGCCCAGACCAGGTTTGGGTTCCACAGCATCTCTTCAAGCTGGTCTATGACCCATCAACAAATAAGATATGGGCACACTGGCTGGACAACACCAATGATGCGAGGGTGGGGAAGCCCATCAGCTATGAAGAATTGGTTCGACGCACCGGAATCGAGTTCCTGCCAGGGCATTAATGGCTGGTAGTGCGCGATGCTGGTGTGTGTTGTTTTATGACATCAGAATCGCCTGAAATCCCTGTAGAATAAGGCTTGCATCGTGTCAGTGTGGGTAGTGTGTGGTGATATGTTGAAAGACTTTGATCGGTATAGTTCTGTTCAACGTGCCGGTTTTTCGACAGCCAAAGCTTCTCCATTGTTGGGACTATCCAGCCAATTAGAGTCCTGGGCAACAGGTATGGGTATCGAAGCCTGTTGACCTTTACGGGTGCCAGTAGGACGAAATTCAAGCTATATGTCGCTGTTGCCATGTTGTCGAAATTGTTGGATTGTGGCCATAATGGAAAAACTATAAGTCTTGAAAAGCTTGGTGTAAGTCGCCAGAAGGGGTATATATACGGCACTGTTACACCGCTGATGTGCTTATTATTTTTATGGGAACTGTCTAAATTGTGCTCGAAGCTGAAAGCTAAATCAATTCTCATTAGCAAGCCAACAAAGGTATGCTCGAAACATATATTTCATACTGTTTCTTGAGGCAATGAAGTAATTGATAGTATTTTAATCATTAGGCGATCAATACATGACGCATCCCTCTGTAGACATACCTCTTCCTCTTCGACATGCACTTGAGTTAGGTGTATAGTGGACCCCGATTTTCAGACAATAAATTAAGGTGGTAACCTGCTGCAATTGAGGAGCAGGTGATGAGTGAGTCGAAGCGCAAGAAATTTACGGATGAGTTCAAGGCCAAGGTCGCACTTG
>Ga0307375_10004976_pt1 | contig 12558 bp, 8 predicted proteins | sample TR1MG_FD_202531 | JGI IMG/M metagenome (GOLD analysis project Ga0307375, IMG submission 202531) | Soil microbial communities from Risofladan, Vaasa, Finland - TR-1 | ecosystem: Environmental > Terrestrial > Soil > Coastal area > Acid sulfate soil | place: Finland: Risofladan, Vaasa | collected... | reverse complement strand
ACAATCGTGGGTCTGCCTGAAACCGAAGTAAAAGAAAGCAAGGATCGCGTCCGTGCCGCACTGCAAAACTGCCAGTTCGATTTTCCCGCGCGCCGCATCACCGTCAATCTCGCCCCGGCCGACCTGCCCAAGGAAAGCGGACGCTTCGACCTGCCCATCGCGCTCGGCATCCTCGCCGCAACCGGACAGATCCCCTCCGACCACCTGAATGATTACGAGTTTGCCGGCGAACTTGCGTTGACCGGCGAATTGCGCGCAATCCGCGGCGCGCTGGCGATGACCTATCGCGCGGTCAGCAGCGGGCGCGGCTTCATCCTGCCGCAAGCGAATGCCGCCGAAGCGGCACTGGTCGAAGATGCGACCGTGTATGGTGCGCAGTCGCTGCTGCAGGTGGCGGCGCACCTCACCGGACGGGAGCGGATCGCGCCCTATGTCAACCAGCCGCAAACCATACAACCGCACTATCCGGACATGCGCGAAGTTAAGGGGCAGGCACTGGCCAAGCGCGCACTGGAGATCGCCGCCGCGGGCGGGCACAGCGTGCTGATGATGGGACCGCCGGGCACCGGGAAATCCATGCTGGCGGCGCGCTTTCCCGGCATCCTGCCGCAAATGACCGAGGCCGAGGCGCTGCAGAGCGCGGCGCTGCAATCGCTGGATGGCAACTTCGATGTAACGAAGTGGAAAACGCGTCCCTATCGCGCGCCGCACCACACTGCTTCCGGCGTGGCGCTGGTCGGCGGCGGCAGCAATCCACGCCCCGGCGAAATCTCGATGGCTTTGCACGGCGTGCTGTTTCTCGACGAGTTGCCGGAGTTCGATCGCAGCGTGCTGGAAGTGTTGCGCGAGCCGATGGAATCGGGCCATATCACCATTTCCCGCGCCGCACGCCGCGCCGATTTTCCCGCTCAATTTCAGTTGATCGCGGCGATGAATCCCTGCCCGTGCGGCTATCTCGGTCACTACAACGGCAAGTGCCGCTGCACGCCGGACCAGATATCGCGCTATCGCAGCAAGATCTCCGGCCCGTTGCTGGACCGTATCGACATCCAGATCGAGGTGCCCGCCGTACCGCAGGACGACCTGGTCAACAAGGCGGATGGCGAATCCAGCGCCGACCTGCAGGCACGCGTCGAGATCGCGCGCCAGCGCCAGTTGGCACGCCAGGACAAGTCCAATGCGCAACTCTCGGTGACCGAAATTGATGCGCTATGCGTGCCCGACGAGCAGGGTATCGCGCTGCTGCAACAGGCCATCAGCCGCCTCAGCCTGTCGGCGCGCGCCTATCACCGCGTGCTCAAGGTGGCGCGCAGCATCGCCGACTTGGAGGGTGAGGACGGCATCACCAGCAGACATATCGCCGAAGCAGTGCAATATCGCCGGTTAAATCTTTGAACCGAACGCAGCCGCCGGATGCATGCCTGCATGTTAAAATCCCGCGTTCTCTTTTCAAGCAGCACGCCATGACCCGCACTTCCCATCCTATCGAACAGCTCATCAAGCAGCGCATCCTGATCTTGGACGGCGCGATGGGCACGATGATTCAGCGCTACAAACTGACCGAGGAACATTATCGCGGCACAGTGCTGTACGGGGAATATCCAGCGGGTTTTTCAGACGACAACGTCGAGCGCAAGCGCTTTGCCGATCACCCGGTCGATGTCAAAGGCAACAACGACCTGCTGCTGCTGACCCAGCCGCAGATCATTCGTGGCATCCACGCCGAATACCTGGCGGCGGGCGCGGACATCATCGAGACCTGCACGTTCAATTCCACCGAGGCATCGCTGGACGATTACGACATGGTGGAGCTGGCCTATGAACTGAACTTTGCCGGGGCGAGACTGGCGCGCGGCGTGTGCGACGAATTCGAGGCGAAGATCCCCAATAAGCCGCGCTTTGTTGCCGGCGTGCTGGGACCGACCACCAAGACCGCCTCGATCTCGCCGGACGTAAACGATCCGGGTTTCCGCAATATCAGTTTTGATGAACTGGTGAGCGGCTATACCGAAGCGATACGCGGCCTGCTCGACGGCGGCGCGGATCTGCTGATGGTGGAAACCATTTTCGACACGCTCAATGCCAAGGCCGCGCTGTTCGCGATCGAGCAGTATTTCGAACTGCACAAGGTGCGCGTGCCGATCATGATCTCCGGCACCATCACCGATGCCTCCGGGCGCACGCTGTCCGGCCAGACCACCGAGGCATTCTGGAATTCGCTGAGCCATGCCAAGCCGCTGTCGATCGGGCTGAATTGCGCATTGGGCGGCGATCTGATGCGCCCCTATCTGGAAGAATTGTCGCGCGTGGCCAGCGTGTATGTCAGCGCGCACCCGAATGCAGGCCTGCCCAACCCGTTGTCGGAAACGGGCTACGACGAGACTCCCGAATATACAGCCGGGGTGGTGAAAGAGTTTGGCACCAGCGGCTTCCTCAACATCGCGGGCGGTTGCTGCGGCACCACCCCCGCGCACATCAGGGCGATCGCCGACGCGTTGCGCGATGTGCCGCCGCGCAAGCTTCCCGACATCGAACCCAAGTGCCGGTTGTCCGGGCTGGAAGCGTTCAATATCGGCGACGACTCGCTGTTCGTCAATGTCGGCGAGCGCACCAACGTCACCGGCTCGAAGATGTTCGCGCGGCTGATCCTGTCCGGCGATTACGCCCAGGCCCTCGATGTGGCGCGCAACCAGGTCGAGGGCGGGGCGCAGGTGGTGGACATCAACATGGACGAGGCGATGCTGGACTCGCAGGCGGCCATGGTGAAGTTTCTTAACCTGGTCGCCTCCGAACCGGACATTTCCAAAGTGCCGCTGATGATCGATTCGTCCAAGTGGGATGTGATCGAAGCGGGCTTGAAATGCGTGCAGGGCAAGGCCATCGTCAATTCGATCTCGCTGAAGGAAGGCGAAGCACAGTTCATCCACTATGCCACGCTGGTGCGCCGCTACGGCGCGGCAGCGGTGGTGATGGCATTCGACGAACAGGGCCAGGCCGACACCTACCAGCGCAAGACCGAGATCTGCAAGCGCAGCTATGACATCCTGGTCAACAAGGTCGGCTTCCCCCCGGAAGACATCATCTTCGACCCGAACATTTTCGCGATCGCGACCGGCATCGAGGAACACAACAACTACGCGGTGGACTTCATCGAGGCGACCGCATGGATACACAAGCATCTGCCGTATGCAAAGATCAGCGGCGGCGTGTCCAACGTGTCGTTCTCGTTCCGCGGCAACGACGCGGTGCGCGAGGCGATCCACACCGTGTTCCTGTACCACGCGATCAGGGCGGGCCTGACCATGGGCATCGTCAACGCCGGGCAACTCGGCGTGTACGAGGAAATTCCCCGGGAACTGCGTGACGCGGTGGAAGACGTGGTGCTCAATCGCGATCCCGATGCCGGCGAAAAACTGGTGACCATGGCTGAATCCGTCAAGGGCGGCGGCAAGGTACAGGTTGAAAATCTGGAATGGCGCAACGGCACCGTGCAGGAGCGCCTGACCCATGCGCTGGTGCGCGGCATCACCGCGTTTATTGTCGAGGACACCGAGGAGGCGCGGCTGCAGGCGAAGTTCCCGGTCGAAGTGATCGAGGGCCCGCTGATGATCGGGATGAATGTGGTCGGCGACCTGTTCGGCGCGGGCAAGATGTTCCTGCCACAGGTGGTCAAATCGGCGCGTGTGATGAAACAGGCGGTGGCGCACCTGGTGCCCTACATCGAGGCGGAAAAACTGCGCTCCGGGGACACCAGCACCAAGGGCAAGATCGTGATGGCAACGGTCAAGGGCGACGTGCATGACATCGGCAAGAACATCGTCACCGTGGTGTTGCAGTGCAACAACTTCGAGGTGGTGAACATGGGCGTGATGGTGCCCTGCCAGCAGATCCTCGACACCGCGCGCGAAAGCAATGCCGACATCATCGGCCTGTCCGGTCTGATCACGCCCTCGCTGGAAGAGATGGCGCATGTCGCGAAAGAGATGCAGCGCCAGGGCTTCACGATACCTTTACTGATCGGCGGCGCGACCACTTCGCGCATGCACACCGCAGTCAAGGTGGAACCGAACTACCTGAACGGGCCGACGGTGTACGTCACCGATGCATCGCGCGCGGTCGGCGTGTGCAGCAATCTGCTCTCCGACACGCTGCGCGATGAATACGTCGCGGGCATCAAGTCCGAATACGCAAAGGCGCGCGAACAGCACGAGGGCAAGAAGGTCAAGGCGGTGTATGTTCCGCTGGCCGAAGCGCGCGCGCGCGGCTTGCAGACCGACTGGAAGCATTACACGCCGCCCAAACCGTGGTTGCCGGGCGTGCACAAGTTCGAGGCTTATCCGCTCGACAAGATCGCCGAATACATCGACTGGACACCGTTCTTCCAGGCATGGGAACTGGCCGGCCGCTACCCGAAGATATTGCAGGACGAGGTGGTCGGCGAAGAAGCGCGCAAGCTGTTTTCCGATGCGCAGGCAATGCTGCAGCAGATTATCAAGGGAAAATGGCTGACCGCAAACGCGGTGTTCGGCCTGTTCCCGGCGAACAGCGTCGCTGTCGATGGAGGTCCGGGCGACGACATCGAGATCTATACCGACGAGACGCGCAGCAAGATTGCGATGACCTGGCACAACCTGCGCCAGCAAAACCGGAAACCGGCCGACATCCCGAACTACTGCCTCGCGGATTTCATCGCGCCCAGAGACTCAAAGGTCAAGGATTACATCGGTGCATTCGCGGTAACCGCCGGCATCGGCATCGACGCGCGGGTCGCGGAATTCGAAAGGCAGAATGACGACTACAGCGCGATCATGCTCAAGGCGCTGGCCGATCGTCTCGCCGAAGCCTTCGCCGAACTGCTGCACGCCCGGGTGCGCCGCGAATTCTGGGGCTATGCGACTGACGAAACGCTGGACAACAACGCGCTGATCGCGGAACAATACCGCGGCATTCGACCCGCGCCCGGTTATCCGGCCTGCCCCGAGCATTCGGAAAAAGGCCCGTTGTTCGACCTGTTGCAGGCGCCGCTGAACGCCGGCATCACGATCACCGAAAGCTTTGCGATGCTGCCTACCGCAGCGGTAAGCGGCTTTTACTTCTCGCATCCGCAGGCCAAATATTTTGCCGTCGGCAAAATCGACAGGGATCAGGCGGCTGATTATGCAAGACGCAAGGAATGGCCGCTGGAAGTGGCTGAACGCTGGCTTGCGCCCGTGCTTGGCTATTAATTCAATGGAGGACAATTATGAGCAAGATTACGACCAATATTTCGCTGGCACTGTTGTTGGCTGTCGGCATTTTTTCAACCACCGCGTGCTCTAAACAGGACGCACCAAAAACGGAGACTGGCAACATGACTCAACTGATCAAGACCGATGTAAAACTGGGCAAGGGCGATCTGGCTGTCCCCGGCAAGAACGTGACGGTGCAGTACACCGGCTGGCTTTACGATGCCGATGCGCCGGATCACCACGGCAAGAAATTCGACAGCTCGCGCGACCGCAACGAACCCTTCGAATTCTCCCTGGGCGCAGGACAAGTGATCCTGGGCTGGGATCAGGGCGTGGCCGGCATGCAGGTCGGCGGGGAGCGCACACTGATCATTCCCCCGAACCTGGGATATGGCTCGCGCGGTGCCGGTGGCGTGATTCCGCCAAACGCGACGCTGGTTTTTGATGTCGAGCTGCTGGGCGTTCATTAACAAATTCTTACAGCGCATTACGGCCCGTCATGATATTTAGGTGATGAGCCGGATCTCGCAACCGCTGCTGGTTGCCGCGCCGAAGCTGGATTACCTGTATGCGGCGCTGTACCTGTTGGGTGCGGTATATTTTATATTTCGCAATGCCTGGCAGGCATTTCGCTTTTAGCTAAAGGAAAAATTTATGCAATGTCCAAACTGCGCTTCAGAACTTGAACCAAATGCAACCGAATGCAAAAAATGCGGGAGCACGATGGTTGTCAGACGCACTACCGTTGGTGTTTTCGTCGGCTGGGCAGGCATGGTGGCCGGTTTTATCTGGATCATGTTGTTTGTTCCCATGACGTTTCTGCCCTTCCTTGGCTATGACATGGGAAGTTTTCCCTGGTATACACTGGTCATTGGCGCGCTGGTAACCGTTGCCTTGCTTCGCTATTCCAAAAAGTCACGGCATTCCATGTGGGTACGCCCCGGGGAGTGAGCAACAATGATCACGCGTAAAACCCCGGCGATTCATATCCTGGGGATCTGCGGCACCTTCATGGGCGGCATCGCCGTGCTTGCCAGGCAGGCCGGATATCGTGTTACCGGCTGTGATGCCAACGTATACCCGCCGATGAGCACGCAGCTTGAAGCGCAGGGTATCGCGTTGATCGAGGGCTTCGGCCTGGAACAGCTGGCGCTCGAACCGGATAGGTTCGTGATCGGCAATGTGATGTCGCGCGGCAATCCGCTGATGGAAGAAATCCTCAACCGCAACCTGCCCTACATCTCCGGGCCGCAATGGCTGGCAGACACCCTGCTGCGCGACAAATGGGTGCTGGCTGTCGCGGGCACCCACGGCAAGACCACCACCAGCGCAATGCTGGCCTGGATACTGGACTACGCAGGGCTGAACCCCGGCTTTCTGATCGGCGGCGTGCCGCAGAATTTCGGCGTCTCCGCCCGGCTCACCGAATCGCCGTTCTTTGTCATCGAAGCCGATGAATACGACACCGCATTCTTCGACAAACGCTCCAAGTTCGTGCATTACCGCCCGCGTACCGCAATCCTCAACAATCTCGAATTCGATCACGCCGACATCTTTCCCGACCTCGCCGCGATCGAAACGCAGTTCCATCATCTGGTGCGCACCGTTCCCGGCAACGGGCTGATCGTCAGCAACGGCCGCGCGGCCGCGCTGGATCGGGTTTTGCAGCGCGGTTGCTGGACAGCGGTGGCGCATTTCGGCACGGATGACGGCTGGCAGATCGATGCCGACAACCGTGTATTGCTCGGCGGAGAAGCGCAGGACACCTTGGACTGGGACCTGCTCGGCGAACACAATCGCCAGAATGCGCTCGCCGCGCTCGCCGCAGCTCGCCATGCCGGCGTGCCCGTCAAGCAGGGATTGGCGGCGTTGAAAGAATTCAGGAACGTGAAACGGCGCATGGAAATTCGCGGTGTCGCCAACGGCATTACCGTTTATGACGATTTTGCCCACCATCCCACCGCGATCGACACCACGGTTGCCGGCCTGCGCCGCAAGGTCGGCAGCGCGCGGATACTGGCCGTGCTGGAACCGCGTTCCAACACGATGAAACTGGGCATGATGAAAGATGCATTGCCCGCCAGCCTGAAGGATGCCGATCTGGCGTTTTGTTACGCGGCCAACCTCGGCTGGGATGCGCGCAGTGCACTGTTGCCGCTGGGCGACAAGGCTGTCGTTGAAGACCGGCTGGATGCCTTAATCGCCAAAATCGTCGCCGCCGCAAGGCCCGGCGACCATATCCTGGTGATGAGCAACGGCGGCTTTGGCGGGATACACGAAAAATTGCTGGATCAATTGCAGCGCTGATTCATTAACCCTGGTTGTCCAGGCCCAATTCCTGGATTTTGCGCGTCAGCGTGTTGCGCCCGATCCCGAGCAGGGTGGCCGCCTCGATACGCCGTCCGTTGGTGTGATGCAATGCCTGCACGATCAGCGTGCGTTCAAATTGCGCGGTCAGGCTGTCCATGATGCGCTCGTCGCCGCGCTGCAGCGCAAGCGCGGCCTGTTGCGCCAATGCTGTCTTCCAGTCGCCCTCGGTCGATTCTCTCGTCGCCGACCCGCCGCGCCACTCCGGCGGCAGGTCGGCGATCTCGATGGTCTGTGACGGCGTCATCACGGTCAGCCAGTGGCAAAGGTTTTCCAGCTGGCGCACGTTGCCCGGAAATTCCTGCGCGCTCAGATGCTGCAATGTCGCCTCGCTGAATTGCTTCTGCTCAACCGCCAGATCGCGCGCGCTCTTTTGCAGAAAATATTTTGCCAGCAGCGGGATATCCTCGCGCCGCTCGCGCAGCGGCGGCAGCCGCAACCGGATCACATTCAGGCGGTGGAACAAATCCTCGCGGAACAGGCCCTGTTTGACGCGTTCTTCCAGATTCTGGTGGGTGGCGGTAATGATGCGCACGCTGGACTTGATCGGCTGGTGTCCGCCGACACGGTAGAAGTTTCCGTCCGACAACACCCGCAATAAACGGGTTTGCAGTTCAGGCGGCATGTCTCCGATTTCATCCAGGAACAGCGTGCCGCCTTCTGCCTGCTCGAAACGCCCGCGTCGGGTCGTTGCCGCGCCGGTAAACGCGCCGCGCTCATGGCCGAACAACTCGGACTCCAGCAGGTCCTTGGGAATCGCGGCGGTATTGATCGCAATAAACGGTTTGTCGGCACGCGGGCTGTGGCGGTGCAGCGCCCTGGCGACCAGCTCCTTGCCGGTTCCCGATTCGCCGTTGATCAGAACCGTGGCATGCGACTGCGACAGCCTGCCGATGGCGCGAAACACTTCCTGCATCGCGGGCGCCTGGCCGAGCATGTCGGCATCCGCCTCAACCGGCTCGGTCTCGCCCGATTTGCGCAGGCTCTGCTCCAGCGCGCGCCTGATCAGTTCCACTGCGTGGTTGATGTCGAAAGGTTTGGGCAGGTATTCGAATGCGCCGCCCTGGAACGCGGAAACGGCGCTTTCAAGATCGGAATACGCGGTCATGATGATGACCGGAATAAGCGGGTGACGCCGGTGCAGCATCTGCAAAAAATCCAGTCCGGAACTTCCCGGCATGCGGATATCGCTGACGACTACCTGCGGTATTACGCCATCACCCAGCGTTTGCAGCGCATCGTCCGCCGAGGCAAAACTCTTGAACTCGATATCCTCGCGTGCCAGGGATTTTTCCAGCACCCAGCGGATGGAGCGGTCGTCGTCAATAATCCAGACAGGTTTCATTTTGGTCGCCTAACTATTCAAGGGATGGGAAGCAATACGGTGAAGCAGGTGCGCCCGGGCTCACTGTCAAACTCGATGATGCCGTGATGCTGGCTGACAAAATCCTGCGCGATGGTCAGTCCCAACCCATGCCCGTCGGCATGCCCGGACACCAGGGGATAGAATATCTTGTCCTGCAATTCGGGCGGGATTCCGGGCCCGTTATCGATGATTTCCACCCGCACCGCCTGGCGGTACAGGCGTTTGATCAGCGTCGCCTGATGCGCCACACGGGTGCGCAAAGTGATCATCCCGTTACCGTGCATGGCCTGGGCTGCGTTGCGCACGATATTCAGCATGACTTGTATCAATTGCTCCTTGTCGCCAACCAGCGCGGGCAAGCTGATATCGTAGTCGCGTTTTATCTTCAAGCCCTCCGGCATTTCCGCCATGACCACGCTGCGCACACGTTCCAGCACTTCGTGAATGTTGAGCGCGCTGGCGTGCGAGGCATTCTGCGGAGCCAGCAGTTTTTCCATCAGCGAACGCAAACGGTCTGCTTCCTGCACAATGACCTGGGTGTATTCGCGCAAGGCGGGTTTTTCCAGTTCCTGCTCAAGCAATTGCGCCGCGCCGCGTATGCCGCCGAGCGGGTTCTTGATTTCATGCGCAAGATTGCGCAACAGCAGGCGGTTCGCCTGGGTCTGGTCTAGCATCTGCTCTTCGCGAGCCAGTTTGAGCGGTCTGTCCATGGGGTGAAATTCGAGCAGCAAGTAGCGCTTGCCAAGCTGCAACGGCGTTGCCGCGCAGCGCAGATGCACCCGGCCATTTCCGTGTGTTCCCAGTGTCAAATCGTGCTCGATAAAGCTGGCATTGTTTTGCACCGCCTGCTGCATGGCGTTGGCCAGTTGTTCGGTATGCGTGAATACCTGCTGGAGCGGAAGTCCATGCATGTTTTTATCGCTGATGTCGAACAGGTTCTCCGCGGCCGGATTGATATAAACAATGCGCGACTCCTCGTCCAGCACGATAACGGCGGTCGCAAGGTGTTCCAGTCCAAGGTGGGGAAAATCAGGCATACGGTTTACTGAGCAGAAAGCATGCCAGAAGCGATATCGAATTTGATTTTAATGCGGGTCGGTGCAATTCATCCGCATTATTCACGCCGGGCGTTGCGCCGGACCGATTCGAGCGGGTATCGGGTTGGCACCGGAGGAGACGCACTACTCATTGCTGACTCTCGACAGTTCGGTTTTGAGCGCGTCGACATTCTGCTGGTGAAGGTCGACCTGATCGCTCAGCTGCTTGATTTTTGCGTCGTATTTCGCGACATTTCGATAGGTATGGCCATCCGCTCCCTTAAAGACTTCCGGGTTTGCCTTGCCGTCCGCAAGATTTTGCTGGGCTGCCGCAAGCTGCTTTTCCTCCGAGTTCAACTCATCCTGCAAAATCTTGCGGCGCGTATCATCCCGTTCCCTTTGCGTTGCGCTACTCACACTTGGAAAGCCTGCGGGAGATTGCGCCTGGGCGGGCGGCAACATGGTCGACAACGGTTCCAGATAGATTCGCTTGCCGCCCTTTAGCGGCGTACTGGAATAGGTAACATTGCCGTTCTCATCCACCGACTTGTAGATATCGGCATGCGCCAACATCGGACAGATGCACAGTACTGCAATCAGGTATCCACCAAATTTCATGTCGTTTCCCCGGAAAATAACGCCTCAAGTATAGGACAAGCGCCCGGCGCAGACAAACATTTGCGATCCAAAGCAAAACGGGGCTTGCGCCCCGTTTTGCTTTGCCGCATTTGTAACTGACTGCTTGCCGCTATTCGACTAGATACTGTAATACATATCGAACTCGACAGGATGCGTGGTCATGCGCAGACGGGTCACCTCATCCATCTTCAGTGCAATATAGGCATCGATGAAGTCGTTGGAGAACACGCCACCGCGGGTCAGGAACTCGCGATCCTTGTCCAGGTGTGCCAGGGCTTCATCCAGCGAGCTGCACACGGTCGGGATTTTTGCATCTTCTTCGGGCGGCAGATCATACAGGTTCTTGTCGGCCGGATCGCCGGGGTGAATCTTGTTCTGGATACCGTCCAAACCCGCCATCATCAGCGCAGTAAAGCAAAGGTAAGGGTTCGCGGTAGGATCCGGGAAGCGCGTTTCGATACGGCGCGCCTTTTCGTTGGGCACGTGTGGAATCCGGATCGAAGCCGAGCGATTTTTCGCCGAGTAGGCCAGCTTGGTCGGCGCCTCATAGTGCGGAACCAGACGCTTATAGGAGTTGGTACCGGGGTTGGTGATCGCATTCAATGCCTTGGCGTGTTTGATAATGCCGCCGATGTAATACAGCGCAGTCTCTGACAGCCCGGCATATCCATTGCCTGCAAACAGATTCTTGCCGCCCTTCCAGATGGACTGGTGCACGTGCATACCGGAACCATTGTCACCAACGATAGGCTTGGGCATGAAGGTTGCCGTCTTGCCGTACTGATGCGCCACGTTGTGCACAACATATTTAAGGACTTGAGTCTGGTCTGCGCGACGCACCAGCGTATTGAACTTGGTACCGATCTCGCACTGGCCGGCAGTGGCCACCTCGTGGTGGTGCACCTCGACTTCGATGCCGATTTCTTCCAGAGCCAGACACATCGCGGCACGAATGTCATTCAGGCTGTCCACGGGCGGTACCGGGAAGTAGCCGCCCTTGACGGTTGGGCGGTGGCCGGTATTGCCGCCATCAAACTTTTCCGCTGATGACCAGGCAGCCTCTTCGGAGTTAACCTTGACGAAGCAGCCCGACATGTTAATTTCCCAGTTAACAGAGTCAAAGATAAAGAATTCCGGTTCCGGGCCGAAGTAAGCGGTATCGCCGATACCGCTGGATTTCAGGTATGCCTCGGCACGCTTTGCTATGGAGCGCGGATCGCGGTCGTAGCCTTTGCCGTCGGTGGGCTCCACCACATCACAGGTGATCACCAGCGTGTTTTCATCCATGAACGGATCCAGAAAAGCGGTTTCGGGATCCGGCATCAACAGCATGTCTGAAGCTTGAATACCCTTCCAGCCTGAGATGGAAGAGCCGTCGAAGGCATGGCCTTCCTCAAACTTTTCCATGCCCACATGCTTGGCGGGCACACCCACATGCTGTTCCTTGCCGCGTGTATCGGTAAAGCGGAAATCCACGAACTTGACTTCGTGGTCCTTGATCATCTTTAACACATCAGTTGCCGACATCGACATAGCCATCTCCCTAAACATCAAATTGAAAATTTAACCAAAAACCCGAAATTTCTATTGCAGAAAGCGTGCCAACCCTTCTTGCATCGCAGACTGCCATTGTGCCACAAGCCCGATCGGGAAAGCAGCAAAAAATTTGCACCTGAATCGGGCACTGCACCGCGGGGATGCACTAATTTTGTGCACAGCTGCGATGAACATGAATTGCGCGAAAAATCGGGTCTTTGCCAATCCGTTCGTCGCAGCGAGCTTGCAGCGCATCGGCGCCCTCCGGCGAGGACTCCCTTGCCAGATAGATTTCGGCATCGACCTTGCCGTCGAGATAGTGGAAAACCACCCGATTGTTTGCCAAAGCCTCGACCCCCAGGCATTCCGCCAGATGTGCCATCAG
>Ga0307375_10004975_pt1 | contig 12559 bp, 7 predicted proteins | sample TR1MG_FD_202531 | JGI IMG/M metagenome (GOLD analysis project Ga0307375, IMG submission 202531) | Soil microbial communities from Risofladan, Vaasa, Finland - TR-1 | ecosystem: Environmental > Terrestrial > Soil > Coastal area > Acid sulfate soil | place: Finland: Risofladan, Vaasa | collected... | reverse complement strand
CTCATCCCCAAGAAATAGAATGCTCCTCAGAACTGAGTCAGCATATAACCAATCCAGTTGAGCTGAAAGCCCGACTGGATCGACTGATGACAGCATGGTTCCTTGGCACAAGTGAAGCTCTTCGACCTCAATACCATTTCAGCCCCCAGCTCCAGTCCGTTGCAACCATGCGCGAGCTGGTGATACGACTATGGCCTGCCGCCGTCTCACCCTCGATGCTAGCCAATGCCATTGAAACCCAAATCGAAAACCTGGGTGGCCGATGGCCACATTTACCCTTCATCCCAACCATTCTGGTGAATCGTGCCAGAAGTGCAGGTGCTGCTCTCCCCTCACGAACAACACATAGATGCCGTATTGCGCTTCTCCACGAGAATGACCCTTGGTGGATACCATTATCCGTGGCAGCTAAAGCGGCCGGGATCACCAAACACATAATGAAACGCCTTGTAGACACAAAGATCGTACGATCAAAACTATTCAGTGAAGTTAACAAAGATGGCAATCGAAAGAAATCTCGCATGGTCGATGTCGATCACTGGCATCAATTGATTGATGGGTTATTCCAGAAAGCTGAGCCAGTCGAGAATACCAACGATCTTACCAATATTCTGAGGTTTTCTCTGAATGAAGTTATCCGTGATGTCTCAAATGGAAAAATGTCCGTCTTCAAATGTAAAGGTAATGCATTAACCAACTTATGGGTTTGCTTTAACCAAACGAGAACATGGTCAAAACGGCAGAGAAAACCAATAGGAACTCTTACCTCATCCGAGGTTGCAAAACTTCTGGGAACATACCACGCAGTTGTTGCGGATCTTGTCGATCGTGAAATCATAAAAACTCATGACAAATCACATCCAACACGCATGTACATCAATCAAACGACAGTTGAGGAGTTCAATAAGAAGTACATCCTGGTTGGCACCCTTGCCAAACAACATGGACTTAATAGCACAAATCTGGCCGAAAAATTGTCAAGCATCGGAGTGATGCCAGTACCTTTCGGTACTTTGGTCAGTATCTACTACCGTACCGAAATTGAGGGCGTAAGTTTCAACATGATTCGAAAAATTGAAAGTTACAACACCAAGACAGGGCGCAAATCCACTGTTAACTCTGACAAAGTTGATAACCCTCGGATCAAGAAGCTCATCGTGTTAGTTGAGCAACACGGTGGACAGACACGCTTTAGCCGAAAATTCGATTATTCACGAGGAACACTGTCAAGTATCCTACTGGGAAAGAAACTGTTTGGGCCGCTCGCTGCCAAGCGAATGGAGATAAGGTGTGGGCTGGAAGAAGGATACCTTTCCAAATAATAAAATTTATCGGCTCACTCCTCCAGATTTATGCGGCTAAGGGTTTTGCATATTACTAAGCTGGAACGCACCAATTATACGGTACGGACGACAGCATTAAATCAATCCAGTGTGAACGATGTGTACTGCATCTTCTCTCCGTCAATTAGCCGCTGCTTGGCAATATAGCGATCCAACTGTTCCTCAATGGCCGCAGCCCGACCAACGTCAATTTGGGAGATCTCTGACAATTTCCCATCACCTAAAGAGTTAAACGATGTGCCAAGGCGCAGTCCACCGCCTTTCGTCAACAGCCAGCGGTCGTGGATAACGTGGCGAGTGGAGTCAGCGTAGGCGAGTGCGATTACTTCCGTCTCAGGCGGGTCTTGCTCACACTGCGCTTTCCACGCCTTGCGGAAGGCATCGTCAGAGAGCGCGTCCTCCTTAGTGAGGTGCGGCTTGCTTGCCAAAATGTAGACCTTGCATTGCGGCGCCTGGGCCAGGATTAGCTTCAGCAGGGAAATATCCTTAGGTGAGAAGTATGCGTCACAGTACTTGATGTACTCATTCGCATTATCGCGGACCCATTCTTCAATCGACTGCAACGCTTCTTCACGTGTTTTGCGACGCACCAGAAGCCCCTCATCCCGATCTTCCTCGACATCTTCAATGCTATGGCGGGTAGCCTTGTCGATTATGGTGTACGCGAGTTCTGTCGATAGCAACAAGGCCTCGCAGACAGGAGAGATGTTTACTTGGATGTCGCGTGGTGAGGTGAACTTTCGAGCCATGTTCTCTAAATGCCATGATAAGACAGGATACGCATCATAAAGGGTACCGTTGCCAGCAAGAGTCACGTACTCCGTCATTACATCTAGCGGTTTGGGTACCAGCCGCCCTGCCTCAAGAGCAGCGAGGTTCTTCCAGGCCGCCTCAGGAAGCATATCCACGTCGCACTTGAGCGTATCTTTAGTTAGCTTTGCGTTGGCCAACTCACGCTTGGCCTTCATAAGTGCCCCAGCCTTCTGGGCATCCCTTTTCATCTCAATTCTGGCCGGGTCATCATCCACAATCTCGATAAGCTCGTCGGCAAGACCTGGGTCAATCTGGTCAGCCAGGTCAATCAACTCTCTCCGGTGCTGGGCTGTTTTTAGGTTGTCATGAATTTCAGTGGACAGCTTCATCGCGTGGCGCAGCGTTTCCTTGGCAGATGCCACCTCATCATTCGCATAGGCTTGCTCTGCGTAGTCCTGCAGATGCGATAACCGATCGATGGGGGAGGGAATCTGGCTAATAAGCTCAAGCGTACTCACTAAGTGTCGCTTCTTGTGGGACTCGTACTTCGGCGGTAGCGATACGGCCAAGCTCATCAACACGAAGGAGCGGTCAGCAACATTGTCAATGGTTTCAACCATCGTCTCAAGTTTTTCCCACTGCGCAAACGGGGTATCAATGAGCGAATAAACTAAAACAAGCGCGGCCACCTTGTACCCAATATGGGTGATATTGCGCGGATCTGGCAGCTTTTGATCAATGATTTCCTTCAATGTGGCCGACCAATCAGCCTTCTGCGCAGCTGTGAACCTCCTCCGGTTCGACTTATCGTTGATGGCTCTGACGAGCGAGATCATCGTCGAATATAGCGTCGAGTCGGTGCACATCCTTTTCATTAGCTCAAGTGAGTCATGGACGTCCGACAGCTCTAGCTTGGAGTGGTCATACTTTCCGTTCATGTCCGGCTCTGTCATCGCCAACTTGCGAAGACGAAGCAAGATGGCGCCGTGGAGCACGTTGTCAGAATCAGCGGACTCCAACTCCCCTGCCAACGGTAGAGCAAGCCCTATGTGCGTTGTGGTGAGCACAGGGAAAGCAATGACCAAGGCATTTTGGTAAGTATGAACATCCAGAAGGCGCGCTTCCTCCAGTAAAGGGCGAAGATTCGTTTGAACGATGCGGTCCGCCAAGTCTTTACGCTTGGCACACCACAAACGCTCGGAGAAATCGCTGAGCATCCGCACCTTGGAGATAACACCGGGCAATTTCGAAATAAGCGATATGTAGCGACTTAGTTTGTCGTCATCGAGCATGTTTGCACTGGCCAGCGGCGTCAGAGACCGCGCTACCAGCGATAGACAAAGCTCAAACAGCTTGAGCATGGCGCGGGTGTTGAATGTCGTCTGGCTCTTTACCCTTGCCCCCATATCGTAGTAAGTCTTCGCCCGCGCGGGCTCAGTCGAAGCGAGCGCTTCGGAGACAGTGAAGCAAAGATGAGCCTCATCCAGTGGGGACTCGGCGTGCTGGACGGAATCCTGAATACGTTCGATGAAACGCTCGACAGAGGGAGTTTGGCCAGCTGCGATAGAGGCCTTCATCATCCATACATCCCACTGCCCGTGCGCATTCTGGCTCGTGAGGTGGGACCTCAGCGCTTCGATGTGTGGAAGCCAATTAACACGGGCTGAGTTCGCATCCAGCGCCCCCAGAAGCGCCAAAGTCGCCTGAGACCGCATGCCAAGGTTGGTAATGCTATCCAGTGCAATCTGGAGTCCTTGTAGGAGTGTCCCCTCATATGGCTGGGAGACGATGACCGATGCGACTGAGGAGTAAGCACTGTTGCGGCGAAGTTCTGTATTAAGTTTACTTGCCAAATCCAGCGCCTTTAAGCAGTCGTCTGCCGCCAACACTTTCAAAACGGGCAAGACAGCGTCCAGGTGGTCTCCGCTATTTTTGAGGATGTCGTCGATCAGCATGTTGAGGTCGTCCCTGATAGCGGCGCGGAAGCCGTCCCTCGCTTCCAGTTCACCATCCTTGTCCGTTTGGCTTAACGCCCCAAGCATGAGAGCGAGGCATTCCAACTGCACCTCGGGTATCTTGATGTTGGCAACATCGAAGTACGCTTGTTCAATTCTGTCCCGTGCCAGCTGCTTGTCGTACAGATACTCAGCAGATGCCAAACGCATCTGCAAAACTGTGAGATCCCGGGAGTGAGCAGACTTCGCAACAAGACCCAGCTGGTTGTCAAATCGAGCAACTAGTTTACGCACCCGATCTGTGTCCTCAACCCTCGACATGAATGGCGCGCAGAGTTCCGCTAGGTCCTTTGCACGTGGCGTGTACTCCGCTTCCCGAATGATGATGTCGAGGCCGTACTCGACTAAATCCAGCACCTTAGCATCTTGCTTGCGCAATACGACGAAGGAGCGAAGCAAGAATATTTGGTGCGCCGCCGGCATCTTCGACACCGTGCTAATAAGTTCGGCGGAATCGAGTTGCTCAGCAAGGACTTCGAACGAATGTGCGACCTTCTGCAACGCATCGTCAGAGATGCGGAGGCGAGCCTTATCATCAATCTTTGTGCGGTGCTTGAGTTTGGATATTGATGCCGATAGGGACAATTCCGCGAAGGCCGCGTCCCGCGTCGCCACCGACGCTCCCTTCACTGCCGACTCAATGATGCCAATTGCAACATCCGGATCGAAGATTAGAACATTGGCGGCGAGTTTCACTGCCTTGTCGCCGAGTACTGAGAAATTCACCTGCTCGATGAGTTTCTTTATTAGCGATAGGAGTTCGTCGTCGATTTCACCGTACCGCTCCTTGATCCTTCTAGCATAGGCACAGAGAAGATCTAGGCGGTCTTCCTGAGTCACCTCAGCTTTCGCGAGTGCCAGTACCAGTGCGGCGTTGGACTTTCCAAGAGCCACTAAGGCCTCAATTCTCGCGGGATCACTCTCCGCAGTGCTAGTACTCGCAAATATTGTTCGCTGCAAGGAGAACTTGAAGACATCATGCGTGCGATGGAGGTTCGCCGCGCTCCGAGCGCCTGACTCTGCACGACTTCTCAACTCCGCAAAGGATTGAGTGCTTTCCAAAAGGTCGCAGTAATGCTCATTAGACAGCAAATCGACTAAAGCATCTAGCTGGTTCAGCGACTCGTAATATGTCGGAAGGAACCGTAGAGATGCTTCGCTACGAGGATTATCGCGCAGGTAGTGAAGTTGCGCCTCTAGCGAAACGGTTTTGAACCGATCCAGTTGCCTGCATGCGAACTTTCTGTGCGTCTCCGAGATGAAGGTCACCTGGCTCGCATTGGTCGTTACCATGAACTTACAGTGGGACAAAGTGCTCTTGACAGCATCTGCAGTGATGCCAACCAACGACGCAATGTTATCTACGCTTAACCCCATCTTGGAGAAGGCTATGGCTGCAATCGTCATCTGTTCACTCTCCTCCATCGCGGGGATCACCGCGAACTCGAGCTTCACGAATTCCAAGTACTTTGTCGGGTCGTTTTCAAGGATAGAAGCCAGCGATGTACCTGACAGTAAAAGGCGGCGGACCGCTGCCAGACGGCCAGGAATTCCGCGGCACAGGCTGTGAATGATGGAACTGTCCGCCTCTTGGATGTCGGTGTCAGCCAGGAATATTCGGCTTTCCTGAGGCTGGAAACGAAGCTGCTGGTAAGGTTTCGACTTGATGCGGCTCTGCAAGAGTGGGCTCAATCCGGATTGTTGCCCGGTGATAATGAATCGGCACCGATCCATCCCGATGGGAAGCACCTCCTTGAGAATTATGCCAACCACATGCGCTTCGTCAGCAGGAATCTGGTGAAGTCCATCAACTACGAAGTACAGCGTCTTTGTCCGCTCCTTGCGCTGCGTTTTAAGCAGTAGCGATGCGAACTCACTCTCGTCCAACGTGTCTTTATTGAGCGACGTGCCATAGAGGTACCAATAGAACTGCTCAGCAAGCGTGAGTCGGAGATAGTCGAGGCTGTACGCAAAACGGCTGGCTGGCTTGATAAAGAGCGCAAACGTATGTTCCGCATAGTGATGGCAGAACTGCGCGAGAGTAGTAGTGGCACCATCACCTTCCTCGCCTTCAAGAAAAACAATAGGGGTATCGTTACTTAAAATTTCGAGAATAGTCTCAAGGAAGTGCGGACGCTCGATGAGATTGGGAGGCAGCTCCGGAAAATCGCGGGCAAAATGCCAGTTGTATGTGATCTGAATAGTCGCCTCGATTTGCTTCATTCTTGGATCTCTGTAGTTCTTGGCTCCGTGCGACAAGCACGAGTAGACAGTATTTGAGTGAGCCAAGTACCTCAGATCAACTTACCACTCGGAAACTGAATCGCCGCTGGAATCATGAAGTCAGTTTGGTTTAAGTTAGAACACGGTAACGGGCTGCTTGGCACGTTGCTGATAGGAGTTTGCCTCAGCTTCGGCTTGAGGGATATAGCCACAGTACTGTGGACAGATTACAAGTACTGCCTGTCCTCCAAACACTCGTACATACAAAATCGAGGGGGGAAAGGTGACACTACGTCAAATGGGGGCAAGCGTCATTGTAGAAAAACGCCTTCTTGCAACAGGCGTAGTCACCCCAGGCTCCTCATTTTTAGGAAAAATCGAGAGCTTCGACTACGACCCAATCACCGAAACATTTACATTGATTCGCCCCAGGTTTTAAGAGGCCATTGGGTTTAAGTCGAACCGCGATGGCGACGTGGTTGGTACAATGACCGGTAGTTGTTTGTAAGCGCCAGTAAGTGGCCATGCAGCCAAAAACAAGGTGAACACATGCGCAGCACTATCAAGAAATGTGGGAATTACGCTGCCATTCGGATTCCTGCCGTAATCATGGCTGCAGCAAATCTCAGCCAAGACATGAACGTAGAGATTAAGGCAGAAGATGGTTGCATCACGATTCGCCCGATCCGACGCAACAAACTGTCGCTGGAAGATCTACTGGCGAAGATTACACCGAACAATCAGCATTCCTTGATTGATCTCGGTTCACCACGAGGCAAAGAAGTCTGGTAACCGACTATGATGAGACGTAATGAAGAGTTCGTTCCCGATTCGGGGGACATAGTTTGGATTGTCATCAACACCAGCTTTGGGCATGCGCAGCATGGGCGGGGTAGAACCCGATTCAGCCACAAGAGCGTTAGGAGCAGGTAATGAGGATTTGTTATTTAGGTCGGCGCAGTGCCCGAAGTAATCCAGAGCCTGAAGGCACTGATGACGTTCTGGAGTTGCTCTGGGACAACTGGAATGATTATGGCTATGAGACCAGCTTTACAATCACCTGTCGCATTGGAGGACAACTTGTTGAGCTTGGGATAATTCGGCTCCTGATCGCGAACCACTTCAAGGCGAGACTCGAGCTGGATCGGTTGCGCGAGTCAGGCTGGGACGGCACCTTCCCGGCACCAGGCATTGACTACATATCCGTGCCGTCTGAGATCACTTTTTATCAACAGTTGAAGGTGCATTTAGACGGCCAAACAACCATCCAAATCGCACATGCACTTCGCGATGCCAGCGTCTTGGTGCGGGATTTGGATCCGGTCGCCTTGTATCTTGTTGAAACAGAGGGGTTCAAGCAATCACTGCAACGTGAGCGCGGGAACGTCGCGGCCTACTTAGATGGATGGAAGGTTCTCGATAACCAAGTGATTGCCGTACAGAATTTTGAGTTTCGTTTTCACGACGTGTTCCGTGCGACCTCAACACTTGCTCTCAACTTCGCGTCCGACAGCCTGCTTCCACATGAAATTAATGTTTTGATCGGCCCGAACGGTACGGGAAAATCTCGTGTTCTCCACCAGATGGTGGAAACCTGGATCGCCCCACAAGATGGAGAACTCGGTTTTGCCGAACCGCCTAATGTCAGCCAGTTAGTAGTGGTTTCCTACAGCCCCTTCGAGCACTTCCCCGTCGATATGGAGGGGGTGATTGTCCAAGACAAGGGCGCTTACCGGTACTTTGGTTTCAGGGGGCGCTCGGACGAATATACGGACGGAGCACTTGAGCGACCGATATTGCTATCACACGATTATCCAAAGATTAATGCCGCACAATCACTTATATCTTGCCTAGCTGACGACCAAAGGTATAAGGCAATCACAGACTGGGCAAAGAAAATCAGCACGATGGAAAGGGTGCTACTGACCGCATTCGAGTTTGACTTCGCTGCAGTAGAGATTGAGCCCAACGCGCGCGTGGAGTCTCTATACTCTAATTTCGATGAGGTCTCAGAACCCACTGACCTCAACTTTGATGGCCACCGTTACATCCCAATCGCTTCGCACACCATGAATCACGCAGTAGTAAGTCATCTCCTCAATGCCTGCATTGCCAAGTCAGGCCTCATTTTTTTCAAGGACAGTAAACCTATAGAGCTCAGTTCAGGGCAGCGCCTCTTCGCCTACATTGTTGTTAATCTACTAGGGGTCATCCGCCGCAATAGCTTGGTGCTCATTGACGAGCCTGAATTGTTTCTCCATCCGACATTGGAGATTCAGTTCATTAAGATGCTGAAGCAGATTCTTGCGAGTTTCAATTCGAAGGCATTGCTCGCCAGCCATTCCGAAGTCATCGTCCGTGAAGTCCCGGCTGACTGCGTGCATGTATTCGCACGTACCGAAAATGGCCTTGCAATTACACATCCTCCCTTTCAAACATTCGGCGGCGATATCCAGAGAATCTCTTCATATGTCTTTGGAGACAACAGCGTATCAAAGCCATACGAAAAGTGGCTTGAACAGAAGTTCGAAGAATTTGGTTCTGCGGAGGCTCTGATTGAAGCCATGGATGATAATCTGAACGAGGAACTGCTCGTGCAGATCAAGGCAATGGAAGGTAACGGGCGATGGTAATGAAGCTGCCTATGCCTGCTGTAGATAATGTGCAGCTTGTGACAGATATCGTTGCGGAACGGGCCAATGGCGTTAATGCCACTTTCTTCAAAGACATCAAGGATGAGTGGCGAGAACGTGTCCGGCAGTATATCGAAGCTGCTGGATTGCCACCTACAGTGACTACTTGGGCCGCTATTCAGCCCAGGGCAACCTCGTTCCTAAACCTCTACTTGTCACCAGCCGAAAACTCTGTTCAGCGACCGTTACTCAAATCAATGCGAGACAACGATTTATCCATTTGTCCAGCATGCGGTGAATCGGGGCGTCCAAACACCCTCGACCACTATCTGCCAAAGCAACTCTATCCACACTTCAGTGTTACGCCCGTGAATCTCTTCCCAATGTGTGACGCGTGCCAGAATGCTAAACTGGACAAGGTCGGCAATGCGCAGACTCCTCGTTTTTTTATCCATCCATATTTCGATACCTTTGTCGCCGCACAAGTGTTGCATCTTGAGATTCAAGCCCCTTTCAATGCTCCAACGTTTACTCTTGGGGTCGTTGATGGCCTAAGTCCTTCAGAGACGAATTTGGTGCGTACCCACTTGAGGGAGCTTGGAATCGAAAAAAGATACGCGAAATTTTTTCGGAACGAACACCGTCGACTGCTTCGCAGTGTTGATCACTCGAGAACAACCGGCCAAGACGTCCAACAGGTGTTAGCATTATTCAGGTATAGGGTGGAAGAACCCTCATTGAATGGCTGGGAACATGTGTTCTATGGCGCTGTACTCGATAATCCGGACTTCATTGACTATCTGACAAACGCTGAACTGCCTTCGTATCTCTGATCGTGTACGAGTTCAGATCTACAAGACTGGAGACAGACTGTTCTTAATGCTTTGGGTTAATCTAAGCAAGCAAGGGCCTGGAAGTGAGGAGCAATAAATGAGCATAAAGACCAAATCCATGCACATCACCCCTGCCGGCGGCAACGTGTTCACTGATCTGGGTTTTGAATCGAAAGAGGCCGCAGAGATGAAGGCCAGATCACAACGCATCATCTTTGAAAAGCAGGCAATCAAGGACTGTCTTATGACCGAAATGACAGGAGGGGCTGAAGAGAAGCAAAATAGGAAAACCGGAGTAGCGAAAAACGACAGCGGCGAGAAAGCCTTACGAAATAACCCTGAAATCACAGGCTGGCTGTGATCAAGTTCCAGAAAGCGTCACCGCTCATATGAGTGGTGTTCGGCCTAAGCTGACCATCAAGCAGGATGTTGTTAACATCCACAATCGGCTAGAAGGAGACAAATTTAATCCAAAGCCAATGCGACAACATCGATACAGGTGCACTTTCAAGGTTATTAAAAATATTCCATAAATAGATAGACTTTGTATCCCAAAGGAGAAGGCGTCTATGCGAGTTGAAGCAAACCACCCAAGTCTATCAACTTTGGTCGGCACACCGGAAGAAATACGGGAGTGTCTTAAAAAATCTCATGCTGACCGCGTGCTGCTAGTTACTCTCGACCACATAAAACCGAGTGACTTCCAGGTTCTAGCGGAAAACATCGCCACCGTGGCGTCATCCATGTTCGAGATCCTGCTGGAACGTCACGAGCAGGAGACTCTGGAGCGTTTGGTCGAAGTTCTGTTACCGAATACATTACCATCTCCCCGCTTGTTCAAGGATGCAGCCACACTGATGCGGGCACGCAAAGCGGTACTTGCAAGCGGTGATTGGTTGTCTGCAGCCAACATTGCCAACCTGGCAGGGCTCAGCACCCACAACCCCAGTGCTCAGCCCAACAAGTGGAAGAAGCAGGGACGGATCTTCGCCATCAGCCATGGGGGCGTGGATTATTTCCCTGGCTATGGGTTAGATCGAGATGGCGGCTTCCGTCCGTTAAAGGCACTCGCCAGGATCATCGCGATCTTTGCCGGACACAAGGACAGTTGGGGCATGTCCTACTGGTTCCATTCGGACAGCAGCTTCCTAGGAGGAAAGAGGCCACAGGACCTGTTGGTATCGGCACCAGAACGAGTGATCGAGGCAGCTGTGGACGAGGTAAGGGATGTTGCTCATGGCTAAGGTGGCGACCAAGTGGTTCAGAAAAAAGTCAGCGGTGTAAAAATAGAAACTTGGAGTTCTTCTGGATGTAGAGTCGCTAGATGCTGTGGTTAATAGGATCGAGAATCACCAGATGCTATGATTTAAAGAGTCATCAGATGCTATAGTAAAACCATAACTAATTGAATTATATAAATACACAAAGTCAACTGTTTCAGGGTTCAACAAGAAGACAAACAAACCCGCCTAATGGCGGGTTTTTAGTTACTGAACCATTGAGCCAAGTTAGACAAATAAAATTGTCCAGTTTGTGCATTCGTTTATTATCGCCCTAGCGAGCATGTATTAACCAAGATCAGCAAGTTGGGTGGCTTGGAGAATATTAAGGGAGTACTTCATGGCATCACTACCATACATTACCGCAACGGGAAATATAGAAAAGGCGCTAAAAGCAATTAAGTCTGCAGCCACACCAGATTCTGTTACCCAAGATTTTGTTAAGACAATATTGGGCATCAAGGGCGGTTCAGGAAATCAGATAACGTCTTATCTAAAGAAGATTGGATTTGCTGGCTCTGACGGTAAACCAACAGAAATTTACACCCAATTTCGAAATTCTAGCACTACTGGTTATGCAGCTGCAGCCGCATTGAGAGTAGGTTATGCCTCGCTATATAAACGCAATGAATACATGCACAAACTTTCCGATGAGGACTTGAAGGGCCTAATAATTGAAGAGACTGGAGCAGGCGATGATTCCTCAGTCCCGAGTCTTATTTTGAGCTGCATTAATGCATTAAAGAGCTTTGCCAAATTTGATTCGCCTACCATTACCACAACTTTAGAAGCTCCTGTAGAGCCACGCACACCACACCAAACAAACAATAACCCTCCACCTGTCTTACCTCAACCGAATGGACTGGGTATGAACCTATCTTATACAATTAATCTAAACTTACCCGCGACTTCAGACATTTCCGTGTTCAATGCAATATTCAAAAGTCTAAAAGAAAACTTACTTGGCGGCTCAAATGACTAGCCCTAGCAAATCAGATCTTCTTCGCTCCTTTGGCATGTCGGGCTATTTGCTTTCAGAAGATCTTAAAACTGTGGAAAAAACACATAATATTGAACTAGGCCACCTGCCGAAAAAAAGTGAAACTGCCGAAAAAAAATATTATCCGCAGTTTGAGGAATCGGTTAGAGAAGAAGCGTCTGCTATGGCAGTACACTATGAGGCGTTCTACTGTCTAGAGCAGTCTATTAGAAAACTCATAGTTGAAACATTAGCCGAATCCGAGCCAGGTGACTGGTGGGGAAGCGGTCGAATTCCATCAGATATAATTAGCGCAGCAAAAGGTCTCATACAAAAAGAAATTGATAGTGGGATTACACGCAGATCTGATGACCCAATTGATTACACAACTTTTGGCCAGCTTGCTGTAATCATAAACTCAAACTGGGATGTTTTTGGCGCAATCTTTACCAGCCGTAGAGCTGTGGAAAAGGTTATGTCTAGTTTAAACATGCTAAGAG
>Ga0307375_10004971_pt1 | contig 12564 bp, 14 predicted proteins | sample TR1MG_FD_202531 | JGI IMG/M metagenome (GOLD analysis project Ga0307375, IMG submission 202531) | Soil microbial communities from Risofladan, Vaasa, Finland - TR-1 | ecosystem: Environmental > Terrestrial > Soil > Coastal area > Acid sulfate soil | place: Finland: Risofladan, Vaasa | collected... | reverse complement strand
GTCTTTTAGGTCTATAGGCATACGGCCTACCGAAGTCTTGTCTGCCATGAAGTTCTTTCTAGTGCAATCTAAAGTAATCTTTACTTCTCTTCCGGAGGCTATTTCCAATATATTTCCCAGTTTTAAGCTCGGAAATGTCATCCAAATTTTTCCCAGCAATTCCAGTGTGCGGCGTATTTTTTCCTCTTCCATTTCTCACTCCTTTGTGCCATTATAGAGCGAGACAAATAGTTGAGGCAAACTTTCTTTTTACAATTGACAACAATGGCCGCTCACCCTCTTATACTTTGTATGGTTGCATGTGATGTGTTGCTTTTAAACCTTTGGGGTGTATGATAATGGGTGAGGAGGACCATTTAGTGGACGAACATCACCCTAGTAGAAAAACGCGAGAGCGCGCCTATATACTTGCCCGCAACGCCAAACAACTAGAAATGCCCGTTGGGGCCGCTCGCTATGCTCCAAATTTAGATTTCATGAGTTATTGGTTTACAAACAATATTGACTACATACTAATTTTCTGCATGCCAACTGGTTACCTAGCAGAGCTATGGCAAGATACCGAAGGTATGATAACAACAACTTATTTGTCCATAGTAAACATTCGCACCTTGCTTTCCAACCTCAAGAAGTTAAACTATAGAGATGTGGACGAGGTGTTGGGCGATGTTGACGGCTATATCGAGAGCGAAGATAATGAAGAGACAGATAATTAGGTTTACCCACACTAGTAGTTTTCGAAGAAGATAGAGACAATTATAGATTAACGCGACGGCCTCCAGTCAGTGCTCAGTGAGGTTTTATTGGGCTAGGAGAGGGTGTGAGCGTTAATTTTTTTATTTGGAGGATTTATGTCGTTTAAGCTGTCCCCTAGGTTTTTATCTCAATATGATGGCAAGCAACCAAAGTGGGGATTTGGAGCATTATCCTACTTTGTCTATAAGCGCACATATGCTAGGTTGATGGCCGATGGCACCCAAGAAGAATACAGCGATACCTGTAGGCGCGTGACAGAAGGTACTTTTACGGCACAGAAAAATCACTGTAAGAAAAATGGCCTAGAGTGGCAAGCACATAAGGCACAAAAGACTGCCCAAGAATTTTATCGTCGCATGTGGGACTTTAAATTTACCCCTCCTGGTCGTGGCTTTTGGATTATGGGTACTGAACTAGTAGACAAAGTAGGTTCAGCCGCCTTAAATAATTGCTTAGCGGGCGACACAGAAATTATTACGTCTCAAGGGATTATGCGTATCGACGACGCGTTTGACACGCAGAGACACCAAGACGGTGGAGAATATAAACTACTCACTAGGGGTGGGAAGTGGATTGATGCTCCAATCAAGTGCTATGGGCAACAGGAGCTTTATCGCATCACTTTAACTCGACAAGGAGTTAAGAAAATAATACATGCTACTAGTGACCATAGGTGGTTCACTAAAGACAGACGACAGGGATATAGGTCTAGCGGTTGGTCTGAATTTACTACAGAAGAGCTTCGGCCAGGTATTCATAGATTGCAGTATTCATTTGGACAGGGTATTAAAAACACCACCCCATCTCCCTTTGGAGTTGCGCACGGTTTTGTATTCGGAGATGGCTGTAAAAGAGGAGATAATAAGAATAGCGCCGTTGCAAATCTAATTGGAGATAAGGATAGTGCACTAGTTGAATATTTCAAACCCTGCCCTTATCGAGAAATCGAAAATGGCGTCCAATATAGCGCTATACCAAACTACTTCAAGGACAGGCCAAGTATTAAAGAAAACAAGAGTTATTTATATGGTTGGTTGGCTGGATATTTTTCAGCGGATGGCTCATGTAAGTCTGATGGAACGGTAAAACTTTCTAGTGTCTCAAGGGACAATATTGATTTTGTGCGCAGCGTTTGCTCTGTTCTTGGAATTGGAACTTATTCTATTCAATGCGAGGACAGGATTTCCAACTTAACAAATAGACCGCACAAAATGTTCTCTATCGTTCTTATGCGCCAACAATTAACAGAAGACTTCTTTATTATTCCTGAACATAGGGATAACTTCGTTAAATCCGGCGGCTCAGATATTCAAACTAAGTACTGGACAGTTGAATCAGTAGATAAGACCAGTAAAAAGGAAAATGTATTTTGCGCAGAGGTTGCAGACTATAACGCGTTTACTTTGGCAGACAATATTCTTACTGGCAATTGCGGCTTTACAAGTACTAAAGATGTCTCTATAGAACTAGGCAACTCTTTTGCTTGGGCTATGGATATGTTAATGCTAGGAGTTGGCGTCGGCTTTGACACAAAAGGCGCTGGCCAAGTTATTATTAAATCTCCGACTAAAGAACAAATTACATTTGTCATACCCGACAGTCGCGAGGGATGGGTTGAGAGCGTTCGCCTTTTAATGAACTCGTATCATAATGGCGGCAACGTCGTTACGTTTGACTATTCTAAAATCCGTCCTAGAGGCGAGCCTATTCGTGGGTTCGGCGGCACGGCGTCTGGTCCAGGTCCCCTTGAGGAGCTACACAAAAACATTAGAGGAATTTTGGGAGCACTTGATGGCGAGTCAATTACGAGTGTAGCAATTACTGACCTAATGAATTTTATTGGCAAGTGTGTAGTTGCCGGCAACGTCCGCCGTAGTGCAGAACTTGCCATTGGAGAAATTGACGACACTGATTATATTGAGATGAAGGACTATAAGAAATATGCACAAGAACTTAAAGACCGGCGATGGGCTTCTAATAATAGCGTTTTTAGTAGCGTGTATAGTGACTTTCATCATATTGCTACCGGAATTGCGCTCAACGGTGAGCCTGGACTCATTTTCCTCGATAACGCCCGTCACTTCGGTAGACTAAAAGATGGGTGGATTGGATTTGAAGATGAGAGGTACGACAACGTAGATGGATTTAACCCGTGCGCAGAGCAGTGTCTTGAAGATAAAGAGTTGTGTACTCTAGTAGAGACCTATCCAGCCAATCACGATACCGTTGAGGATTATTTAATTACGCTCAAATATGCCTATATGTATGCGAAGACCATTACTCTTATTCCAACTCACAATGAACGAACTAATGCCGTTATGATGAGGAATCGCCGCATAGGCTGTAGTATGAGTGGAGTCCAGCAAGCAATTAAAAAGTTTGGCCTCAGAACATTCCTAAATAGCTTCTGTGACAAAGGCTATGAAGTTATTCGCGGATGGGACCGCACATACTCTCGCTGGCTAGGGGTTCCTCGTTCAGTTCGTATGACGACAGTAAAACCATCAGGCACCGTATCTATTCTAGCAGGAGCCACTCCAGGCGTTCACTTTACTCATAGTGAATATTACTGGCGCACTGTTCGTATTGCAGCAGATAGTCCACTAGTTATGCCGTTGTGGCTCGCTGGCTATCGTATTGAAGTTGCAATTACTGACAATGAGAAATATGGACCAGGAATTAAGGACACTATCCACATTGCGACATCAGCCGATATAGAGCTAGCCGCAGATAAAGGCGCCACTCTAGTTGTTTACTTCCCAGTTAAGGAAGAGAACTTTACTAAATCTAAGTTTGATGTTACTCTTTGGGAACAATTATCTATTGTTCGTGAGATGCAACATTATTGGAGCGACAACGCTGTCAGTTGTACCGTGACAATTCAAGAACATGAGAAAAATCAACTTTGTAGTGCCATAGAACTTATTGCTCCATACGTTAAAACCTTGTCATTCCTACCTTTATCAAATCATGGATATGAGCAAGCTCCGTATATTAAATGTGAAAAAGAAGAGTACGAATTGTACAATTCTAAACTCGGTGGTCTATATTTAAATAACGTCATTGAATCAAAAATTAAAGGGTCTAAATTTTGTACAAATGACACGTGCGAAGTTTAGAGTTGACAATCGTATACACCGAGCGTATGATATAAATTCAATAATGTTAATAAATGGGGTGTATTAAATGTTGAAGTTCTTTCGATGTGAAAAATGCGACTGGCAGTTTTTTTGTTCTGAAAAGAAGGCCAAGCCAGAAATGATGTGCGGCGCGGTCGTAGCTTATGTGCCAGCCGAAAATCCAGACGCCGGCAACGGCGGCATGATAAAGAGCCTTGGTATTAAACCACTTGGATGTGGTGGCAAGATGAAAGAAGTAAGTCAAGAGGAGGCAATAAGTTATGACCCAAGAAAATAAAAAAATCATTGATGTGAAGTCGTCCGTAGTCATTAAGAAATCCCCAGATTTTAAAAGCGTAAAACACAAAGCTAACGCTAGTTTGAGTGAGGATGAGGCTATTGAAAGGAATACAGTTGGAAACTTCAAAGACGACAAAGAAGACAAAGAAGACGATTAAGGTTGAAGAAGAGACACATAATCTTGAATATGAAGACATTCACGACATAGTTGAATATCTAGTCAGGACAAAATCTTCTGGATATGCCTTTGATTGTTTTACGTCTGAAGACATAGGCCAAGAAATAAGGATTATCTGCTATCGGGCGCTAGACAAGCTAGACCTCGAAAGAGTTAAAGATGGCAAGTTACAAAATTTCTTTGGAAGATGTGTAGACAACGGATTAAAGAATTTAAAGCGCGATAATTATATTCGCGCTGCGTCTCCGTATAAAAAAAAGTTTGAGCTTCTAGAAGAAAACGATAATAGTCCTGAGGCTGAAATAGTAAGAGAAAAATGGAATCACCACCAGAAGAACATCAAGAGAAGATTAGCAATTAAACATGCGGCACCAATTGATGGGCTAGCAGAATTAATCAATAACGACCGTTTCGATAGAGAAATGGAGTATAAAGACTTGGAGATATATCTTTTGGAAGTGGCCCCGCCCGACATAGCTAAGCCACTTAAACTAATTCTAGAAGGACATATAGAAGATATCTCACGTAGTGAAAGAAGGAAAGTCCAACAGTTTGTAAAAAAACTAATGGAATAACCAATAGGTCATTGGATTGTCATAGCCTAAAGGTGGATTTTTAAAGTCATAACAATTTGACACTTGGAGGCACAAAAATGGCTACTGTATTATCATTCCTAAATCCATCCAACCCAGCGCAACAAATTCTACCGGCAGCTTCCGGCGGCCTTAATACGATTGGGTTTTATGGTCCCGGCTTTGGATTATCTGTCAAGGTTGGTGAATACAACGAGACTACATATAGAACCACAGAGGACGGCCAAACAAACGGTGGGGCGCTTCCTAATCTTGGTTACGCTAATGTATCCGGCGCGTTCGTGGGGCCGTCTATAATAGCGGAAGAGCTTCTAGAGGTAGAAAACACAGAGGCGACATTAAGAGTCCGTCTAGTTACGGATGCATCAGTTGGTACGCAAAATACTAGGTTCCGTTCGTTTGATAAAAATGATATTAATAGTGCTCCTAGTGGAGTAACAGTTCAGGCTGCTGAAATTATTAAGCCTGACCCTGTTCGCGGTTCTGGCGACCAATTTTGGCTTGCTATCCAGGGCTCTGGTTCAGTACTATCCTTAACCGACCAACTTACTCCAGCAGTTCAACACGATTGGTTTATCGGACTTTCATCGTTGCCAGTCAGTATTGGAGAGAAGACGAACTTCGCCTTCTATTTCGAAACTGAGTTTTTGTAAGGATTAACTGATGGATTATGGTCTTTCTAAGAAAGTTGATGAGACGGTTCCGGTCGTGCGCTGGATTGCATCACTATCTAATGGTGAAACTATTTATGAGAATGTAATAAAGGATGAAATTCCAGCATGGGAACGTCTAAGTAAATATGTTGAAGACCATGATATTTCCATTACTAACTTACGCCTACAAATAGCTGGAACTGAAGTTAAATTGCCCGCCGGCCAACAGGGATACATTCAAAAGAAAGTGGCTTGGACGGTTGGCGGAACAATTAATGGATTAAGACTTTGTATTGGATATGTACAAAATGGTCTTGCCCTTATTTATGAAGTAGATGAAAATAGGGGGTCAAGGACACAGAGAACGGTTGACCCCGGCGAGCCTTGGACTATTTATCACGCAGACATAAGGAGGGCCAATGCCAATTCCATCTAGGCGCAAAGGCGAAGAGCGCGATGCCTATGTTTCTCGTTGTATTTCTGACTTAACGAAAAAGGGAGAGGGAAAAACTCCAGGGCAACTAGCGGCTATTTGTCATTCAAAAGCAGATAACTCACTCACTGATGAGGAGATGGCCGCCATGGGTTTGTTATTAACGAAAGCCATAGACCTTACTCCCCCATTAAAGAAAAAGAAAAAAGATAAGTATAGAAATACTAAAGAGGATGGTAGTGGAACAGATGATACAATGGCCGCTCAGGTATTGACTACGTCGTTTGTTTATGGCCATTCTCATAGAATTCCACAGGAAGAAATGTCTGGCGATACATCTTACAACAATGGTCATTCTCATAAGTTTAAAATGAACTCGGATGGTAGCTATACAATTGAAGAGACGGGCGGCCATACTCATGAGCTTGATAACCACTCTTCTGGTAGGCTTAAAACTATTTAAAGGATTTACCGTGGACGACAAAGAAAACAATTGGGACGACTGGGATAATAGCCCAATTAGTAATGATGATGAATGCGAACCTAGTGACGATGATGACGATGAAGATGATAGCGAAGAATTCTTTACAAAAGATAGAAAAAAAACTTCATCCAATAAAGGTCATTTTACGGCGTGGGAAGACCAAATAATTAGAGACGAGTGGATGACCAGTACGGATGAAGAAATTGGTGAAAGAATAGGTCGAGCCCCAGAAGCCATAGCTAGAAGACGTAAATCCCTTGGTCTCTCTAAAAAAAATGGCCGCCCGAAGAAGGAAATGCGCAAGCGCTCTATACTCGCTAATCCCACAGAGTATAGTCTCTCTAAACTTTCTAAAGATGACCGAATTGAATTCTATAAGAACAAATTTGACCAGAACCATAGATATGGCTGGCTACTTCAAATTCTCATGGAAGATGAAATTGAATATTATAAAAGAAAGTATATCGAAACACTAGACAGTCTAGACAGCGTAACTCATCAAGAAGAAGACCTTCTGCATAGTATGATTATGAAGGAAATTCAAATCTTAAGACTTCAGAGTCAAATGAAAGAACAGCTTCAAAGATATAATGATGATGATGATGAGGAGCGCCGACCGCCAGCACAATATTTATATCAAGACTTAGACAAGGCCGAGCAACAGTATGTTAAGTATCAAGAGAAGCTCAAGTTAACTCGCGAGCAGAGACTTAAAACTGACAGAGAAGAAAAAATTACAATTGCTGCTATCGTTAGAGAATTTCAGGATGCAGAAAATAAACATAGGGCTGGCGAAATGGCTGGACAACTTTCCTACTATACTAATAAGTGTAAAGAGGATATGCTGAAGATGCAATTCCTAATAGGAGAATAGTAGAAAGAGATATTATGGTATACGCTAGGAAACCCAAGCCAGGACAAGACAAGTTTCTAATAATTAGAGATACTAGAGAACAGGACGGCAAGGGCTGGACGTTTAGGGCATCGGCAAACTGTTTAGGTATTGAGCGCAAGAAACTAGATGTTGGTGACTATACTGTATCTGGACTAGAAGATATATTAATGGTTGAGCGTAAAACCCTTGGTGACCTATGGAATACTCTTGGGCAACACTTAAACTATAAGAGATTTTTAAAAGAGATTGAAAGAGCCAAAAATCATAAAATTAAATATCTAGTCATAGAGGCTACGATTGCAGAAGTTAACGCTGGATATAAGTGGTCAAAAGTAAGCCCCGCTAATATTCATGCAAAATTAATATCATTGCAAGTGAAACACAATGTGCATGTGATTTTTGCTGGCAGAGAAGATATCGCGCGTGCATGGACCCGTACGCTATTCGATAAAGTTTTTAGATATCACCTAGACGGTACTCTTAATGAAAATACATAGACTACCTATTGTTTATGACATCCCAAAAGACTACAACATAATTAATGCATTTCACGAGCGCCATGGCAAGTTTGATAATCCATATCATGAGTTTGTAGATATCTGTCTAAACAACTTATCGTTTGCCGCGCATTATTTATTGAGGTGGCAAGATAAGCCGCTGCGCCTGGCCCCATTCCAAAGTGTTATTTTAGATATGTTATGGCACAAAACGTTTCCCATCCTATTGGCTTCTCGTGGTGCTGGAAAAACATTTATGCTTGGAGTATATGGCGCATTGAGGGCAATGCTTACGCCTGGTAGTAAGGTTGTAATCGTAGCTGCTTCATTCCGCCAGTCTAAATTAGTATTTGAATACATAGAAAGACTATACGACTATAGTCCAATATTTAGAGCATGCTGCCCCAAGGGTATTAAAAAACCATCTGACTCTGTTTATCTAGAAGTGGGCTCATCTATTATTCGTGCGCTCCCGCTTGGTAATGGAGAAAAAATTCGTGGTATTCGTGCCACCCACATCATCACTGATGAGTTTGCGTCTATTAATCCAGAAATCTTTCAGGTTGTTGTTAGAGGTTTTGCGTCGGTAGCCTCCGACCCTATTGCCGCTGCAACAAAAACCCACCTTGAACGTGAAGCTATTAGAGATGGACATATGACGGTTGACCAAATGAGCGCTCCTCAAGGCAACCAGATTGTATATAGTGGTACTGCCAACTATCAATTTAATCATTTCTATAAAGCGTTCTTAACACACAAGGCAATAATTGACAATAAGATTTGTGGTAGCTCAGAAGAAGTAAATGATAAGTTGGGTTTAGAGGAGGATAGTGCCCTATCGGAAGGATATTTGGATTATAAAGACTACGGCATTGTTCGTATTCCATATCAAGGTTTACCAGAGTCATATATGGATGAAAAACAAATTGCACAAGCAAGAGTTACAATGCCTAAATCCCTTTTTCAAATGGAATATGAATGTATATTCCCAACTGACTCAGACGGGTTCTTTAAAAAGTCAACAATAAATGCGACTACCCCAGGACATAAGTCATGTGGCGGTGCGCCATTTCCTATTGAAACAAAGGGTCAGCCTGGATTTGAATATGTTATGGGAATTGACCCAGCTCGCAAGACTGACAATTTCGCCATTAGTATACTTAAGCTCTATCCAGTTAGTCAGACTATTAGAAACGTATTTTGTTATTCCATGAGGGGTAAGAGTTGGCCGAAGGCTGTTAGAAAAATACGCGAGCTAATGGAGTTATTTCCAAACATCGTTCGCATCGCAATGGATGCTGGCGGTGGCGGTAGTGCAGTCGAAGACTTACTTCAGGATAGTAAATTTCTTGAACCTGGGGAACTAGCTATTTGGCGATATGACGAAGAAGACCATAAAAAATTCGCCGGGCTACATATTCTTGATGTTGTTGACTTTTCTCCTAGATGGATTAGAGATGCCAATTATGGTCTAGCAGCAGACATGGAAAATAAGAGACTTTTGTTTCCATATAGAACTATAGACTTTGAGTCACAAGATTTTGATGAAATTGAAACACTTAAAGATGACGTGTGGTACGAGATGGATGAGCAAGTAAAAGAAACGTGTATGATTGTTGTTACACCAACAAAAACTGGCGTACAACATTTTGATATTCCTGAGCTTCCAGCATCTCAACAAGGAACTCTTAAAACGTATCAACGTAAGGATAGATATTCCGCGCTTCTTCTTGCGGCTTATGCGGCAAGAACATATTTCCTAGAAGGCCAGAGAACTGCCATGCCTAATATTGGTGGCTGGGCATAATTAAATCTAGTGTATAATGTCATTGTAGACCCATTGGTAATCTGACTGGAGTACAATAATGTCAAATCTCTCTCATCTACGAAAGTTAACTGAAGAATTAATTACTAAAGATAAGCAGATAAAAGAAAGTGAAGAGCTTTTACGCCTAGCTTTATCTTCCGCAGATGCCGGAGCGTGGACGTGGAATATCGAACTCGATGTAGTTAACGGCACGCCTAAATTTTATGAACTTTTTGGCAATAAAATTTCGACATTTGAAGAGTTTATTAATTGTATACATCCAGACGATGTTAATGACGTGAAGTGCGCGGTGCGGAATTCTATAGAACACGATTCCAGCTATGATATTAATTATAGAATTAGATGTGAAGATAAATGGAAAGATGTCTATGCCTCTGGAAAAACTCTAGGACACACAATGATGACTGGAATCTGTATAGAGAATAAGATATCATGTTCTTCATGTAAAAGAGGCAACCATGCCTGAAGATAATAACAATGGATGGGTGTCGTGGTCAAAACACGTTCTTAAAGAACTGGAAAGACTCAACGAGGGCCAGACTCAAATTAAAAACGATATACAGAGCATCAAAACAAGTCTGACTCGCGTATCAATTGTTGAAGAGCAAATAAAAGAAATTAAGAATTGGAAGAATAGTATTGGCGAAGTTTATTCTCCAACGCAATTGGCCGAACATAAGAAAGAAATAGAACAACTTAAGTCATTTAAAACCAAGGCAGTTACCGTTTTTGCAGTCGTACAATTTCTCGTTACAATAATTTTGACGTACCTTGGAATGGGATAAATAATGGACCTAGGAATAAAAACCAATGGCTTAACGAAAGACCAAGTTACACAGATAGAAAAGTCTGTTGCTGGCGCCATTGAAGTAAATGAGAACAATAGAAAAATAGAGATTGCTCAGGCGTCGAATGAAATTCAACGTAGAGGACAAAACCTACCAGGAGATATTGGTAAAAACTTTGGACTGTTCGGTGGTGGAGACATACATGGACTTGGGCAGTTTGGTAGTGAATTTTCGAACACATATCCTGGGTCATATTCTTTTTCTGGAGCTTTTGGCGGTGGCGGTGGCTTAGATTTCGGCGGCATGGGAGGAAGCCTTCTAGGTCGCGGGATGTATGGTCAGGGAAGCCACACTTCATTTAAAAGAAATACAATGCTTGCTCATCAAAAGATGGGTGTTTGTGTGTCTGCCTATAAAGGTTTTGGACTAGCTAAAAACGTAATTGACCTAATGGCCAACTTTGCAGCCGAAGGGTTAAAGATTAAGCACCCAAATAAAACTGTCGAGCGCTTTTTAAATAGATGGGCATATCATGTCAATCTTAATTGCAGAGTTAAAGATATGCTTAGGTACTACTATAAGTACGGCAATGTCTTTGTATATAGAACCCTAGGTGAAATTGATGAGGGTGCTTATTTAAAAATGAAGCGCTCTAAGACAAGTGCCTCAACTGGGTTCCTTGATTTTGTTATGTCGGGCCAAGACCTAGACCCTGTTGATGACCCACAACAAACAGAACGAATTAATGATGTTCAAAAAGAATTAACTAAGCCAATAGAGAAGAGAAAAATACCCTGGCGCTATACCTTGTTAAATCCATTTCAAATGGAGCTTCGCGGAACAAAGTTCTTTGGAGGCCAGCGATGGGTATTTGTTCTCGACAACAACACAGTTAATGAATTAAGAACTGGTAGAATTAAAAGTTCTTCTGCGTATATTGACTTCCTAGATGAGTCTGATATGAATCTTCCTCAGGAATTCAAAAATCTATCTTCAAAGCTAGATAAGTCTGCGCCAGATAAAGAGCGCAATGACCCTCAAGTTGTTGACCTTGACCAAACTAAACTTTATACGATGCACTATATGAAGGACGACCATGAGGACTGGGCTGACCCATTACTATGGCCAGTTATGTCTGATATTTTCTACAAGAATAAATTGCGCCAAATGGATATTAGCGTATGTAACAGTGTAATTAATGCAGTTACTATTTATAAGCTTGGTAACTTTAAAGAAGGATATATTCCTCCTAAAGAGCATTTTGAAAAATTCTCAGAGTATTTAAGGACTCCCTCGCAGAGTCTCAACATGGTTTGGAACGATGCCATCTCTATTGAAAGTAATTATCCACCAGTAGAACGCATTCTTGGTATTGCAAAATATGAAAGTGTTGATAAGGATATTCTTCGTGGTATTGGTATTCCTGACACTTTAATTGGTGGACAAGTTAAGAGTAGTTTCTCAACAGGATTTCTTGGCGTACGTACGTTATTAGAAAGACTAGAAGAGGGTCGCCAAACCGTTGTTCGTTGGTTAACAAAAGAATTAGAACTATTAGTCGAAACACTTGGTATTCGAAAGATGCCAGTAATCCGTTTCGGAAAGATGAGTCTGCGAGACGAGAAGGCTGAGAAGCAGTTAATCTTACAACTACTAGACCGTAATATAATTTCTATACAGGCTGTTCTTGAAACGTTCGGTGAAGACTTTGAAATTGAACTTCAGCGCTTAAAGGAAGAGGATACGCTAAGAGAAGAGACTGGACTGTTCCAGAAGCATTCTCCATATACCGACCCAATAAATGACCTTGATATAGAAGCGCAAATGCAAAAAGAAGCTGATTTTAAGATGCAAGAAAAAAGATGATGCATAAACTCAAACAGCAAGAAATAAAATCTAAAGGGCCTGCCCCCACCACAAAAAAGAATACGCGCGGACCCAATGGTCGTCCGTCTGGCACCGATGGAGTCCCACAAGAGAAAAAGAGAGATACTAAGCCCCAAGGCATGGCCTGGTTCTTAGACTATGAAAGTGCAAAGA
>Ga0307375_10004969_pt1 | contig 12565 bp, 8 predicted proteins | sample TR1MG_FD_202531 | JGI IMG/M metagenome (GOLD analysis project Ga0307375, IMG submission 202531) | Soil microbial communities from Risofladan, Vaasa, Finland - TR-1 | ecosystem: Environmental > Terrestrial > Soil > Coastal area > Acid sulfate soil | place: Finland: Risofladan, Vaasa | collected... | reverse complement strand
GGGTCGAGATGTATACAGGCGAGCAGGAAGTCGAGCATGCGAATGTAGTATACCTCGTGAGATATCCCGTCCCAAGCCCTGATCGTGAATCACGATGGCCCATCGCGCGGTATACTGTATGAAATGATGGAATCCGTACCGAAGCTGTCTACGCCCGAAGAAGAGCTTGCGTACCTGCGAGAGCAGGTCGCGCGCAAGGAGGCGGAGCTCGCGGAGAGCGGCGCATCGGAGGAACGCGCGAAGATCATTTCCGAGAAGATATACGAGCATCACGCGGCGCCGGCAGAAGTGCTCACGAGCGAATACCGGCTGAGCGAGGCGACGAAAGCGAGCGAAGCGGATGCGCTCCTCGCCGAACTCGGTCTCGGCCGTTCGGAAGAGGCGGTGAAGGGTCTCATACGGACGATGCAGGAGAAGGGCATCAAGAATGCGCTTGCGGTCTTGGAGAGGGTCGGCGATCCACAGGTCGCGGACGATTTCCACCGCTATCTGGTGCGGTACATCGCCGCCGGGCTCCCAGCCTCGGGCCTCGACGAGAAGGCGCCACGCTTCCAGGCGCTCCGCATGTCGCTCTACGAGATAGCGTTGCCGGGGCCCAAGGCGGGCGAGCCGCAATCGCGCGAGAAGTCGCTGAAGGAACTCATCTCTGGCATGGAGCAATTCTATGCGGGACTCCTCTCGGTCGGCGAGGCCGCGCCGGGCGAGCCGAATTACTTCGCACTCGAGCTCGCGGTGCCCGCCGATAGCCCCGAGCTGCAATTCTATGCGGCGGTGCCCGATAGCAAACGGAATCTCTTCGAGAAGCAGCTGCTCGCGGTATTCCCCGATGCGCATCTCGTGCTGCAGCCGGCCGACTACAACATCTTCGCGGGAGGCGGCGTAGCGCTCGCATCGGTCGCGCATTTCGCGGAGAATCCCGCTTTGCCGCTCAAGGACTATGCTGATTTCGATTACGATCCGATAAACGCGATCATGAACGCTTTCGCGAAGATCGAGCACGCGGGCGAGGGCGCGGCGCTGCAGATCATCATCGAGCCGCGGGGCGAGCGGCACGTGCAGCATTATCGGAAGATCCTTCAGGCGCTTCGGAAGGGCGAGAAGCGCGGGTCGGCGTTCGCGACGCCCGAGACCGTACTCGGCGAGCTCGGAAGAGATTTCAGCAAGATGCTCTTCTCAAGCAAGCCGAAAGACGTCGAGAAGGCGAAAGAGGCCGAGACCAGGCAGATCGAGGCGAACAAGACGTACATCGAACAGGTGGAGAAGAAGATAGCGACGCCGATCGTCGGCGCAAGCGTGCGCCTCGCGGTCTCCTCGAGCGATGCGGGCGCCGCCCTCCGCGTGCTCGGCGATATCGAAGCGGCATTCAACCAGTTCGCGAACACGCAGGGGAATCGGCTGGAATTCGTCCGCGCTGACGCGCGGCATGCACCGCGCGTGCTCGAAGACTTCTCCTTCCGCATACCGAGCGCGGATGCGCTCCCGCTCTCCTTGCGCGAGCTCACGACCGTCTATCACTTCCCGCCCTCGGGCATCGAGAGCTCGCCGCACCTGAAGCAGTCGCGCACGACGCACGCGCCGGCACCGCTCGGGCTCCCGCAGCAAGGCGCGCTCCTCGGCGTCAATACCTACCGCGGCACGACGACCGACATCTATCTCGCTCCGGAAGACCGCCTGCGGCATATGTATATCATCGGCCAGACCGGTACCGGCAAGACGGGGCTCATGAAGAGCATGATCATGCAGGACATCAGGAACGGCGATGGCTGCTGCTTCATCGACCCGCACGGCTCCGACATCCTCGACATCCTCGCCGCCGTGCCGCCGGAGCGCTATAAGGACGTCATCTATTTCGACCCGGCCGACCTCTCGCGACCGCTTGCGCTCAACTTCCTCGAATACGACATGGCGCGACCCGAGCAGAAGACCTTCATCGTGAACGAGCTCCTGATGATTTTCAAACGGCTCTACGGCGACGTGCCCGAGAGCATGGGCCCGGCGTTCGAACAGTACTTCCGCAATGCGACCCTGCTCGTGATGGAGGACCCCGCGAGCGGTTCGACGATACTCGACATCGCCCGCGTGCTCTCCAATAGCGAGTTTCGCCGCGAGAAGCTCGCCAAGAGCATGAATCCGATCGTGAATCAGTTCTGGAACGAGATCGCGACGAAAGCCGGCGGCGAAGCATCGCTCGAGAACATCGTCCCGTACATCACGAACAAGTTCGACGACTTCACGGCGAACGATTTCATACGCCCGATCGTGGGCCAGCAGCACTCCTCCTTCAATTTCCGCGAGGTGATGGACGGCAAGAAGATACTCCTCGTGAACCTCTCGAAGGGCCGGCTCGGGGAGCGCAATGCGAACCTGCTCGGCCTCATCATCGTCGGCAAGCTCTTCATGGCCGCGCTCTCTCGCGCCGATAATCCGCGCGCGCCATATCCGCCGTTCTATCTCTATATCGACGAGTTCCAGAATGTGACGACCGATTCGATCCCCGGCATCCTCTCGGAAGCTCGCAAGTACAAGCTCGCGCTTACTATGGCGCACCAGTTCCTGACTCAGATAGAAGAGAAGACGCGCAATGCGGTCTTCGGCAACGTCGGCAACATGGCCGTCTTCCGCGTCGGCGAAGAAGATGCGGAATTCTTCGCGAAGCAGTTCGCGCCGGCATTCGAGACGCTCGATTTCGTGAACATCGAGAACCGGAACGCCTATGTGAAGATCCTTGCCGGCGGCATCCCGCAGAAGCCGTTCGATATGAAGACGCTGGATCTGCCCGCCCTCAATCATGAGCAGGTAGATGATCTCATACAGCTCTCCGCCCTCACGTACGGCCGCGACCGTGCTACAGTTGAGAACATGATTCGCGAACGCTACCTCTCGAACTGACCTATGGCAAAAATCGAACAGCCCCCGCGACCGCAACGAGACACGGAAGAAGAACCGGCCGAGGAAGCGCACGCCGACGGGAGGGAGTATCCGAAAAAAGGCGGGAAGGGGAGAAAGGCCGCGCGCGAGATCAGGCATGCTATCGGGGCACCGGCAGAATCGCCGATCGCAGCGAAGGAGGAAGCGCCGACCGTCGAGACCGCTCCTCCTGAGACCGGACCGTTCAATACGACTGCGTTTACAAAAGAGATCGAGAGCGCCTACTTGAAACTCGGCGAGCAGGTCCGACGGCACGGCATCGATCCCCGCGATCTGCCCGACCGTGCCTGGGAATCGGCGAATGAGACGTTCGAAGATATAAAGAAACTCTCGGAAGCATACCGGCAAGAGTCCAGCCCGGAAGCGCGGGCGAGCATCTCTGCGCGCATCCAGCGCATGGGGGTGAGCCTGGACGGCAGCATCAAGAAGAAGATCGAAACGGCGACGAAAGCGTTGCTGAAAGAACGTAAAGAGGAAAAGGTTTCTCCCGCTAAGGCTGGGCATGAAGAGGTCGCCCGCTCGCCCGCGTCGGCAGCAGAGGAAGTCGCCGAGCAGGATGAAGCCGCTGAGCTTCTGAAGAAGATGCGCGCGAATGCCGGCATCAAGCCCGAGGAGGCGGCCGTGGAAGAAGCACAGGAACAGACGCACGAAGGGGAACCATCGCCCGCACCGCTTACGGCGGAGCAGTTCGCGGCCGTATTCAAAAGCAATCGGCAAGAAGCGGAGGAGCCGTTGCCGTCGGTGTTCCATAGCAATCGTCGGCCGAGAAAGGAAGAGTCTCCTATCGATGCGCCCATCATCCCGAATCCGGAGGACGCGCTTGACCCTGAACGGGTCCAGGAAATCCTGAAAGAGGGTACGCCGGAAGAGAAGCACAGCACCTTCCGTGCGTTCATGAAGCGCGCAAGCGAGAAGCTCGGCGGCAAGAAGAGCGCGGAATCCCCGGCGGAACGGCTGGCGAACCGCTCGAAGGAATTGGATGCAGAGGCGAAAGACATCGGCGGGTTGGAGAAATGGTTCCGCGGCGTCGGCGAGAGATACAATAAGGTGGGTTGGAAACAGAAACTTGCCGTCGGCCTCAGTTTCGGTATCGGGGCGGGAGTCCTCTCTGCGGTTTCGATGCCCGCGGCGGTCGCCTGCTTGTCCGGCATCGCTGTACAGCGCATCGCTGGCTTATCAAGCGCTTTCCTGAACTACGAGAATAACGCGCAAGAGGGGAGATGGAAGAAGGAAAAAGCGATGGCGAAAGCGATCGGCAAGACCGCTCTCATGACTGGCGCCATGCTTCTCCTCGTCGAGGGCGTCAAAGAAAGCGTCGAATACGCGCAGACGCATCATGTGGGAGACGCGACGCAAGAGTGGTTGAAGCAGCATTGGCCGTTCGGTCACGCCGGCGCGACGTCTCGCGAAGCGGTGGGGAAGATCGGTGCGCCGGCGCATGCGGAGGTGCCGCAGCCCGCGGCCGCGGGCGAATCCGCCGCGATTCCGCAGGTTCCCGAAATGCCGACGGTGGGAGCCTCCTCTCACGGCTATGAAGGCATGCTGAAAGATCTGTGGGGAGAATTGCACAAGCACACGCTCCCGGCGAACGTGAAGCCCGGCAGCGACCTTGCCAAGCTGCTCGGCGCGCACGACAAGGCTTCGCTCGATAGCGTCGTCCATGACATCGCGAAAGAGCACGGATTCTTCCATGACGGCGAGAGCGTCCGCATCGACACGAGCGCTCACATGACTATCGGCAGCGACGGTCAGCTGCATTTTGCGGATGCGTTGCATGCGGATGTCGTCCATGCGGCGCCGGATATGCATGCGGTCGCGGCGGTTCACGAAGCGCCGATCCACCCTCATCCCGAGGCGGTCCATGCGGAGCCGTTACCGCCGGCAGAGACCGTTACGACGCCCGAGATTACGAAGGTGGACGTGACTGCGGTGCAGCCGCCCGCGCCGGTCGAGACGGCGATCCCGCATCCGGTCATCCATGAGCAGGGATATCTGGTCGACAGCAGTGGCCATCCGGTCACCGATGGCGAAGGCGCCCCTATCCATACCGGCTCTTATGAAGTGCCTGCGCATGAGGCACCGACCGCACATGCAGCGGTAGAGCATGCCGCGACGCCTGCGCCGGAGGCACCCTTGCTGACGAAGCTCGACGGCGCTTCCATACATCCGAATGTTCCCGCAATCTATCAAGCGCACTCTCCTTCGGGAGAAACATATCTGGCAGCATACGGCGGCACTGACGAATCGCGGTTCAAGTTTATTCAGGATTTCTTGCTGCGTCCCGAGAACCAAGGGAAGACCATTCGTTTCGCCCACAGCGTGCCCTCCATCCTCGGATCGCGGGTGGTGGTGGATGAGCTTGGTGCGCGCACCGCTGCCGGTCATACATCCTGGATCGCCGGTTTCTTCTCGAAGCCGACTGCCGTGCCCGACCCGAGAGATTTTGAGAAACTTATCAAATAACCCATGCTATGATGTCACCTATGCCCGATGAAATAACCGCCGCTATCGCCGCCGACCTCGGTATCACTGACGTTCCCGCAGAAGAGCAGCGGACGATCATCGCGCAATTCGGCGAAGTGGCGCTCAAAGCGGCGACCATTTCCGTCATGAAGGGGCTCGCCGAGGATAAGCGCGAAGCGTTCATCGCGCTCGCCGAGAAGGGCGACGCGGCAGCGCTGAAAGAGTTCCTCGATCGCGAGGTCCCCGGGCACGAGGATATCGTGAAAGCCGCCGTCGCCGAAGAGGTACGGCGATTCAAAGATTTTCAAGCTTAGTAACATACCCATCGTTATGAAACCAACTCAGACCGGTATCGCCGTCGCACTCGCGCTCGTCGTGATCGCGATGTTCTTCATCTTCCCGGGGCTTTCGCCGTTTGGGGATATGACGCCGTCGACCGACACTTCGACTGCAGCCGCGACCACTACCACTACTACTCAAACAGCAACCACTATGCCCACAGACAATGCAGATCAGCTTCAGATGACCGACGAGACCGTCGGTACGGGCGCCACGGCCGCATCCGGCGACACGGTTACCGTGAATTACGTCGGCTCGCTCACGGACGGCACGGTCTTTGATGCGTCCGCAAATCATGGCACGACCGGCTTCACGTTCAAGCTCGGCGCCGGCCAGGTGATCAAGGGCTGGGACGAAGGCATCGTCGGCATGAAGGAGGGCGGCAAGCGCAAGCTCATCATCCCCGCTTCGCTCGCGTATGGCGACCAGGCGATAGGGAATGTCATCCCGGCGAATTCCACGCTCGTCTTCGAAGTGGAGCTCCTCAAGGTGCAGAAGGGCCAATAGCTGCAGAGCATATAAAAATATAACGGGTTCGAACTGCTTGTGTGCAGTTCGAACCCGTTGTTCTTTGATGCGGAAGACGACTTCCTTATTGCGGCGGTGGCGGCAGAAACGTACTGGTCTTCTGGCTCCAGACATATGCCGGGGCGGGCCCATCGGTAACGAGAGGCAGCTTCGCCTGCCCGGTGTACAGCGGAATGATGGAAATCCTTTGAAGCTTGTGCTCAAGCTCATCGGATTTGTAGACCATCTGCGTCATGCAATAACCATGGGCCACATTAAGTGTCGCTTCGAAGGTCATACTGCCGCTCGCGAGCCCGCCGCCAGCGCCGGTGGCGCCGATGTATTTCAGATACGAACCCGCGCTTGCACCGGGGAATCCCCAGAGCGCGCCGATGGTGCCGAGCACTCCTTCGAAGCCGCCATACATGCCGGCCTGCTTCCACATCTCTTTCGCCCTTCCTGAAATCTGGTCGGTCCTACGGGCACAATACCAGTCGAGCTGCCTGATCTCTGTATATTCCTGATAAGTCAGTTTTGGATCCGGGTCGAACTTTCCATCGAGCCCCGGATACACTGTCACCTGGTATGCGTACGTGGATAGACCGACCGGAACCCCGGATGCTGTCCCTGTGAATTCCGGTGGGGTGGGGCCGGCGGGCTGTCCGCCTATCGTGGTGGGACCGCTCATGCTGCTGCAAGCGCCGAGGAGCAATGTTGCCACCAAGGCTGCACTATTTCGTTTTCCATTCATAAAGAACCTCGCGTGTAGTGGGACCGGCTCGGAGTGGGCTGGTTAATCCCGTCTGGTCGCAGAATTACTCATTTATTGCGGTTTGTCAATGCGTCGCTCATACGGTACTGTGAGAAATGATGAACGCGATAGATTTCAAGATAGAGAAGCGTGCGCCGCAGAGCGGCGCGCGTGCTGGCACCATCACGACGCCGCACGGCGTCATCCACACGCCTGCCTTCACGCCCGTCGGCACCAAGGCGAATGTGAAAGGAATCCTGCCGGAACAGCTTACGGCGCTCGGCGCCGAGGTCGTACTTGCGAATACCTATCATCTGTATCTCCAGCCGGGCGCCGACATCGTGAAGAAGGCAGGCGGCCTCGCCGAGTTCATGAGCTGGCAGGGGCCGACCATCACCGACTCAGGTGGCTTCCAGGTGTTCTCGCTCGGCGCGGCCTTCGGCAAGACCATCTCCAAGTTCACCAAGGGCGAGGTGACCGAGAAGGAGGACCAGCTCGCGGTCTACGACGAGAGCGTCGCGAGCCAGCACGGACAGCTCGCCATCATCGACGACGAAGGCGTCTCATTCACGTCGCACCTCGACGGCACGCTCCATCGCTTCACGCCCGAGCGCTCGGTCGAGATACAGCACGACCTCGGCGCGGACATCTTCTTCGCTTTCGACGAGTGCACCTCGCCGACCGAGCCGTATGAGTATCAGAAGGAGGCGATGGACCGCACGCACCGATGGGCCGAGCGCAGTCTTAAAGCGCACCGGCAGAACATCGATGCGAATAAGCGACAAGCGCTCTTCGGCATCGTGCAGGGCGGCCGGCATGAGGACTTGCGCCGGGAATCAGCCCGCGAGATCGCCTCTATGGGCTTCGACGGCATCGGCATCGGCGGCTCGTTTAGCAAAGAGGACATGCGTGGCACACTCGCCGCGGCGGTCAGCGAATTGCCTGAGGAGCTTCCGCGGCACTTCCTCGGCATCGGCGAGCCGGGCGACATATTGGAGGGCATCGCGAACGGCATGGACACCTTCGATTGCGTCGCGGCGACGCGCATCGGCCGTCACGGTTCTATCTATACGAAGCACGGCATCATCCATTTGCGTAATGGCCAATATCGCGATGACTTCACCCCGCTCGCATCTCTCGGTTTCGGTAGAAGTTCGACTTCTACCGAATTCACGCTCGCATATGTCTCGCACCTCGTGCGTGCGGGCGAGATGACGGGCTCCGTCATCTGCTCGATGCACAACATCGGCTTCATCCTCGACCTGGTGAAAGGCGCGCGCGAGGCTGTCCTCGACGATCGCTTCGACGAGTACCGCGCAAATTTCGTAAAAGACTATTATCATCAATAGGTATGGCTAATTTCAAACTCCACACTCCCTATCCTCCGGCGGGCGACCCCAGTACCACAGCCGCGCAGACGCGGCTGGCTACGGGGCGAGAAGCGGTAGAAATGACGCGCTCTTAACCTATGGCGAACTTCAAATTGCACACTCCCTATCCTCCGGCGGGCGACCAGCCGCAGGCGATCAAGAAACTCGAGGAAGGACTCGAGAAGGGTCTACGCCACCAGACGCTGTTCGGCGTGACGGGCTCGGGCAAGACGTTCACCGTGGCGAACGTCATCGCCGAGCATGACAAGCCGACCCTCGTCCTCGCTCACAACAAGACGCTCGCGGCTCAGCTCGCGCAGGAGTATCGGGAATTCTTCCCCCTGAACGCGGTGCACTATTTCGTCTCCTACTATGACTACTACCAGCCGGAGGCATACATCGCGCACTCCGATACTTATATAGAGAAAGAGGCGATGATCAATGCCGAGATCGACCGCTTGCGCCACGCGGCTACCCAGGCGCTCCTCACCCGTAAGGACGTCATCATCGTCGCATCGGTCTCTGCTATCTACGGCCTCGGCTCGCCGGAGCAGTACGAGAAGGTGCATGTGAAGATCGAGAAAGGTGCGAAGGAAGATAGGGCAGCGCTCATCAGGAAGCTCGTCGGCATCTACTTCGAGCGCACGAATGCCGACCTCAACCCGGGGCAGCTGCGCGCCATCGGCAACTCGCTCGAGTTCATGCCGGTGAACGAACGCGTCATCTACCGCATCGGCTTCGAGGGCGAGGTCATCGCGCAGATCGACCAGCTCGACCCGGTCTCGCGCGCGAGGCTCGCGGAGCCGACGTCGATATTCGTCTTCCCGGCGAAGCACTTCGTGACGAGCGTGGAGGAGCGCGACCGCGCGATAGAAGACATCAAGCTCGAGCTCGAGGAGCAGCTCGCGAAGTTCAAACGCGAAGCGAAACCGCTCGAAGCAGAGCGCTTGAAGCGCCGCACGCTCCACGACATCGCCCTCATCCGCGAGCTCGGGTATACGAGCGGCATCGAGAACTACTCGCGGCACTTCGACGGCCGGAAGCCGGGCGAGCCGCCGTTCACGCTCATCTCCTATTTCCCCCACAAGAAGGACGGCTCGGCGGACTTCCTCACGGTCATCGACGAGTCGCATGTGACGGTCTCGCAGATAGGCGGCATGTATGCGGGCGATAAGTCGCGCAAGGATAATCTCGTCGAATACGGGTTCCGTCTGCCGTCGGCACGCGATAACCGCCCGCTCCGCTTCGAAGAGTTCGAGGAGCGCACCGGCCAGGTCATCTACACGAGCGCCACGCCGGGGAACTACGAACGCGAGCATTCTGAGCAGATCGTCGAGCAGATCATCCGGCCGACAGGACTCATCGACCCCGAGCTCACGGTCCGCGGCGTCGTCGAGAAGGATTCCTACAAAGGACAGATCGCTGATTTCATACGCGAAGCGGAGATTGTCATCACGCGCGGCGGGCGGGCGCTCGCGACGACCCTCACCAAGCAGATGGCCGAAGACCTCGCTGCCTTCCTGCGCGAGAAGGGCATCAAGGCCGAATACCTCCACTCCGACGTGAAGACCATCGACCGCATCGACATCCTCACCAAGTTCCGCAAAGGCGGTTTCGATATTCTCGTGGGTGTGAACTTGCTCCGCGAGGGTCTCGACTTGCCGGAGGTGGAACTGGTCGGTATCCTCGACGCCGACAAAGAGGGCTTCTTGCGCTCCGAGACATCACTCATCCAGACCATCGGTAGGGCGGCGCGCAATGTGCTCGGTCGCGTCATCCTCTATGCCGATGTTATGACCAATTCGCTCGACAAAGCTATCGGCGAGACCAATCGCCGCCGCTCGCTCCAGATGGCGTACAACGAGAAGCACGGCATCACGCCCATGACCATCAAGAAGGAGATCCGCGACATCGCCGAGAGCATGCGGAGCGAGCATCAGAAGACGATCGACGAACTTCTCGTGCTCGACACGCTCGCCTACGAGGACGACCCCAAGGTGTTCATCGCGCGGAAGAGGGAAGAGATGGCGGCTGCAGTCGAAGAGCTCGACTTCGAGACCGCCGCTCTCATCCGCGACGAGCTCTACAAGCTCGAGGGCAACGGCCCGAAGAAGAAGCCGCGTGCGCGCAAAGCGCTCAGCGGTTCATAACTAGGAAGTTTTCTTAGGGGGATAACAAAATCTTTCCGGTAAGAGTCTGGGTATACTGTAGATACGTAAAAATTTGCACATTTATACACCATGGAAACACAACTCAAGGCAAAATATCTCACACTCGGCATAGTCCTCTTCCTCGCCGGGACAGTCGCCGGTGTATATGCGGACCCGTATCTCCCAGCTTCTGTGAGTAATGCGAAGAAGAGCTATCAATCCGGCTTCGTGGCCGCCCGTACGCTCGTCGAGAATAGTAACCTCGGTAATTTCTTCAAGACTCCGGATGATGTCCGCTCTATCTCTGGTACCGTCACGGCGGTGAGTAGTGCCGGGCTCACACTTCATACCAGTTCGGAAAGCCCTTTCGATGACTTGTCGTTGACGGAACGGACGGTCACGGTCGACACTTCGACTGCAGTCGTCAGGCTTACCCAGAAAGATCCGAAGGTCTTCCAATCCGAACTCGATGCTTTCATGAAAACAGCACAGGTAGGATCGTCGACAGCGATGGGGTACCCCAGTCCTTTCGTCCAGATGCCCGCCGGTTTCGAGAACATAAAGGTCGGCGATACGGTCATTGTCACTGCGGCCGACAATATACGGACGAAGAGTGGGTTTGCAGCGAGTAGCATACAGATCGTGCCGCAAGTAGCGACTCCGTAGTATATGCGGCAATTCTCTCAAAGGATTTTACGAGCGATTTTTTCAAAATCCCTTTTCTCGATAGTGTTTACTGTCTCGATGCTTCTTGTTGGCGGAGCACAGGCTGAGGCGGCATCGTCGTCATGGAGTTGGTTGTGGTTCGGTGGCGGACTGGCGACTTTCTACGCAAGCACCAATAAGGACGTCTACGCTCCCGGCGAAGTAGGGAGCCTGTATGCCTCAACACAGCTCGGATCGATGGTGAGCTCGGGAAGCGCATGGGTGGGAGTGAGCTTCAACGGTGGAAGCGCCTCGTGCTCCGTGTCGGGAGGTGCTTATGCATCGTGTTCGGGTTCCGGATCCTTTACGGCCCCGATGGCGCCCGGATCGTATACCATTACGCCCGACGGATATTACGCCTCTCCCTCGAGCTTGCAAGGCCCCGCGCCGAGCATGACTATAAGCGTCGTCGCTCCTCCGACAAACGGCTCCTGTGCCGCCACCCACTACAACTGCGCCGCCGGTACTCTCGGCGCCACCGCCGAATACTCCAACTCTTTCCAGTGGTGGTGCGATGGCACCAATGGCGGGAGCAATGTGCTGTGTACCGAATGGAAAGCTTCCTGCTCGTACACCGGCCCACTCTCATGGAGTCCCGGCTGCTCCGCGAACTCTACCTGGAGCACTTCCTCCGGAAATTCTGTCACCATCACGAACACCACCCCCGGCCTCATCGGCTCCGAACAGTATTCTTGCAATAACGGTTCGTGGTCGGGACCGACGAATCAATCTTGCACCTCAAGCTGCGTCCCGAGCTACAACTCCGCCTGCACCTCACCCGCGAACGCCTGCGGTCAGACCAATACCGGCACCTATTCCTGTACCGGCACCTGCTCCGCCTCAACCCCTTCGAACCCCGCCGGATACGGATCTGCCTGCACCTCCGCTGCTAATGCCTGCGGTCAGACCAACACCGGCACATACACTTGCAGCGGTACGTGCTCCGCTTCGACGCCTTCGAACTCGAGCTGTCCCGGCCCCACCGCGTCGCTCTCCGCGTCTCCCACCTCTGTCGCGTATGGCGGCCAAGCGACCCTCTATTGGAGCGAGACGAATGCCACGAGCTGCAGCGCGGGAGGACCGTGGTCCAACCAAGGCACGCTCTCCGGCAGCGGCTGGACCAATCCGCTCTATTCGAATACCACCTTCTCCTTTCAGTGCTTCAATGTGGCCGGCACCGCTTCTCCGGTCAGCTATGCGTCGGTATCCGTGACTGCTCCGCCGCCCGCCTCCTGCTCCGCCACCACCATCGGCTCCTGCAACCTCTCCTCGACCTCCTCCGGCGGTTCCTCCGGCAGCTGCTCCTCCGGATACGTCGGCTCCTGCAGCTACTCCTGCTCTAACGGTACCTG
>Ga0307375_10004965_pt1 | contig 12575 bp, 13 predicted proteins | sample TR1MG_FD_202531 | JGI IMG/M metagenome (GOLD analysis project Ga0307375, IMG submission 202531) | Soil microbial communities from Risofladan, Vaasa, Finland - TR-1 | ecosystem: Environmental > Terrestrial > Soil > Coastal area > Acid sulfate soil | place: Finland: Risofladan, Vaasa | collected... | reverse complement strand
TACAACAACGGGTTCAGGGGACCAAGAGGAGGCTTGCCGGCGGAGAGGCGAATGTCGTTCAGAAGGGCGATCACTCCAGCCCACACTGGCGCTGCACACGAGGTACCTGCCACGCCTGGAACGACGTTCAAATCAATAACGATGATGTAGTTCCATGCCTGCGCGGACACATCGGGATAGGCGCGACCAGTGCGGTTGTAGAGAGATGAAGAGGGAAGACCAGTGGCCGTCGCGAGATACGTCTCCACCTGAGACTGCTGGTACGCAGGACGGTCAAACAGAGTAGAGAAGCCTCCGCCGCTCAAGTAGAGGGCAGATTCGGGACCATCCATCAAGAGACCGGTAGAGTAGGTGCCTCCAACGGAGGTGGCGTAGGGGCTTCCGGCTGGGAAATCAGGGTCGAAGCTTCGGGTGCGCACATGCGAAAAATCCAATCACAGTCCAGAATAGAAGAGAGGGGTAGAGGTCAGAGAAGGATACATCGCAGAGAGAGAGAGAGAGAGAAAGAGAGAGAGAGAGCAGTGGAAGTGTTACAAAGTTTTTCATAGACAGAAAACTCATTTCAACTGGAATATACTGGCATGAATTTGAGATAAAGAAGATGCTCAATGAGTGAAGAACACGAAAAAGAGGGAGAGCAGGGAGAGCAGAGAGAGACATAACACACATACCGTTTGCACTTGGATCCGCCAGATCCTCCGACTCCAGAGTCTCCTGACGCGAATATCACCGAGATGCCTCTCACTCCTTGCTTGATCAACTCGATATTCATTCTCTTTGCATAGTCTGCAGAGATATCGGATTCGTTTTCTCCATACGACACACTGAAGACGAGGGGAGGGTTCTCCGTCTTGTCCACGTCCAAGAGCCATGCGACGAACGGTTCCTGATTCGAAGCCGCAATCGAATTGCTCCAAAAGGTAGTAGGAACACCATCTCCTACTGACATGATGTATTCAATGTCCAAGGAAGCCTCAGCACCGGCGCCAAAGTTGTCCGGTCCAACGACCTTCGGTTGCCTTCCATACGCCTTCCTCCAAAACAAAGTGAAGAACTCAGAGAGATCATAAGAAGAGTAGTATTGCTGCAAGAACTGAACGACGGACTGCGAGTTCTTCGCGTTCGTTCCGGAAGCGTTCACTTTGTACAAGTTTCGGACGTAGGTGGGATCCACAACGGCGCCCCATGAGCCAGGAGAAGACTGCACAGCGTTTGAAGAGGAGGAGGAAGAAGAAGAGGAGGAGGAGGAGAAGGAAGAACCGGTTTTGGGATCAAGACGAGAGCGCTGCAGCACGTCCTTGACTCTCTGCACTCTTGGAAGGCGCTTGAGACCGGAAACGAAATCCACGTGCACTATTTCGAGAGAGAGAGGCAGGGGGTGCCGATTTGGAGGTCAGGAAATGAGAAAGAAAAGTGTTCACAATTCGCAACGCTCCTGCTGCGCAAAAGTAAGGTACGTACTGGCAATATCAGAGGGAAGAGAGTAGTCACCGATCACGCGAGCGAATTTCGTTCTAGTAACATCGTGTTGGAACCAATAGAAGGACGCTTTGACCATCGTTTCGGCGACTCGTACAGGGCAATCGACGTCCAGCCATTCTCCATGTTCTTCGACCTTCACTTCGGGTCCAAATAACTTAATCCATTGTAAAACCTTATCGGCCACATCTTTAGGTGGCGAAAGGAGAGCCGAGAGTTGAGCACGAGTCAAGAACGCTCCATAACGGGCACTGCCAGGAGTAGCAATCTCTGTCCACAATGCTTCGAGTTGACGCACATTCTGCTGCTTAAGAGCAAAGATGAGACGAACGCGCACGTCCTCATGGACCTTAGACAGTATTGACCACTCAGAAGAGCCAGAAATCACAGCATCTCGAAAACGCTCAGACAGACCAGCTTCCATGACAGTTCTGCGCTCTGAAAGGGCATGTGCGGCTACAACGAGTGCCATCAGGCACAGCAACACACGCCTTACACTCATTTGTGCACTTATTGGGGAAGAAAGAACTGATCGCGATGAGAAGAGGAACGAACCAGTTCCTCCCCGCCGTCTCCCCTTCTCTCTCCAGCCCAGAGAGATCTTGGCCCAAACTCTTGTTCATCGATTTGGGTACGTCACTTGCATCCTTCACGCCATCCTCTGCCAACATCAGATACAATAGGAGTCTTTGAGTTGAATCTCATCAGATATGGCGTCATCATCAGACAATGGTGCGTACCTCTTCACATCCTTCGGCTTGAAACTTCTTGAAGCGTTTACTCTCTTCAACTACCCTTGTTGCACATCTCCCCTCACCACTCTGCACTAGACGATATACTAACTCCTGTTGGTGTTGATATGGCTTACAAAACCTCATTAATGCGGCGAAACAGACGAACTCGTCTCAATCTACCTCTGTATTGAACATGATAGCGATGACGAACCTCTCTGGTCCATGAATACGGTTACTGTACCTTCTTCTACTCAAGCGTATCAACTACTTACCGACCACGTCTTGGAAAACTTCGATTTTGGCGTTTCTGAATGTTCCCTCGTTCTGATGGTAGAGGATGCAATGGTTCCTGAGAATAAGCTCGTTTCTGATTTAAAATTCACGAATAGACGTGTTCTTCTGGTAACACGAGCCATGATCGATGCAGAAGTGGTGTGGAGACAAAGGAGTGGCGAAACGTCGTTTTACGTCAATCTGTCCAATGGCTTCACTTTTGGCAAACTCAAAGCTGGTATTGCACAGAAAACTGGTCTTTCTGTTGATCATCAACATGTTCGATTCGATGGAGACTTGGAGAACCGCAGGAAGCAGGGTTTAGAAAATCCATCCAAAGACACCGAAATTTCGAAACACTTCCGCAAACTTTCGCCTGTTCATCTCAGGTTCATCCTCGAAGAAGTAACCCCTATTGTCGTCAAAATTGGAGCAGAAGTAGATGTTGTGCGCTCTGAAATGAGGGTGTCGCCCAAATTAACCTCACAGAGACTCACACAGAACCTCTCGATTATGGACGGCATTCCGGTCTCGTATAAGACGCATCAGTTGATCTGGGGCGGCACTCATCTCATGTTATCTTCTCCTTATGGCTTTGTTTGTACAGATCCGAGACCAGATTCGACCTTGGGTGCGTATGGAGTGAAGGAGGGAGACTTTCTGCTGTTCAAAAAACGTGATCCTTCACACTTCTTCATCGTCAAAATGGTTTCTGGAGGTCAATTTCAACTAGAAGGTTACAATACGGATGACTATGTGGCCGATATAATGTGGGAAGTAGCTGAACGAAAGCATTGGGAATGGCCTGATCCTATGCGACTCATCTTTGCACCCCACAACCTCGAACATCTTCATCAACTGAAAGAATACGACGGCATTACTCAAGACTCGGTAATTCACATGGTACCAAGGATGAGAAGAGCATAGATACACTCAACCGTCGACTTCGGATTGGCTCCGCATCCCCACAAGTCCAAGACGACATCGCTCTGTTGCACCTACACAAGGAAATCGATGGCATTCGAAACGATAATGCGATTGAGAACCCATATCTCGAACACTCCTTCAGACTCAAGACAACCCGAGAACCACGGCTCCTCTTCTTTGAGATCGACTTCACTGTCCGCCTCCCTCTTCGACCTACCACTCTCTATCATCTTACCTCGTCCCTATATTACTGAAGTAGAAGTACATACTCAACAAAAGGCATCGAAGACATGGCTATTGTGCAGACTATCAAGACGATGGATCGCAAGTTGCTGGCGCTCGCCCACATTCTCCTTGTGTTCGTACTACAATCCGTACTCTACCTCTACAGCCGCAAACTGGAGAAGATACCACTTCTCACTACGATATTGCATGCCTTCTTACTACTGTCCACCATACTCATACACGCCGTGCACCTACAACCCGCGCACAAAGTAGCCAGCTCGAAGTGAGAGCGAAACTCATCAGATTCTGGTTCTCAAGATGTTGCTACTGCAAGATTACCCGAAGAACCTGTTGTAATGGCCTGCTTTCCATCATGTTATCGTTGAAAGATCCTCTTCTATGTCATTCAAGACCGTAATATGTGAAAAGTTCGAGCTGCCCCAATCCAACGCATGGACGGCGATTTGAACCTCAATCCACGACTCTCTATCTCAGAAACGAAACCGTGCTCCTACATGTACAGTTTGCCAAATAGAAATCGAATACACACTGCAAGAGATGTCAATTAAGTTCCAACCCGAACTCCAACCCTTCCTTATAACATATCTGTCACCCTGAAAGGTCAGTAGTAATGGTTGTGGTCACAAAGAGTAGTGTTTACATGTGTTTTTCATTCAGTCCAGTTTTTGAAGGACGTCATGTCCATACAAGGGGTTAACGGCGACCTGCTGCTGAGCGTGCGTCGTAGAGGTGATGTGTGGGCAACGTTGTCGCTGTTCGTTCATCCAAGGTGGGGGATGGGATGAGGGGCATAGATCTAGTTATATACACAGGGGTTTGTTGAATTCGAGGGGAAAGAGAGGAGAGAATTGTACAGTTGGGAGAGAGAGGGGGGGAGAGAACGAGAGAGAGAGAGAGAGAGAGAGAGAGAGATAGATAGAGAGACAGCACAGTTACGCTCCTCCTGAGGCCGACGATGCCGCGTCTGTCGATCCACCCTGAGTCTGTTGTGACTTTGCCTTGTTCGCATTCGCCTTTCCAGGGACTCCCGATCCTGCTGCCTTTGCAATGGGCTTCTTCTTCTTCTTGATGATCTTGTGCTGAGCGACGTAAGAGGCATCGAGCTTGTTGAGCGCGTCCTTCTCCTCCTTCGCCTTCTTTCGCGCTCCATTTGCAGCGTCCATTTGCTGACGCAATGTGACCTTGATGGCATTGTTGGTTTCGAGTTGTGCGCGCAGCTTGGTTTGCAACTTCTTGAGCTCGGAAAGCACTTCGTCGTCATCGTCCACGCCCTCCTCCTTCGCCGCGGCAGCCTCCTTCGCAGCTGCAGATGAGCTTCTCGTATCTTTGAATGAAGATGAGCCGCCAGTCGCGCCACCACCACCGCCGCCACCACCGCCGGGATTGGAGGCGATGCCGTTTGAAGACAGTCCTCCAGCGCCACCAACATGCGCGGCTCCCGATGCCAATGAAGAAGAGGGCGAGAGTGGCTCTTCAATTTCGCCCCAAAGACCAAGAGACATGAGGTCCTTCCTGAGCTTTGCCTCGATGAACTCGGCCTCCTGTTGCGACACTACTCCAATCGTTGAATCTCCCTCAGACTGTGGCATCGGAGTCTCTTGCCATATGGGACGCGTTTGTAGGAAGTGAGAGAGCGATGGGAACGATGCTTCTTCGACGAGACAAGAGACAAGTTTGGTGAAGAAGGAAGGTCCGTTGGGTCCTCCAAACAGCCCAGAATCTACTTTTGGCGCCATGTCCATCATCATCATATCAGATTGAGACTGTTGAAGTTGTGCTTGTTGCTGTTGACTGCCATGTCCTCCATGAGCCGCTCCTCCACCACCTCCTGCTGTGTGTATTCCAGAAGATGCCGAAGAGAGTAAGATGGATGAAGAAGATGATGATGAAGAAGTCGAAGAAGCAGCGGCAGAGGCAGCGATGAGTGCAGCGCTCTTCTTGCCTAAGTTGGGTATCCGGAACGCGTCGTCCTTTGCGTCTACGGCAACGATCCTGTAGTCCTCGTCTGTGAAGTCGGCGAAATAGGCCTCGACAGTCTTCCACAATTGTATGGCAGCGTTGTATCCAGCAGTTTGAGGGTCCTCGTCACCGAAAATGTCGTCCTCCTCCTTCTTGCGATTGGCGCCGCCTCCTGCGCCTCCTCCTCCTCCTCCTCCTCCTCCTGCACCACCGCCGGCTCGATTCTTGGGCTTAGCACGCTTGTTCTTCGATTTGGACTTGTCATCGCCGCCACCATCTTCGTCATCAGAACCGAGATTGGAACCAACATCATCTGCGCCGCCGCCTCCAAGTCCCTGAGAGGCCGACATGTCCACGTCCTGACTCACGGCCATCGGCGACGCCGCATAGTACGCCGCTGAACCCGGCGTAATCGGCGTGTCTATTGTATTTCTCAAATTTCTCTGGATGTAAGGTGTGGAAGAGGGAGTCATCGGAGACTGCTGCATGCCTGACATGTTTCCACCATGATGCGGCGTTCCATACGCTCCACCACCACCACCACCACCACCACCACCACCACCAGGAGTACCAGGAGTCTGCATATACGGAGCAGGAGCGCCTACCATACCACCACCACCCGGCGGCGGAGCCATGCCCCCGGGAGTCACCTGACCTCCGGGATGATGATGCATGCCCATTTGCGTTCCTCCTTGTGCACCACCTCCTACATTTCCTCGATATTGCGATAAGGGCGTTCCAGGCGCACCCATGGGTACACCACCAGGGCTACCGCCACCAGGCACACCAGAAGATTGGCCCCTGGAGCTCATCAGCAGTCCAGAAGGTCTCGTTGCCATCGGCGATGCCGGCACATGTCCAACACCTTGCTGTTGCATTCCTGGGGACATTCCAACCATTTGATGATGATGATGATGATGATGATGATGTTGTTGTTGTTGTTGAGATTGCATATGGTGATGAGGATGTTGTTGTGTGTGATGAGGATGGTAACCTCGAACGTCCTTTGAACCAGTCGATCCCATTCCTCCACCAGAGACACCAGATGCACCGCCACCAGACGACGACAACGACGAGGAGGAGGAGGACGGCGACGCCATAATACCACGCGTGTTCTTCTTGGAAGAGCCATAGGGGTGGGGCGGCATGCCACCGGAAGAAGTGCCGTCCATCATCATCATCTCCACGCCCTCCATCATCGCACCACCCTGACCAGAGGGATCCACTGCCATCATGCCTGACTTGGTAAACTGTTGAGTACGGGCACCACGAGCGGAGGTTCGAGTATCGTACTCGCTCGTCATCACCGGGCTCGGATTCACACGACGAGGCGTGGGCGTCGCCGGCTCCGGACCCAGCTTCAACTTGATTCGAAACGTCGGCGGTTCACCGTAATCCACCAGACCGTGCATACCATTACTCGAATCGTGAGACATACCAGGCACGTGGTAAGACATCTTGCACGCCAGAGAGCAGAAAGAAGACCAGAGAAGAGGCACAGAGTCGACAGCGATCGAGTTCGACTCGGGAGAAGAACGAGACAACAAAATACGGGCTCCTACGAACGCCAAGGAAGGAACTTTCTGAAGCAAAGTCGCTCAAAGGTCCAACCAGACACACAATTCAAAACGAGTCGAAGCAAGGGACGCTCGACAAACGACGAAACAGGAGTACCAAACGTTGCTCGAGAGCACTTTTCCTCACTTTTTGGACCTGTATCAACGCATAATCCAAAGACAATGACATCAAGAGGAGGAAGAGAAGGGATATCGTTAGAGGAGACCATCAAAAGAGCTGAGACGAGATGCACAGGGACAGGGGAACGACATTGATGGGAGCAGACGGAGCAAAATGGGCGCCCAACGCAAGGACCAACAGCACGTGGAGAGAGTGGAGAGAAACGGGGAAGCCACGCAGTTTTGGCGCCGTGTTTACGTGTATTTCGACCTTTGCAAGCCTTCATCAGGTTTCTTATCGGCTGAAATCGGCAATAAGACACAGGAAACGTACCTATCTAATCGATAGACCCAAATTGGAACCGGAAATGGGACGCCTTGGCGAGAACGACGACCAATGAAACCCGAATCGAATTGGTCCGCTTTGCGGAACCAAAGGGCAGTTCTATGGGGGGCCGCGTGGGAACCAGTAGTGAGAACTCTGTTCCTAAAATTGGACAGAATGTGATACTGACTTGAAGGAAGCGAATAACTGGACCCTATCTGCAATACGGCCACCTGCCCGACTGCTTTGCCGGAGTGGGCAAATCGGCAGCACGGCAGCCCATGCCACACACGTACACACAGATTGCTAGGTCTACCGATTCGTCGTATTCATTCGGAAACAGTAAGGAGGCCATGAAAAAGTGCATCCTGTGGAAAATGAGCAACATTTGAACGCATCTGTCGCCAAAAGCGGGACAACACAGATCTGCATGTGTAACCGCCGGATTCTTCGAGGCCCCTGTGGTGACTCTTGCACTCAAAATTGGATGTATAGGATCGTTTAATTCGTTCATTCCAAAGAATGCGGCAATAGGAGGCGATGGAAGACCAAAATATATGCATGAGCCGTAAATGCAATTCGAGCCCGGTCATGTTCTCTCGCCTGAGTTTCGATCACCCATATCCCAACAAGTTTAATTCGTTTCTAACAGTGGCATCTTCCTAGGCATGAGCTATTCCGTGAGGATTGAATCGAAGACGATATGGAAGTTCGGATGGCGATGTTGGGATGTGGTTAGGTCCTGGCAAGTTAATGTACAGTTTTACTATGTAACAGTTCCGAATGAGGTGATGAAGTAGCAAGTATGCGAGAGACAAGAACGTCAGGTTGGAGGCCACTTCTTGGGCGCGGCTGCCAGCTTCCCTGGACCCTTTGCTGGAGGTGGGGAGGTAGCAGCTGAAGGGGCATATTTTGGCACGATGGGCATGGGTGGACCTGCGACTGGAGCTTTGGCGCTTGAAGCTGTAAATGCAGGCGGTGACGAGGCGATCTTAGGCAGCGGGGCTTTGGCCGGTGATTGTGTGGCGAAGTCATCCTTCATCGCGGCGGCGAATGGGGAGGACGTCTTTGCAGGTGCAGAAGTCGGTGTTTTTGGCCCAGAGACCATCGATTGCACTGTCTTTGCGGGAAGGGAGGCCGGAGACTTCCCGGAGGGGGTGGTGTTCTGATACGACATCGCAGCAGGTGTTGTGGCTGTGGGCGTTGCGCTAGCCACAGGCGGTTGTTTGAAAGAAGAGGGAGATGCGATAGTCGCATTGGGAGTCTTGGGCGTCGGTGGAGGCGCGGAAGTCTTCTTTGCAGGAGCTGCCGATTGCACTACTCCAGGAGTCACCACGATTGAGTTGGACTTTGCAGAAACTGGACTGGAGATAGTAGTGGATGGGGATACCGGAGAGGTGACGACGGGCGTGGGGGGTGGCCCCCCGGAGAACATGACACTCTTTGTAGAGCCACTCGTGTTGTTGGGTTGACCGACTGCTGATGTACCACTGAGCAAATTTTGTGTCACGGGCCTTGGAGAAGTGCTTCGAGTGCCTGGGGTGTTGTTCAGAGGGGCTTGAGGACGAGAGGGGGGCGAAGAGGCGAAAGCCACTCCCTTCGACATCGGAGCTGAGCTGGATAGTTGCGGTCCGTTCCCAACTCCACTAGCATTGGCCAATGCAGGTGAGTTCGGCAATCGGGACGTGGGCGTTGCTGGAGATGAAGGTCCTCCGTACGTGAGGCTGGAAAAGCCTGAGTTCGGTGGACTTGACGCCACTTGACTAGATGAGCCTCCAAATGTGCTTGATCCAAACGTGCTGCCGGCTTCACCTGCCTTTTGTTGATACGCGGCAGGGATGGGCGGTCCAGGAGGAGTAGCCTTGCTGATCCCAGCCGTCGGGATCGATGGCGACGATGCATTGTAGTGCGGCAGTGTAGGAGACGAGAAGGATAGTGATGCCGAAGTGTGAGAGCGAAGGATGCCTATTGGGGGTGTCGAAGATGCGGATGGTGACGAAGTGGACGATGGTGAGGAGGGAGACGGAGCAGATGATGATGGCGAGGCCGCAATGCCTCCCACTCCACCACTAGTTGATTCCGTTTGATATGAGATTCGCTTCGTGTATAGTGATTCTCTGATCTTTCCGATCTCTTGCTTCGGTAGTCGGCGAAGGAACTCGCTCTTGGTGGCCTCGTTTTCGTATTCGATGTTGAACGCTCCGTTTCTGCTTCCTCCCTCTGGATCCGTGAACCTGATCTCTACGACAGTCTCTGATTTGGGTGTGACGGATTCCATCAATTCGAAAGGAATGAACACTTTGAAGTCGACGGCATTCTTGAGACTCTGCGCGGTCTTGAACATGCGGATCTTCGTTCCCATCCAGCCATCGCTGAACGTGAACCCGTAGTCCACATCCTTTCCAAACGGCTTGCCCTTCACTGCGCACTCGTGTAGCAACATGCGCTCGCTATCTTCGTTGGTCCAACCGGCAATTCTGACTGCTACGCTCCACATGATGAGAGAGTTATTCGACTTACCACTATCTGCTGCTGCTGCTGCTGACATTTCCGAAGAAGACGTAGAGATAGAAGTAGAATTTGAAGGGGAGAGTGAAGAGGAGGAAGGAGAGGAAGTGGAGTTGTTGGAGGAGGTGTTGGAATCCGAGACGATGTTCGCCACTCCAATCGTCGGTAGTGACGGTGTCATGGCTCCCTTTGAGCGCAAGTCCTTAAGTTGGTTGATATTCGTGAGCCAGAATGCCTTTTGCTTGGCATCTTTGCAGTAGATGATGTAACACTTCTTCGAGTCCAGACGCGTGATTCTGATGGCGTTCGCGCCGTATTCATTGCCATCAGGCAAGTCCTCATAGTCAGATTTAGAAAGGATGATGGTTCCCTTGTATGTACACTTCTTCATCGAGGCGACGTTGACGCGACCATACATGAGCAGATCGGAGAAGAGCCAAAACATGCGCTCCTGATGTTTGCCGTGAGACACTTTCATGAACTTGCCCTCGGTGACGTAGTAGCGACCAGGGGTGGACTTGAGTTGAAGCGAAGAGGGAATATCGCTTACCTCGTCGGCGATGCGGCTCATGTTGTGAAACGACTCGGTTGTCTTGGCTGCGATGTTCACTTGATCCACCAATTCTTGCACTGCTTTTGCTGCCAATACAGTGTTCTCGCGATCCGAGTGATTCTCAGGGGTGTAACGTTCTAATTCGCGCAGCAGGAGCGGATACTTCGTCACGCGCTGCACCGGCTTGATCAGCCAATCCAGGAGACCCAGACCTCTCAGATTTGGATTGTCACGAATACTCTGCAAGTATGTATTGAAAGCGGCCTTCTTTTTGAACGACTCAAACAACTGAAGCGCCTTGCTCTGATTCGCGCAGTACGCACTAAAACTCGCCGTCAACGCAATCTTCTTGGCGATGTACGCCTTACCAACCGCCGCATCTGCTGGACGAGGGGCTTCACTAGCTGCTTGTTCAAAGAGACGGAGCAAATCCTTACACATAACCTCAATCATCGGAATGTTGCTAAACAGCGTAGAGATATCCACAGAACTGAACAGTTTGACGTAGGGACCAGTCTTATCCTCCAATGGCTTCATGATATGCTAAGACAAGCAAATGGTGCATCTCGTTAGCGAACATGACGGGCCAAACATCAACGGTGAAGGGCTGAAGAGGGTGTTTTTGGCGACGCAGTTCTGAACGGCAAGGAGGAGGGACAGGGAAAGTGGGTAGAGAAAGACACTGGACCGAAGCGCGAACCGCCTGCATGCCCGTTTTCTGGGCAAGTACATTGAGGCGACACTTGAAAAGTTGACGAATGGGTAATACGGACCTCCATAATCGCAGAAAGGTCACGGACAAAGTCACGCTCGGTCGCGATGATCTCGTTGATCACGTTCAGCCTCATGGCCATCATCTCCTCGTTCGATGGCCCTCTGGCCCCATCTGAAGCTGAGTTGCTCATTGCATCCGAGCGCAACAAGAGAAGTTAAACAAGATGGGCGAGAATACAAGTTGACAGAACAAGAGCGCACACCGGACTGACTGAAGGCGCTGTTTTGGAGTTTTGGAGCACTCCCAATCCCAGTGCTCTACACCCTCCATTCCAACAGACGTTCTCTCAACGTATATGAAATCTTGGCATCTCATTCACAATCAATCACTCGACAACGCTGGCCAAAGATATGATCTATCTGAGAATCACTAGGAGAAAACGATGGCCAGAACACTTCTCCCCTCAATGCGATTCTTCTTCACCTTCCAGCCGGATTTTGCCTGCCGATGTCAGTGACACTGTATGTGCATTACCATATCCGAGGTTATATGTCGCATTTCATTGATGTACGTTTTCAACAATGTTTCGGAACTGCTGGCCCGGTGCCGAAGTACAACGCACCTCTTTCATGTCCTCAAAGTCATTGAAACACATCTCTAACGTGACTACCTCTCGTTCTACACCATTTAGTAGGGTCTCTGATCTGGTACAGCATCGCAGCTTCGACCTTTCTGGCTCCGTACTCACGCAGATCGCCGGCTGCGCTCTGGTTGGGCTTCGTGGTTTTGGCCATTCTCATCATGGAGGCTCCTCCTGCAGGCATTTATTGGATCACTTCTCTTTCTGCACTTGCCTGCAAGGATTGGATGGTGCCTTTGGGGCTGGTTATGGGCTCCACCAAGAGAAACAGCCGGCGATGGTTTGGTCGAAATTGCGATTCCCAAAAGAACGTACTACCAAGCCTACTGTGGTCTGGTTCTGGCCAATCTTCTCCTGATATGCCTTTTGGTTGCTGTTTTATTCGCCTTTCTGCACTTACCTCCGCATTTGTATGTAATACGCCCACGCTGGCGCCCATTCTCGAGGCGCGTGATTCTGCCTTCACTTTTCTTCCCTGTTCTGTGTTGGCCTCTCTGACGAGTTGAATTTGTTACAGACCATTGCCAACGCTGACGTTTC
>Ga0307375_10004961_pt1 | contig 12586 bp, 10 predicted proteins | sample TR1MG_FD_202531 | JGI IMG/M metagenome (GOLD analysis project Ga0307375, IMG submission 202531) | Soil microbial communities from Risofladan, Vaasa, Finland - TR-1 | ecosystem: Environmental > Terrestrial > Soil > Coastal area > Acid sulfate soil | place: Finland: Risofladan, Vaasa | collected... | reverse complement strand
TATAAAATCAGTGGAATATGCTGACTAAAGATTTAAAATATGTGTAAAAGTAAAATTAAATCAGCTAAGAAAAAGGGATTTTTTTCAAAAAAACCCTAAATAAATGTTTAATCGGTCTAATATAAGTATCGGAATATTAGAATATTAAAGTGAATAGGAGGGAATTATTATCGAATCATTTAAGATTATGACATCTCTAGAAGAATTGAAAGTGGGAGACCATGTGTGTTGTCTCTATGAATCAGAAGAGGAATTTTCTGAGGTAATAATCCCATTTGTAAAAAATGGATTGGTAAAAGGAGAAAAGATATTTTATCTTGCTGATTCAAATACAGCTGAAAGAGTACTTGATTTGTTACGAAAAGAGGGGTTGGATGTTGAAATATACTTAACAAGTGGACAACTTAAATTTCTAACAGCCAAAGAGATTTATTCGTATGATGGTTTTTTTGACCCAGATAAAATGATTGAATTACTTCAAAAAGAAACTGAGCAAGCTTTAACTGAAGGATATGCAGCAATACGGGTAACTGGCGAGATGACTTGGGCATTACAAAATATTCCGGGTTCGGAACGGCTGATTGAATATGAAGCAAAATTGAATTTATTTTTTCCACACAATAAAGTGTATGCTATTTGCCAATATGATATGCGGAGATTTGATCCAACAATATTATTAAATGTATTAAGAACACATCCTATAGCCATTATTGGGACTGAAATCTATAATAATTTTTATTATATTCCAGTTGAGAAATTTCTAAAACCAAATCGAGAGGAGATTCTTCTTGAACATTGGAAAAAAAATCTGGAAAAGCAAAAAAAACTGGAATTAATGCTGAACGAAGAAAGGAACAAGGTATCGCATTATCTGGATTTAATATCGCATGATATTAATAAAATTTTTCATAATATTGCATTAGCTGTGGAATTGTGTTCAAAAATTACGAGCGATAATAACCAGAACCCAGAACTTAGAACATTTTTAGATATAATTAGCCAACAAATAGAAAGAGGAGCAAAATTAATAGAAACGGTTCGAAAGCTTGCCCTAATTAAAAATGAATTAGAATCTATTTATCCTATTGAAATTTGTGATATGCTTAGAAAAGCAATTAAATTTATTACGGAGAGTTTTTCCACAAAAATAATAAATTTCAAGATTGATAATCCACATGCTAAGCTCTTTGTACAAGCCAATGCATTGTTAGGAGAAGGATTTGAAAATATTCTTCACAATGCCGTTAAACATAATCAAAATTCGCCGATTAACATTTGTATTAGAATTACTCGGAGCCCGATGAATGAAACTAAATGCATCAAGATCGAATTTATTGATAATGGGAAGGGAATTCCTGATACGCAAAAAATGTTAATCTTCGAGAAAAGTCACGAACTCAAAGATCATAAAAATGGTTTGGGAATTGGATTATCAATTATTAAGGAAATGATATCCAATTTTCATGGAAAAGTCTGGGTGGAGGATAGAATTTTAGGAGATTATACACAAGGCAGTAAATTTTGTATTCTGATCCCTGAAGCTGAAAAGAGCGATGAGGGAAGTGGAAAATAAAAAATAGAAATCATATATTTAATGATAAAAGATAATTATTCTTTAAGATTGACTAGAATTTTGACGGGTTTTATTATGGTATTATAAACGGGACAATATTTTTCGACGGTCTCGATCAATTTGTGTATTTTCTCAGGAGGTGCATCACTGTCGATATTAATATCAATTGAAATCTCTTGAAATCCTGGCGATATATTCGCATCAAGTCCTAACATTCCTTGAACATCAAGCGTCCCTTTCACATTGATCTCTGCAGCAGTAATGGGTGTGTCTAGAAGTTGACTCCATGCACTTAAGGTATTAAGCATACAGCCGCCTATTGATGCTAAAAGCATTTGGGCAGGGGAAGGGCCTTCAGCAGAGCCACCAATTGCTTTATCCTCATCCAGAATGAATTTATGTTTTCCTGCTTTAACATTAACTTGGTAAGGACCTGATTTAACTAATTTTATTTTCATTGACTGTTTGGCAACGCCAGGATTTTTCTTCAATTCTTCAACTAATTGCTTAAGGCTCATGTTCATCACACAAGAAATTCTTCGATTTCTATCCTCAAAAAAGATAAATAATTTTTTTCATCTTTAATGCATAGAGTGAAAAACCGTGATTAAAATAAAAGTATTGTTTATGGGGCCTTTAGGTGAGCTGGTCGGCGAACGAGAAGCTACCGTGGAACTTCCTGACCAGAGCAAGTTTCGCGACTTGTTAGACTATGCAATTAAAAATTTTGTACCAAAATTTCCAAAAGCCCTCTATGTGGATGGGCAATTTCGAATGATTTTAATGCTCAACCAACGAGATATTCATGAGGAGAAAGATGCAGATCGCCCACTAGCTGATGGAGATTGTCTTTATTTTATTCCACCGATTGGTGGAGGTTAGAGCTGGTTTGCTTTTACAAGCACTGTTACAGCTGCGTTGGCGATAATCATTTCGTTCGAAGTATCCCCTAGCTCAGGAATCCGGATTCCCTGTACAACCATCCCACCCTTCTCTACTAGAATTTCCTTGTTCCCGAATGGGATAGCTTTTTCTAAAGTTTTTTTATTAATTCGTTCAGGATATGGAACTGCCACCTGAACATGCACATAAAAATCTTTTAAATCTTTTAGATGACAAATATCAGTCAATCCTACTAAGCAGTTATTGGCGATTGCATTTTTAATTGCTTTTTGCGCTGCTTTGGTAACATCCTGTCCATGTTGATCAACGCCCATCCCAATTTGAATAATAAACGTCTTGAATTCTGTTTCTGTCATGAAAGCCAATTATTAAAGCCGAATATATTTATATTTGTATTAAAAAGTTGATTTTAATACGATTCATTTAATAGGGAACAAGGAATATGCTAGTTCGAAAAATAAAATTGCTTTTGATTCTGGGGTTTCTAATATCCCCACTATTTTGGTATCTTCCTTGGATTCTAACATTATCACCCAGTCCTAATTATTCTAATTTGTCTAACTTAAATTTCGCACCTATTCATAATTCTTCAATAAATTATAATCGAGATATTTTTTGGTTGGACAATGAAAGTTGGGATTTTCATATAGAAGGGGAATCGAAGTGGCAGTCAGGCATTCCAGTTCCAGGCTGTTGGAATTTTATTCCAGGACTGGAATTTTATGAAGGAATTGCGTATTATCGACGAATTTTTAATTTAACAAAAAATTGGGAAAATAAATCCATTTTTCTTCATTTTCGGGCAGTAAATTATTATTGCGAAGTAATTCTGAATGATATTAACATAGGAAGTCATGAAGGGGGGTATACACCGTTTAAATTTAATGTTACAGGAATTTTAAATCCTTTTAATATTAATACATTATTAGTCAAAGTAAATAATAAATTAACAAGTAATACAGTCCCTGGAACTCTTATAGGGTGGAAAAACTATGGAGGAATCTACCGGGAAGTGTATCTAGAGGCTGCAAACCAGACATTTATTGATTCGAACTTTATTTCTTATGATATCCAGTTTGGTAGTATTGTAAATGCAACGCTAAATCATAACTTAACCATAGTAAATTCAAATGGGGTTATCAAAGAGATAAATTGTACTATTCAAGTATTTAACCAAACGCTGTTTGAATTAAAATCGGCTTCAACAACCTTCAATATCGCCCCCTATACATTTAAAAATATCTTAATCTCTCAAGATTGTTTAGATGTTCAGTTATGGGCGCCTAAAGCCCCTGTCCTCTATTTTATCAATGTCTCTTTGTTTGAAAATGTAACTGCAGCTTTGATAGATAGACTTGTCTATAGAATTGGATTCCGTGAGATTGAAGTGATAAATAACACATTATACATTAATAAAGAACAGTTTCTAATTAAAGGGATAAATCGCCATGAAGATTTTCCAAATTGGGGTAAAACACAACCTTATTACCTCCTTAAAGAAGATATTAAACTTTTAAAAGAGTTGAATGTTAATAGCATTCGTACATATCATTATCCGAATCATCCCGCCTTTTTAGAAATGTGTGACGAAAATGGTATTTTTATAATTGAAGAAATTCCCGCGTGGAATATTCCTGCTTCTGATTTAATAAAGCCAGAAGTATTGCAAACGGCAAAACAACAGATTAAAGAAATGATTGAGCGGGATTTCAACCATCCGTGCATCTTATTTTGGGGCGTGGGAAATGAAATAGCATCTGATACATTAGAGGGACGAACTTTTGTCTCGGAAATGGTTCAAACAGTGAAATCGCTGGACAACAAGACGCCAACTTATTTCGCAAGCAACCAATTAGAGGATGACATCTGTTTTGATTTAGTAGATATAATTGCGTCCAATCCTAAATATGGGTGGTATTATGGAAATATCTCTGACTTAGATGATTATCTTGAATTTTGGCACTTGAAATACCCAAATAAACCTGTGCTGATTACAGAATTCTCAGCAGGAAGTCAGATTGGGGATTTCTCAGGTCAAAAGTTTAGTGAGAATTATCAAGCAAACCTATTACAAGAATCATGGGATATTATTAGATCTAAAAATTATTCGATTGGTGCATATGTCTCCTGCTTTATGGATTTTCCGGATCTGGATCGATTATTTAACCCAACGCCCTTTTTTAATCAAAAAGGATTACTTTCCTACGATCGGACTTACGTAAAACTCGCTTTTAATACAACGAAAGCTATGTTTAATGAGACACCTTATGTTTTCCCAGTTGATATGCAGCCGAGTCTCTATTATCCCTTACCAAGTACAAGCAATCTAATATTGATAATTATAAATATGGGACTAATGGTAGGTGTAATCATTTATTTTGTAAAATCAAAGCAAAGAAATCGGCTTCTAAATAATCAAAGAAAATTCTTGAATATGAGTCAAAATTTTGATAGATTTGATCTCTATTTATCGATCGCGGGGGGATTAAGTTTGGTAATTCTATTTAGTTCTTTAATAGATACGTTCTTACAAACAACGACATTATCCTTTCCGGTCTTTGAAATCGAAGAGAAAATTATAATCCGTTATTTAATTACAGATGGAATTTACTTATTCTTACCATATCTTTTTACTTATTATTTTCTATTAACCTCTATTATGATATTTGGTCTTGCGCGATTGATGAAAATTCAATGTACCCTGAGGATCATCTTTTTAACCCATCTTAAAACATCCTGGATATTTATAATTGGTCTATCATTTTGCTTTTTTACCTTTTTGGGTTTGACTTTTTTAATTATTGTCGTAATCACATTTATTTTAACAAAAGTATTCTTAGATGGGATTTATTTGAGAAAAACTCTTGGAATTTCCCGTAAAAAAACTATTTTCCTTAAATTAATGCCTATTTTAATATATTTTTTAGTCTTTTTGCTCTATCTTCAAATCAGATTTGATATTTTAAAACTAATATCATTACTTCTTTAAAGAAAATCACTATCTTTATTAAAGAAAAAGAAAATGAAAAAACTAGAGAACTGAATAATTAATAAATGAATGATAATTGAGATCACTACCTTTATTGAAGGAAAAAAGAAAATGAAAAAACTAGGGGTTCTAGTTCTTCTTATTTTGATTATTTTTCCATTATTTCTTCTTAGTACAAGTAAGTTTATATCCGCAGAGACGGAAGTACTCCCTGGAATTTATGCAAATTATCTTTATAGGACAGGGACGGGAAATAACAGTCTTTATGCAAACTGGGAGATAAATGCGACTGGGTTTGTGAATGTCCATTTATTTACTCAAAATCAATTCAGGGTGTGGAATGAGACAATATCAAATTATGAATTTCCTGCCTGGGTTTACGATCCCCCTGCGGTAGCTAGTTATCTTCATAGTTATGAGGGGAATTTTAGAATCAATAACCTAAATACTTCAGAATTGTATTATTTTGTTATATGTGATTTTAATTCGGAACCAAATCAAGTATCTTTTAATCTTTCGTGGTATTGGACACCACCGAAAATGATAAGCACGCCCTTTAAGATTTCTTCCAGTGGTAATGCGACTTCGCCTGCGATCGCCGTTGAAGAAAATGGTAATATCCACATTGTTTGGGATGATCTTACCACCGCAAATAATTCAGGTTCTGATAGAGATATATTTTATAGGCGATGGAACGCCAGTTCGGGAGTTTGGACGGGAACAAATCTAGTCTCCAATAATAGTACAATGGATTCGCTTAATCCAGCTATTGCAGTTGATAGTGATGGGAATGTGCATATAGTTTGGTCCGATTGGACCGACTATGGTAGCTCAGGTTCAGATATGGATATATTCTATCGATGTTGGAACGCTTCCACGGGGCTCTGGAATGAAACTCAGGTTATATCAACAGAAAGTAGTGAAAAGTCAATTGAGCCCGCCATCGCGGTTGATGGAAATCAGGATATTCATGTGACGTGGGTAGATGATTCAAGCAATGATTTAGTAAAATATAAATTTTTTAATACAACAGCTCGCGTCTGGAAAGGTCAAGTAAGCCCCACAGATCAAGTCTCGACAGAATTGAATATGACGGGGCTATATTCTCCAGAAATAGTTGCAGATTTTGCGGGGAATGTATATATAGTATGGGGGGGAATAAATATTAATGGACCTAATAGCTCAATTTACTTTAAGTATTGGAATTCAACCATAAAAAGCTGGAATGGATTCATAAATACTACCGATTGCCTCTCCGCGATATATCAGAATAAAACCTGTGATACGCCCTCTATAGCTCTTGATACCGTCGGGGGAGTTCATGTACTTTGGAAAGATCAATATCAAATTGATGGGGACTTAAAATCTGAGATATCATACAAATATTGGAATTCTTCAAATAGAGTTTGGTATGGAAAGGTCAATGAGACAGATAGAATCAATATATATACTGAAATACCCTATTTTTCAGCATATCCATCGATTACTATTGATGGAAACAATAATATTCATATTGTCTGGTCGGATGATACCCCAATTTTCTCGTATTCTAAACCAGGCTATAGTTATGATTTATATTATAGATATTGGAATGCTTCAAAGAATGTCTGGGAACCATTGTATGAAATTTCTAGTGAATCCATAGAATCATCAATAGATGCAAGAGTGGGAATTGATGGAAACGGAAATCTTCATATTGTTTGGAACGAGATGATATCTAATACAGACATTTATTATAAAATGGTTACAGGAGGTTACTTCGATTCCTCATCAGTTACACATCCAAATGATCAGAATTTTCTACATGTAGAGTTTAAAAATACGACGGGTAATGAAATAACTTGGACAGTTTTTGATTTATGGCCCTATATTCAACCAGTACCACAAACTTATTATGTATATAATAACACCTTTCAGACCGCCGCATACAATTTAATACAAAGTGGAGGCTGGAGTTCTGGAGATAATATCACAGTAAATTATGACAACAGTTCCTGGGGATTAAATAATTACACACTAATAATTGATGATGGATGGAGGTATATCCAGGATGAAGTTATTATCGTGCTGGATCAATTACCAATAATCGGGATTGTAGAGGATTTAAATGGGCAGCATTATGTGGAAGGAGAAGAAATTCTTAAAATAACTTTTAACGTAGGCGGTTGCGCTCTGTTTAATAATCCCACATATACCATTTTTGAAAATGGCATCCCTATCTATACGGGAGAATACACACCTTTTGTAGATACCACATATTTTTTAAGCGTATTAGCTGTTGGTGAGTATAATTATACATTGCTGGTTGATAATGGCTATGGATTTATTTCGATCTATCAAATGCAGTTTGAAATAACACGTTCTTGGACATTTTATCTTCTGATATTTGCCTTGGTTGCCATTATTGCTATTAGCACACTCGCAGGGTATATTTACCTTAAAAATTCAGGAATTATGAGAAAGAAAACATCTATTAATATCTTCATTAGTCATGCAGTTGCAGATTTCGAGGAATATGAAATCGAAAGCTTTAGCACATATCTAGAGAAGAATAAGGCAATAAATAAGGTCTATTACTGTGAAAAAGATATCAGTTTCGATATTGATCAATGGATGAATCAAACTATTCCAAAATGCCAGATTTTATTATTTATCGCAACAGAAAGTTCTTTGAATTCTAAGGATTGTGCTCGTGAACTTCAAATTGCACGCAAGAATGAACTGTCAATTATTCCAGTGAAAGGAAAGAACTTACACTGGTCTGATTTATCGACTATTAAACTTGAACGACAGTTTGGCTTTGAATTTGATAAAGAAATTGTTTATGAATTTAAGAAGAATATATTTGCATATATTAGTAAATTCAAAGAAGATCTCGATAAATTACTCAAATTATTAAATAAATCATCTATTTCCTTTATAAGTGCTATTAAAAGCGAATTGAATCTAAGTTACGAGCAAATTCGTGGGTTGACGGGTACATTGATCCAATTAAATCAAATTCAAGGTGCATGGGACAAGAATTATATAAAATTTCTAAGTGATAATGAAATAGTGAAGTTGGTAAAAGCAGTAGATCCGAAGAGAACAATTAAAGATGTGAAAAAATTAGTTGAACTAACAGAATTAAGTACAGATTCAATAGAGATAGTCGCGAATATTCTTGATAAAAAAGGATACCTAAAAATAACTAAAAAAGTTAAATAAAAAAATTAAATAATTTCTTACCATTTTTACTTCTCGAAAGCCCAGAATTTATATAGAATTAAAGAATGTTAAAACTGATGGTGATTCAAAATAATGCTTTAAATTTACCTATAAAAGAAGAAGAACTTAGCCCACTCCATAGAATTTTACTTCATACCGATGGAACAGTTACGGAAGTTCTTCGTCAATGGACAGGGACTATTGTTAATATCATTAAACCACCCCTCAATTCGTGTTTTTTATGGAATAAACTCGATAAATTAAATCTGTATTTTAAGGGAAATTCGACTAATACGGCCTGTAAGGATTTCAAATTCCGCGAAGTCATTCTTCAGAATGCAGAAACAAATACCAATTTAGTTTATGCCCTTAGCTTAATTTGTATCAAAAACCTAACCGCGACAGTTCTTTATAAATTAGATCATACCGATATGGGCATTGGAATGATCGTTGACTCTGAGAAGCTTGAGAGTTATCGAGAAATTGTGGAATTTAGTAAAATGAAAGTGGAAAATGTTCCCTTTTTTCAAAAAATTTTCCCTCGATCTAAACAGTTCATCTTACATCGAGCATATGTGATTTATTCTTCGAAAAAGCCCTGTTTCATCATCAACGAATATTTCCCAAGTGAACCAGAGCATTTTGACTTTCAGGTCGCGAATTCTGATAAAAAACGTATTTTGGGATATCGAAAAGAATCCTTCAAATAAAATAAAAAAAATTTTGGTATCTATATCATTTAAAATGAGTTAAGGAAACTTTCCATAAGTTTTACCGATGCGAATAAGGGTTTCAATATTTTTAGGTTGGGTTCCGGGTGCGATATCACAGCCAGTAGAGAGAATAAATTTACCACCAGTAGCTCCTTCGCTGAGACATGCTTTTGCGGCTACCTCGACTTCTACGGGTGTCCCTCGGCGCATAATACCTGTAGAAACATTTCCCAATAAAATGAGGAATTTCTTACCAATTTGCCCTTTTGCAGCTCTTAGATCGATCTGATCTACGCTAAAAATCAAAATATTAGGAATTTTACTAACCAATTTAACTATATTTTGAGACTCGCCGCACACATGTAGCAGAAATGCAGGGGAATTTACATTTCTAGTTATTTTTTTTAAGTAAGGTACGGCAAATTCTTGGAAAAATTGAGGAGAAATACATGTTGAGGAGGCGGTCGGCTCTGCAAGTCCTATCCCTAGGACGCCAGCATCAATTTGGGTATTACAGAAATCGATTATGGTGTCAGTACAAGCTGCAAGAACTTTATGAACGAGATCAGGATTTTTAATCATATTTCGCATCAAGTTTTCTACACCCCAAACGGATCCAGCTGCCGTGATCGGACCTTCGCAGCCTCCAAAACTAAGCTCCCCTTGACCGCTGAATTTTTGCCCAAATATTCCCGCGGTTTTAATGATTTCTGGCATGCGCCCATCTCGATGGGGATCTTTAGGTTGTAACGTATCAATGTCCTCAAGAGTCTTTATTGCAGGAATTTCGTGTACTGGAATAACATCTTGCATATAAGTCAGCGTTGCTCCGAACGCCTCTCCAATGACATTTAAATCAATGATCGTAATGACAAAGGGAATCTTGAAGCGCCGTGCTACGTAGATTTGGGCCTCAGCAATTTTACGCCCATCTTTCATAATTTCAGGGGCAGGAATACCAGTATGTTTATGATATTCATTAATAGAATACCCTAATATAATTGGAAAGGTTGGTACTGTTGCCCCAGGTTTTCCTAAGATGCCTTCTAAGATTTCGGGAACTTTTTCAAATAATTCCATTAAGTTTGCCCTCCTGAAAAATATGTATCTAAAAATTGAATTGCAGCATTAGGATCTTTTAGATATATAGCGCCAATTTCAGCTGCAAATTTCTCATCTGGAGCTGCCCCCCCAATAATAATTTTTAATTTTTCATAGATCCCCTCGTGTTTTAAGAGATCCAATATTTCTCGCATACTATCGAGGGTTGGTGTCATAAGAGTCGAGAGTGCTAAAACTTCTGCATTGTGTTTTTTAATCTCCCCGATAAAGATATCTGCTGAAACATTACGTCCACAATCTATTACTTTATATCCAGCGGTTTCTAAAAATATTTTTATCATATTTTTCCCAATATCGTGAATATCACCTCTCACGACTCCAATTACCACTGTCGCCTTGTATTTCTGTAGCTGAGTCTTCAGGTAGGGGTGAAAGACCGCAAGGGCGTCATAAAGTGCATCTGCTGCTACAATGATTTCTGGAAGGAAATATTCTCGCTTCTCATATAATTCGCCAACTTTTGCCATTCCTCTATTTAAACCATTGAGAATTGCTTCATTTAAATCAATTACTTTCATATCGACTATTTGTTTTGCTAAAATACTCGCCTTTTCTGAATCTCCATTGATCACCGCTTCTGCAATTTCATTTAGTAAATTCATACTATCATCCCAATTCAAATAGTTTACAAATGTCTCAATTTTGATGTATAAGAGGTAATAAAAAAAAGAAATTAATCTTCTGCTTTCTTAAACCACATATTAAAATCTTTAATATCTTCGAGTGTTAAGCCAGCCCCTATCCCAATCAGCGTTTCACAAATTTTTTTAGCAATTTTTATGCTATTATTCGAATTAGGGATAAACGCTAAAAGAACTCTTCCAATTATGCTGACACCACTAAGAACAACACCCGCCTCGCCATGATGTATTGGAAAGGTTTGTTTCCATTTCTGTTTTTGGTCCTCGGATAGTAACTCATAGATTTTTGGAGTTATTAGACCGATTAAGAAGCCAGCTAATCCGGGAGAAAGTGTGGGAATAGTTTCCTTTAGATTCTTGATAAAATCTTCAATAATGGTTGCTCTTAGATTATCATTTGTTTGATGTTCAGTAAATTCGATCGACCTCTCTAACAATGAACTGAATTCGATATTGAGTCTTGTTAAATATCACTCCATTTTAAGATTTTTTAGGACTTTCTTCTGTTCTTCGAATGTGAGGTCTTTTAGATCCTTCATCAAAGCTTCTTTCTCATATTGATTTAATCCTGGAACCTGATCGAGTTCTGCCATAAGTTCGGAAGTGCTTAAAGGTGGTTTCTCTTTTTTCTTTTGTTTTTCTTCATCTTTTTCTTTCTTTTTTAATTTGTCTTCCTTTAATTTTCCCGGTCTTATGAATGCTTGAATACCGAGCATTGTAAGCAATCGCTTTCGATCTTCTTGTGGAATTACCATTGCCTCAAGATATTTTTCTGCATCAAAAGGATTCATTGTAAATAGAGTTTTTATTATCTCATCTGCTTGAGAATATGGCACTTCCATATTCTTAATTTCACTGAGTGCTTGAGCAAATTCAATGACTTCGATTCGTTCTTTTTCGATCAAACCTGCAATTATAAGTAACCGGCGAGTGGCTTCGGGTGGGATTTTCATTTCGCCTAAATGCAATTCAGCTTGATTAATAGATAGATTTCGTAAATAATTGATTAGAGATTCTGCTTCAGGAGACGTCATTCTTACCCTCAATATGGTACTCATCTCAGAGGCAAATAAAACAACTTCCGGGCGCACTAATTTTGGAGGTTTTAGGTCCAATGTGCTCCAAGGCGCTTCGAATTCCGTTTTAAACATCATTTCACGACTTAAGACAACGGGAAGCACCGCCTCTTGTTTTCCTTTCCTGATGAGTTTCTGACCTCGAATAATTGCTTTAACTTGATATGGAGTGAGCCACCACCTAATCTGTCTATAAGTAACAACAGAAACTACTGCGGCTAATCCAATGATAAATCCTATGAATATTGGGTGGGAATAAAACGGTTTCACTATAACATAAGACTTTTCTAAGCCAAAATTGTTCGATGAACTGAAATTACAGTTAGAGGGAACGAATATTATGAATAATGTGTATTCAATAT
>Ga0307375_10004960_pt1 | contig 12588 bp, 6 predicted proteins | sample TR1MG_FD_202531 | JGI IMG/M metagenome (GOLD analysis project Ga0307375, IMG submission 202531) | Soil microbial communities from Risofladan, Vaasa, Finland - TR-1 | ecosystem: Environmental > Terrestrial > Soil > Coastal area > Acid sulfate soil | place: Finland: Risofladan, Vaasa | collected... | reverse complement strand
CTCCTGCAACTGGTGCAATTAGTGATGCTGTTCTGGTTTGGAATAGTAGTGATAAGCAAATCAAGCAAATTGCTGCTGATAATCTTGGTCAAGATAACAACATTTATGAAATGACTGTTGTTACAACTGATGTTACGCTTACAACTGGAAGCACATACGTGCAATTGATTAACAACGCTTCAAGTGGATTAACAATAACTTTACCTGCTGCTCCAATTAATGGACAGGTGTTTAGAATCAAAGATGCTGCTGCTGCTGCGTTAACTTATGGAATTACGATTGCTCGTAATGGTAAGCTAATTGATGGTGCTGCAAATAATGCATCGATTAATACCGATAGTGGTGCACTTGAGATTGTTTACAATGCTGCTCTGGGTTCATGGTTCGTCTTCTCTTTCGTTAACTAATAACGACAGATAGAAATAAAAAAATGGGATTCGAAAGTTTCCCATTTTTTTTTTTGCAGGTATTTAGGTTTTTACGATTTTTGTTCGTATTTATAAAAAAGTATAAAAAATTATAATATTTAAATAATAGATTTTATGAAAAATGATGGTTCAATAAAAAAAGATGATAAATTCGTTGTATTTCACACAGAGGGTGGACATGGAAAACAGGTGATGGCTACGGCAGTTTGTAGAGCAATTAAGAAAAAATATCCAGATAGAAAACTGATAGTCGTAACGGCATGGGACGGACCTTTCTTCTATAATCCCGACATCTGGCGTTTTTACACCTTCGGACAAATGCAGTACTTCTTCGATGATTTCATTAAAGAAGACACAATAATTCTAAGACAAGAAGTTTATCATAGCGAAGACCATATTTTACAACGTAAACATCTTGTTGAAAGCTGGTGCGGAATGTATGGTATCGAACCAGACGGCATAAAACCCAAAATCTATTTGAACCCCAGAGAGGTCGAAATAGCGAGGGACAAGATAAAACCAGATAACCGTCCAATCATGTTGTTACAAACGCATGGCGGGTCTCCTAATGCCCAATACAGCAAGAAATCTTGGTTCAGAGATATGCCAATTGAAATCGCACAGAAACTCGTGAATTATTTCAGTAAATCTTATAGAATCATGCATCTCAGAACACCAGAGCAACCAGCATTACAAGGCACGGAATTACTTAATTTACCTTATCGTGAACTTTATGCGGTATTTCCACTTAGCACCAAGAGATTATTTATTGATAGTTTTGCCCAGCATGTCGCTGCTGCACTGGATTTACAAAGCACAGTTGTGTGGATTGGTAATAAACCAGAAGTTTTTGGATACCCAGAAAATATTAATATAGTACCAAATGCCAATTATGTCAGGGAACTAAATAAATTCAGTTATCTCGACCAGTTCGATATCAGTGGTCAAATCCAACAATTTCCATATGATACAATAAATCTATTCGATATAAATAAGATTATTGAAGCCGTAAACAAGCAAAAATAAACCTTGATTCTGTTTTTAATTAAAATCCTGTTGGAAACCCGACAGGATTTTTTTATTTCTGTAAATCTTAAGTTATTATCAAAGTATTTATATTTAAGAAATACATGAAAAATGTCAATAGGATACGATAATAGACCGAATCTCAGCACAGAAAGATTTGAACAAAGAACTGGTGACACATTAAATCTATGTGGTTGCACGAATATAATTGGTGTATATGGTAAAATAAATTCAAATAGCGGTTACGGGATTTCAGGAAGCACAATTTTAACAGCACGTGGTACTACGAATCCAACAGCACTACAAATTGGTCTCAATGCCAATAGTAGTGGAAATGCTTCAACAGCAATTGGTTGGGGTGCGCAATCCATAGGTAATTGTTCGATTTCAATAGGTTGGAATAATATTATCTGTGCACCGAATTCCAGCGTTATTGGTGGTCAGAACACTACAATCTGTAGTGGTAACACGAATTCAGTTTTTATTGGGTTCAATACCTGTACGATTCCCGCAGATAGTTATACAAATTCTGTTGTTGTTCCGAGTATCGCAATGTTAACCAGTCCTTCTGGTAGTGGTGGGTATCTTTGTTATAATCCAACGACAAAAAAAATTGAACAAACAATTGGTGGTGGAATCCTTACAGCAAATAATGGTTTAAATGTATCTGGAAATAATGTTCGTTTAGGTGGTGCATTAACTGGTAATACAACTATCAGTGGCAACTACACACTCAATATCTGTAGTGGTGCTAATTTAAATACACAATATGGTTATCAAATTAGTGGTATTACGATGTTTGATATCAGTAGAAAAGTTAAAACCAACATCAATATTGGTTGTTTAGCTGGTAATTCAACTGGAACTGGAATTAATAACACCGCTATAGGTTATGGTGCGCTTTATAGTAATACTACGGGTTGTAATAATTTTGGTGTTGGTAGCACCGCACTTTTTTCCAATACCACAGGTAAAGAAAATATTGGAATTGGTTGTCATGCACTTTATTATAATTGTTCTGGTTGTGATAATATTGGTTTTGGTAATAGAGTACTTCATGCCAATACCGTAGGTTGTAATAATATTGTTATTGGTAGTTATGCATTTACCAGTAACGATACTGGTTCTAATAACGTTGTTATTGGTGGTTGTGCATTTTTTCAGAATACTGGTTCTAATAACGTTGTTATTGGTTTATGTGCTGGTTTTGCACAAACCAATGCTTCAGATAAACTTTTTATCGCAAACTGTGGTGCATGTACATTAATTTCTGGTGATTTCGTTGGTAAAACCGTTACAATTGATAATAAATTAATTACAACTAACCTTCAAATAACCAATGGTGCAACAAATGGTTATGTATTGACTTCAGATGCAAGCGGTAATGCTACTTGGCAAGCTGGTGGTGGCGGTGGTACAGCAAGTGGTGAAAATATAACGAAACAAATAACTCAGGCTTCACATGGATTTGCTGTTAATGACGTAATTGGCTGGAGTGGTGGTACATATAATAAAGCAATTGCTGACGGTAGTTATGATGGTGAAGTAGTTGGTATTGTCAGCAAATATATAGATACAAGTAATTTTGATTTAACTCAGGCAGGTTATGTTACGGGTTTAACATCATTGGTAGCAAACACAACGTATTTCTTAAGTGATGTCACTGCGGGTTTATTAACTTCAACAGAACCAACGGCTGTAAATCATATTAGTAAATCGGTTTTGGTTGCTAATTCCACAACAAGTGGTTGGGTGCTTCCATATGCTGGGTATATTATTACAAGTGGTGGTACTGGTAGCGGTGGAACTACAATAAGTGGTACTACTGGATATTTAGCTAAATTTAATGCAACATCTGATAATGTTGAAGATAGTTATATTTTAGATGCTGGAACAACAGAAATAAACATATTAAAAGATTGTATATCGTTAGGTAAGTCAACATCATTAACAACATGTCTTAGAGCGCATAGTCATGCAACATCAACGGTTGATATGATAATCAGCCCGGGTACTAATCTCACTGATAATTGTACTGGTTCTCTTCATTTAGATGCTGGTAAACAACCAGTACCAACAATATATTTAGGTTCACCAACATTTACTGGTACTCAGGTTAGATTATTAACTGAAGGTACTGCAACAAATATTCAATTACAATTATGTTCAAAAGGGACAGGAATATTAGGATTATTTTCTAACGGTGGAATACAATTGGGAAAACCAAGTGCATGGGCATGTTTTGATGGAATTTGTCTACGTCCTATATCATTTAATGATATTTGTATTTATGGTGCTGAAAATAATAATATTGGTGCGACAGCAAATTCTGCATATATTAGGGGTGGTGATGCAATAAATACAGGTGGTATTGGTGGTAACTTAATTTTACGTGCAGGAAATGGTACTGCTACAACTGGTAGGACATATATTTGTAGTTTACCAACAAAAACTTCAGAAACATGTGTGCTTTACATAGATTCAAATAATAGATTAAGTACTGGTGTTCCAAGTGGTGGCGGTGGTGATGCTTTTGGTTGGTCGGATTTAGCGTTAGGTTCTACTGTTGCAGGTTGTGGAACTAAAAGTGGTGCTACTTTATGTAGCAATACATATTACGGAGTATCTGCGGGTACAAAAACAACAACTGGTACTGGAAATGTTGGTATTGGAAGTTGTGCACTTAATGCTAACACAAATACTAATTATAATACTGCTGTTGGTATAAATGCTCTCAAAGTAAATACAAGTGGTCAGAATACCGCAGTTGGTGCACTTGCACTTCAAGCCAATATTGGTGGTTATGATAATACTGGCATTGGTCAAGGTACAATTAATGGTAGTGGTAGTGGATATCAAAACAGTGCTTTGGGTAGTTTTGCTCTTGCAGTCAATACCAGTGGTTTCAATAATGTCGCACTTGGTAATGAAACGCTTAGATATAATACAACAGGAGAAAATAACATAGCAAGTGGTTATAGAGCACTTTACTTTAATTGTGGTGCTGGGGGTAACATTGCATTTGGTTATAATGCACTTTATTCAAATACTGGTTCAACTGCTGAATGCAATGTTGCAATTGGTTATACTACACTTTATTGTAATAGAACTGGTAAACTTAATATAGGTATAGGTTGTGGTGCACTTCGTAGTAATCTTACTGGTGACTGGAATATTGGAATTGGTAATAATGCACTTTATTGTAATACGTCTGGTGTTTGGAATATTGGAATTGGCGATAATGCACTTTCTTGTAATAAAATTGGGAATACGAACGTTGCAATTGGGGCGTATGTTCTTCAAAAAAGTACTGTTGATAATAATATTGGTATTGGTTATTCAGTACTTGCTGCAAATACTGGTGGTACAGATAATATTGGTATCGGATATCAAGCACTTATAGCAAATACAAGTGGTAATAATAATATAGCACATGGTAGATGTGCACTTGGATTTAATTTAATTGGTTGTGATAATGTTGCGATTGGTTATAGGGCACTTCTAACAAGTACAAGTGGTGTTAATAACGTTGCTATTGGTTATTCCGCACTTGGAGCAAGCACAACTGGTACAAACAACATAGCAATTGGTTGTAATACATCATTTCAAAATAGGGGTGGAAGTTTTAATATTGCAATGGGTCCTGAGTCATCATATTCTGCTTCTGGTAGTAGTCAGAATATTTCATTAGGATTTCAATCGCTTAATAGAAATTTACTTGGTACTAAGAATATTGCTATTGGTTGTCAAACATTATATTATGAATGTGGTGGTAGTAACGTTGCGATTGGTGAAAGAGCAGGAATGAATAATCACACTGGTACTGGTAATGTATTTCTTGGAAAACAAGCTGGTTATAATGAAGCTGGTTCAAATAAACTTCATATCGCCAATTGTGACATATGCACATTAATTTATGGTGAATTCGATAATAAAATATTGTGTATGGATGCTGTAGTTCATACTGGAGGATATACTTGTGCGGGTGTTCCTGCTGCTGGCAGTAATATTGGTGGTATGGTGTATATTACTGATTGTAACTGGATGGTATGGAGCAATGGAACAAATTGGTTACATTTTAGTGGTGGTACTGCAATATAACAATAATTTAAAATTAAAATAGAAAAATATGTTAAATAGAGCAAACATTCAAATAGTGGGTAATAGTGCTGGTGACGGTGGCGGTGTCATACAAACATGTCTGGCTGAAATCGGTAACTGGAACATGGATACAACAGCAATAATTTCACCATCGGCATTATATTGGTCGGCACTTGGAATCTGTGGATATAAAGTTGTGGATGTACAAGCAACAATTAGAGCAGATGCTAATGTTGTTGGTGTTCCAACATATCCATTGGGATTATATAGTTCAGGTGGTACTACAGTAGCAGCAGGGTCGATTTCATGGACAGCTACGGGTTTAACATCAGGTATTGTTTTACAAAGAACAACTGGTGGTCATTTTGATAGTGTTGATTATAATTGTGGTGCATATAATAGGGGTTGGGCGGTAATTCGATATTCCGATACACTCACTCCACCAATAATTTATAGTGAAGTTGATATGTGTACATGGGCAACTACGGGTAGTGAATGTGGTTTATCTCAAACTAAATGTACTTGTATTTATACAACACCTGCAATGAGTGTTGGTGAGTCATATTGCTTATCATTTGATGGTGGCATATGTGTGGGTTCTGCTGTTGTGGATGACCCCGGTTCATATGGTTGTATTGCAATAGAATGTAATTCCACACCAATATGTGATGTATATTTATGTAGTGGTACTTGCGCACCATTATATGATGTTTGTTTTCCTGTTGTTAGTGGTGATACTGTTAATGTTTATATCGAATCAAGTATTTCTAACGTACTTTGTGCAAATAGTATTTGTGCATATGTTCTTATTAATGGCATTCAATCTATAGCAGGTTCATTCCAAATAGGAAGTACATGTACTGACGTATGGGCGATAGCTGGTCAGGGTTCATAAAATATAAAAAGATGTTGATTAAATAAAACCCACCAGCAGAGTGGGTTTTATTTTTTTTGCGTTATCGGAATTAAGTATTGGTTCTTGAGTATTTATCTATAACTAATACTTAATAGGGAAAAATATTTAAAATAATATGGCAATTGATACAAAACCGAATTTTAGTTGTACTAAATTCGAACAGTGTGCAACTGATGTAATGAATTTATCGGGTTGTACCCAGATATATGGAACATTTGATTTAGAAAGTGGGTCAACACTAACGATTTGTGCAGATGCTGCTGCTGGTAAAGTACTGACTTCAGATTCTGGTGGTATTGCAACATGGCAATCACTAAGTGCTGCTGCAAGTGGTGATAAAATCAGTAAGACAATAACACAATCAAGTCACGGCTTCGCTGTAAAAAACGTAGTGGGATTCAGTGGAACAACCTATAATAAACCAATTGCTAACGGCACATATGATGGTGAGATTCTGGGACTCGTGACAGCAGTACCAGATTCCAGTACATTTGAACTGACTCAAGCTGGGTACGTTACTGGTCTGACTTCATTGGTTCAGAACACCACGTATTTTTTAAGTGATGTAACAGCAGGTCTCCTGACTTCAACAGAACCAACTGGAGATACAACAATTAGTAAAACAATGTTTTTTGCCGACAGCACAACAAGTGGTTGGGTGCTTCCATATGCTGGTTATTATAATACCACAGGCACATCAGGTGGCGGTGGTGGAACTTGGGGTAGTATTACTGGTACATTAAGTGACCAAACCGACTTACAAGCAGCACTGGATGCGAAAGTTAATTTATCGACATATAGCGCATTTACAGGCACTTCAATATATAGTTTAAATAGTCCAGCAACATGTACTGTGGGGGGTGTGACACCGGGGTACGTACTGACTGGAAAATCAATTCAATGCATACTTCAAGACGCTTTCGCACCATATATTGAACCAGCATTCAGTTCGTTTGCTGTTAATATCACTTCTCCAACAGAAGTTGGTACTACTGTTAGTGGAACAAAATCATTTACTTGGGTAACAAGTACATGTGATAATGTTGCAAGTAATAGTATTGGTATTCTTAATGTTACAAGTGGAACTACATTAGGATTAGGGTTGGCAAATGATTATAGTGAAACACTTAGTATCGGCACACTTACAAATGGTGCACCACAAACATGGACATTTAGAATCACTGGTTGTAGCACACAAAGTGCTTCATTTCAAAGAGATGTTAGTAAATGCAGTATTTATCCGTACTTCTGGGGTGTTGTTACATCAGGTAGTTGTCCAACAATCACAAGTGGATTAGTTGATGCTGGAAATAAAGTGGTTGCAGCAGTTGGAACATCTCTAAGTGTTAGTTTCGCAAGTAGTAATCAATGGACGTGGTTTGCAATGCCAGCGAGTTGTGCAGCGAGAACAAAATGGTTTGTGGCTGTGGGTAACTGTGGGTTTGTTGATAGAGCATGTGCTTCAGATAAATACCCCAATAGTTGTACACTCGATGTAACCGATGGTGGTGGTTGTTGGAGTTCAGTGAGTTATAAGGTATATATGAGTGGTTTCGCTGCAACAGATGGCGAAGCAATAGCATTTAGAACATATTAAAAACGACATAAAATGGCAATAGAATTAGGCGACAACATACAAACGGGAGCACCGAAACCAACAGATAGTAGATACTTGAATAATCAAGTGCCTTGGGCGAGTTGTGCTGAAGTGAATGCTGGTATCACCGATACAAGATATACAGGACTTACAGTAAATATATTAGGTAGTGAATATTGGTATAAAAACGGTATTTTGGATGCTTGTCTAATTGAGAAAACCAGTGGTGGGGGCGGTGGTACTCTTAATATGAGTGGTTCAACTGTCGGTGGTTTAACAACTTATGTTAATGCCACTACTATTTGTGCACAACCATACCTAACTTTTGACGGCACATCACTTAGTGTTTGTGCTGATAGTTCACCAAGAGCATGTTTTGTAGATACAACTGCTCCTTCTTTAGTTGGTGGAATGATGACAGAAGTAGGTGGTCAATTACTTGATTACGGTGCTAATTTCTGTCAACTCTCACCAAGAATTAGTGGTCAATCTGGTGGATTTTTCCGTATTGAATTAAGACCAGCGTATCAATGTGAACTTTTTAACGTTAAATTTATACCAAGTGGAGTAACTCGTGTTGAAACAACACCATTTAAAGTGGGTAGTGTTGGTGATGTATTTGCATGTGGGTCAGTTACTACACCAATTCTTTCTGCAAGTACATGTGCTTGTGTTGCAACATGTCTTAATGTTGGTAATCCTACAGCGTCATCAACAAGAGCATTGAAGGTTGGTGTTTGTGGAATGTACTTAGAGGGCAATTTACAAATGGAATACGATAAAAGTTGGTTTATCGGTGCAGGTGCTTTAAGTGATACTGGTACAAGAATGAAATTATTTACTTTTTCTTGTGCAGCATATTTTGATTATTATAATTGTTTGATTTTCCGTTCCGGTCCCGTAAGTTCAATAAACAGAGCAAGTCTGTCTTCAGGTGGAACATTTACAGCAAATGAAGCAGTCGTTTCACCAAATATAATTGCATGTAAAGATAATCCAACAATGACTTTTTGTGATACCGCAGGTAGTACATATGATGCTGCTTGGTATTATTGTAATGATAAGACATATTATACTTGGGGTGGGGGTTCAAAAACCTCATTTAGTGCTGATGGGGGAATGGTTGTTGGTCAAGATTGTGTAGTTGCTGGTTGTGGTGCACCTGCTTGTGGTTTATTGGTTCAAGGTGTCGCATCTATAGGTACATGCGTTCAAGCACCAACAATTGTAGCCACAGCAGCACTTACTGTTTATAATGGTGCTAATTTAGAACTTGTCGCACCTGCTGCCAGTGTTGATATGGGGGATATTGTATTTCATACTGGTGCAACAACAACTGCTTCTGAGTTTGCAAGACTTTATGTACCAAGTACTGGTTGTTTATATTATCGTAGTGCATGTGATGGTCTAATTGGAAGATGTGTATATCATACTGGTAATTTAAATATGAGTTTATATGCACCTCTGGCTTCACCTGCTTTCACTGGCGACATAACACAAACCGATAGCAGTTTAACAACATTTACAATTGATGGTAATACAGGTGCAAGTGGTATTTCTTTAGCTGCTGCATTACAATTAAGAAGTAACACAAATATAAGAGCAAGAGGTGTTTTGATGCAAACAACAGATGCAGCAGCAGAATGGTATGCAGGTGTGCCATATAATGGTGGTGCAGCATATCAAATAGGATATGACCCAAGTGCCAGCAATGCTGAATATACTACATATAGTAAACTTACAATTGATTCAAGTGGTAATGGTACTTTTGCGGGTACTGCAACTGCTGATGCATTTAAACAATGCACAAACTCAACAGATTTTACTCATATTGTTGCTACTCGTGCTGGAGATACATTATATGTTAATCAAGGTAATGCAACTGGTGATATTGCGAGTTTCTGGTATAATAGTACTACTGCTGGTGCTGGTACAGAAGCATTGAGAATTTCAAATACAGGTATTAATATAACAGGAATTGCTTGTGCTACCACATGTGTACGTGCACCAGTTGTTTGTGCAACTACTTGTTTTGCAGGTAGTGGTGCAGGACTTACTCTTGTTCCACGTGATTGTGGACGTGTCGCAACAGATTATAATGCGATGATAACGAGTGGAATGTGGGGGGCAGCAGATGCAAATGCTAATAATCCAGATGGTAAAACATATCTTGCAGTAATTAACTCACATAACTCCGATGTTGGTTTACAAATTGCGGGTGGTTATACTTCAGATAATCTATATTTTAGAGGATGGTACACGAGTGCAGCAGCATGGACAACATGGCGTTGTGTATATCATAGTGGTAATTTAAGTCCAGTTCAATGGGCGGGTTCAACAGCAAATGGTATTGCCACCTATGTCTCAGCATCATGTGCTTGTAGCGAACCTAATTTAACTTTTGATGGTTCAACCTTAGAAATATCAACACCCACTGTAGGTAATTCAGGTGGTATTTTAACACTATCAAATACTTCAAATGTAACAGCAGGACAAACAGCAGGAGAAGTACATTTTTATAAGGCTGATGCTTCAACACAGGGTGCAGGAGTTGTTGGCACAATTAAATCAACTGCTATAGATTCTGGTGGTACGTATGATATGGTGTTTATGACTGGTCAGGATGTAGAAACACCTGCTGGTTCAAATGGAACAATGACATTAAGTTATCAGGGGCATCTAACACCAAGTGGAAATCTAACATTCGGGAATGATAGTGCTAAAGTCATTTGTGTTGCTCCAACAACAACCACTAATGCCTGTGGATGTAATTTATTAATAGTTGCTGGTCATAAGACAACACCTTCAACTGTTACTGGTAATTATCAGGGTGGGATAGCATATCTGATTGGTGGTTGTGGTAGTCCCCAAACCAGTACCAGTTATGCAATAGCTGGTAGAGGTGGTGAAGTGATATTATGTGGTGGTCTTGGTGGTGCACATTCGGTCTCACAAAGATGTGGTGGTGATGGTGGTAGTGTATGGATATGTGGTGGTACTTATGGTGCTGGTGGTGGTGGTACTTATGGTGTAAGTGGTGATTATGGAACGGTCTATTTGAGAGGTGCATGTGTAGACCTGTGTAGTAGGTACACAAGTATGTGTAGCACAATTGCTTCTCAAATAAGAGTTGGAACAGAATTGGGTTATTGTCAAAACGCTTCTACTGTATATTTATTTTATAATGGTGCTGCGAGGATTCAAACAACAAGTGCAGGTATGACACTAACAGGTGTTGGTAGTGCTACGGATTGGGTTGCGACCTCAGACCGTAGATTAAAGAAAAATATAACACCAATCACAAGTGCGTTATCGAAAATAGATTGTCTTTGTGGTGTTTGTTATGAATTATGTGAAGACGGGACATTAGATATGGGTCTTATTGCACAGGATGTTGAAAAAGTTGAACCACGTCTTGTTTCTCATACTGAGATATCGGAAAACGATAAAAGTAAATTTGGAATCGAGGATGAAAAACTTGGTTTAAAATATAATAAAATGGCTGGTTTATTTGTAGAAGCCATTAAAGAACTTAAAGAGCAAAACAATTGCTTGCAGTTACAAATAAACGAATTAAGAAAAGATTTAAAATAAAAAAAGATGGCAAAGATAGATTTACAATTACAACTTGAATTAATTGCAGATGATGGAAGTATTATAGCAAGTGGTGCAACAGTGAAATTCAGTAGCGAATTCCATCCAAAAACTACTGACATAATAGTGAGACCTCAAATATATAGGAGTCGTGAATTATTTGAAAGCGGGTACACGGAAACTATGTGTAGAAGAGAACTTCCATATGAAATAATAATTAGTATTCCTGATGTTGATGAATTTTATCAATTAACTCCGTATCAATTATATGCGAAAGTAAGAGATTATTTAAACGCAGAGAAAGGTGATTTATATTATTTGTTGGTAACGACACCGTAATATGGAGAAGCATCTGGAAGACCGTAAATTAGAAGAATGGGTTGAGTTCAGACATTTGTACGTCAAACCAACCTCTGAAGAAATTCAAGGATATTCTAATGGGTTTTTCATGCATATGGCAAATTCCAGAAGCGGACATAATTACATCAGAGCCAATATCCAATCATGGACTGTTGAACAGCCGAGAAGATATTATAATTTTGAAAACATCAGACCAAATATGTTCATGGAGAAATTCAAGGATATAAACTTAGATGATTATCCTGAATCAATATATGTTTTACAAAGTCGTGACCTTTTAAATTGGTTTAGTTCGTGGATGATATTTAATATGAGAAGTTTTTTAAAACGTTCACTTGATAGAGGCATTGGTTGGGATGATTTGATTCGAATTAATTTAGATACGTGGACTGTAATTAATAAAGAAATGCATGGGGAAACAAATTATATAAATCGAGATTTTATCTCAGTTAATTATGACGAATTTTTTGCAAGTGAGGAATATAGAAAGAATATATGTACACGAGTTGGGGGGAGTTATAACGAAGATGTGTTGTTAAAAGTAACAGAAGATGGTCGTGGTAGTA
>Ga0307375_10004959_pt1 | contig 12590 bp, 6 predicted proteins | sample TR1MG_FD_202531 | JGI IMG/M metagenome (GOLD analysis project Ga0307375, IMG submission 202531) | Soil microbial communities from Risofladan, Vaasa, Finland - TR-1 | ecosystem: Environmental > Terrestrial > Soil > Coastal area > Acid sulfate soil | place: Finland: Risofladan, Vaasa | collected... | reverse complement strand
CCGGCTGAAGAGCCAAGTTCGAGAACACTCTCCACGCTCCCAGGACGGCGCCTCCTACTGCGCACACGAAAAACGCGTGAATTTGACTGCGTTGCGCCTTGGGTCCCGGGAGCACCTTCATCATGATCTCCGTGGCTACGTTGGCTGGCTCCTCGTCCTCGGGGAGCATTTCAGTGTACGGCACGAGCGAGAGATCAGGCATGGGTGTGTCTCTCAGCAGTGGATGTTCATCATTATTCGTCGTAACATTATCAGAAGTAGCAGTAGTATTGGGAGTGGTTGAAGTGCCAGAATTGGAGTTTGCGCCTGAGCCAAAAACTGAGCCGTCAATAGGAGATGTTGTAATGGGAGTGATGAGGCTAGATGACGAAGAAAGTTGAAGAGGAATCTGAACGTCGTCCATAGAGTGATGTAAGCCGTTGGGAGAGGAGGATGAGGTGGTGGGGGAGGGTCCATTTGAGAGCGTCGTCTGCTGCTGCGGCGGCGGTTGTCCCTGTTGTTGGTGGTGTTGTTGTTGTTGTCCCTGTTGTTGTTGCTGCTGTTGTTGCTGTTTTTGTCTCCTCTGCTTCGCCCTCTGATGGTTCACCTTGAGCACTTGCGCCACGGCCGCGCACACGACTGCCGCGGCTATGAATATGAGACCTGGGAAGAGATAGGTGAGCAGAAGATTCGTGCGCTGTTGAATCGCCTTGAAACTGTAGATGAGACCCAAACCGACGATGAGAGAGATGCCGTTCGAAACCGGCGCCGCCGTCGTCTGTCCAGTCACATTCATGCCCTGCAAATACAACATGTTGCCAATCGCCAACGAAGCACCTGCCAGCAAACTCCACAGAATCAGCAAGGGAGCGTCCTTGAGACCTTGCATGTTCGTCAGAAAGTCGGGAATCTCAAAACCAGTGCTACCGAACATCAACGCCAATGCCAAGCCCACAAACAGGCCGCTCCAAGTAAAGTCAAAGAAGGGGTACTCGGGACGAAGGCCATGAGGGAAGGCACGGAAGAAGTTAGGCCAAGAACCGAGACAAGCCGTGGCCACCAAGAGCACCAGAAAGCCAACGTCCGCTCCGGGCAACAGCATGATATTGTCTCAACCAAACAACAAGAATACGATTCTAAACAGTTAGAGGCGTTGAGAGGAGAGGAACAGAGAAGACAAGCGCGATCGCAAAGGGGAGAAAGAGGGGAAAGACATGAAGCACACTCAAAAGGGCAGATAACAGGCTTCAACACTCACGGACGCACTATATTTGGGTTGGCAAACGTCGTAAGATGGCGACCAATTATCAGGAAAACGCTATGAGAGAGGGCTTAGCATGATCATAAGAACAGACACGACTGGATGAGCCTTTAAACCGAGGACCAGTCAAATTGGGGCCCTCCTTTCGTCTGAAATCAATGAGGGAGTATCTATCTGTTGAGATCTGTTTGTAGCATTTGAGTGATCCCAATTGGTTTCACCATCAATTCTTGTGAAGGATGCGATTCAAGACCAGAATTGACGTAGTGATACCTCCCGGTGTTCCATCTCTTGAAGCCCTTCTGAGGCTCTTATTGTCCCAATAAAGAATGTATCTCTCTCTAATTCTATGATTCGTGTTTATGTACATGTAATTCGTGTGGAAAGGATGTACAGACGAGTCCGTGGCAAGGAGTTTCGTCCTCCCACACACACTCTCTGTTCTCAAGCCTTTCTCTTGTTGATGGTCTCTGGAAGTGCAAAATGAGATCCTATTGCTACGAGTGCAGTGAGGAACGAGAGGCATATGAATACGAAGTGGTAGTCGAACGGGAATCCGGCCGAAGAGTTTGCCGTGACTGCGAAGATTGATCCTATGACTACCGGTGCTAGAACCCTTCCTATTGCGGCTGTGGATGCGCTGAGTCCATTGACTGCCCCTACGGTGGAAGAGCCAGCTGCGTTGTTGACGAGGAGGTTTACTGCTGCGAAACCTGTTGTTCCAAATCCTGCCTTTAGCGTCATGACGATTGTGATGAGCGCCCATAGGAGTACTTTGCGATCTGCGAGGTTGCAGGCGAAGGAGACGAGGATGAACGCGGGCGCGACGAGTGTCATGGAGAGGGTGAGTGCGTTTTGCGTGCCTAGAATGCGATCCATGGGTACGTAGGCGAAGATTTGCATGATGATCATGGCAACACCGGAGATGGCGTGTGAGGCGCCGATTTGAAGCGTGGAGAAGGCGATGCCGCCCTGGGAGACTGGGCGAATGGACCAGAAGCCGAACACCTCGTCGAAGCCAAGTGCGACGAATGAGACGCCAGTATACAGGATGATGCAAACGACTACGTCGCGTTCCTGAAGAGCTTGTTTGAAGAACTTGAGGCGAGAGAAGAGTTGGCGCATGAAAAGGTTGAACTCGCCGAGGGCGGATTGCACGCGGAGGAGGTGATAGCGACGCGGAGAGGCTTGAATGGGGGTCATGGGAGAGGGGGAGAAGGAGGATCCAGGGAAGGAAGGGGTGGAGGTGGAGGTGGAGGTGGAGGAAGGGGAGGATTCGGAAGAAGCTGGGTTGAACGAAGAAGCTGGAGATGCTGCCCCGTCGTCGTCAATTGGCTCCGCATCCGATTCAAGAGGAATACTCGCTTCGAGTGTTGATTCCGTGGCATCATCTTCGACAGAGAATTTCTCATTTGCTTCTTCCTGTTGATGAGGTTCTTGCTGCTCGTGCGTTTGAACATCCTTCAGTTGATGCTGCTGTTGTTGATGTTGCTCTTGCAATTCACTCTCTTCTTCATCAGATGATTGTTGGGGCTGTGGTTGGGACAAGTGGAGCGTCTCCTTTAGGTACAGACAGCCGAGAGTGAAGGACACTGCGGTGATGCAAGCAGATGCAATGCACGGTAGTAGGAATGGAAAATATCCAAAGAGGCCAGTTTGGGAGAAGAGACTCGGGTATTGAAGAGCAGGTCGAGCGAGGGCGCCGCCGATCATTGGGCCCACAATGCTCCCAATCGACCAGCCGGCGGAACGCAGCGTGTACGCTCTTGCTTGGTTCGTTTCGTCCGTAATTTCACGCACATACGATTTCACGACGCCAATGTTTCCATTTACGAGACCACAGATGAGACGTGCAAGCAAGGCGAGCCAGAAGGCGCGACTCATTCCGAAAATCAGCGTCGTCACCATATTGCCTGCCATGCCCATCAACATGATGCCACGCCTGCCTTTGATGTCCGATAGTTGACCTAGAACGATGGAGGAGAAGATTTGGGACAAGTAGTAGGCGGAGGTGAGCCACCCAGCGTAGTAACCGATATCAGCCATGGAGAAACCAAACGAATCGGTAACCATGAATGCCACGAAGGGCAACAGAATAGATGAAGTGATACCTGACAGAGAAGAACACGTTGCACAAGAAGAGTCAGTAAAGTGCAAGATCAGAGGGCAAATTGGGTAGAGACGGTGTTGAGCAAGGGAAGCGACGCTAGCAAGCAGCAGAGACACGCACCTTCACTGAGTGATACAAGCATCACCACCGAGAGCTGTTCCCAAGGAAGAGGAGTGCTATCTCGTGGGTTTCCGCAGCGAGACAGCTTCTGGAAGAGGCTCTCAGGAGCGGATCGCGAGTCGCCAATTGTACGAACATCCAGATCCAGATTCACGTGTTCGCTGTCGTCTTGATCAGCGTCATTTCCATCATGTTGTGTTGACATAGTAGATGCCCATGCAATGAGAGGGAAGCGTCACCGGCAGCGACAGAAAGAAGAGTGCTAGGGAGGGACCTTTGTGGGAAGCCGCCGCTGCCACTGTGCGAGCGAAGACACGTGCCCAGGGCGCGTTCTCGCTCTCTCTCGCTCTCTCTCGCCCTCTCTCTTGCTCCCCAGCCCAGGCCTGGGAAATACGCTCAAACGCCGCCACCAGACTTCTTCTGTGTGCTCACGCGCTTCTGTGTCCTCCAATCATTCCATCTCTGTGTGTAGCCCTTTGATGGCCCTTTCCTCAGAAGAAGATATCGACACTTTGTACCCAGAGTTCGATCTTTTCCACATCTTCGGCACCCGAACAGAGCCACACCAATCAAACGACTCGACAACGGTCGATTCTGAGTTGCGGATTGCAACGACCACCATTCAGTTCCTTCCAAGGAACTCCCGTCTTCAAACTCCCGGAATTGCATTCCCCTTCACTTCTCAAGTGTCTCCATTTCGTATCTCCGTCATCTGACATTGTGAAAATGGCTGATACGAATAAGAAGGTTTCGGCTGCAGTAGATGCTGCCGCCATGGTCGAATCGGCAAAGAAGAAGGCGGCTTATGCAGCTGTCGATGAATATGTGAAGGATAACATGGTACGACCGGTTCCTCGTGCATTGCAAGACCTGCGGATGCAACTCTCTGCTCTGTTGGAGCCTGTCTTCATCTGTTTGCCCCTTTTCTACTCTCTTCGTGCTTCTGTTCTGTATCTGTCATTGGACTGTGTTCTAACATGTATTTCTTGTGTTAAGATCTTGGGAATTGGCTCAGGAAGTACGGTGGTCTATGCAGTTGAGAGATTGGCTCATCGAGTTCGAGAGGAGAAGTTGAACGTGGTTTGCATCCCCACATCGTTCCAGGCGCGTCAGTTGATTGTGGAAAACGGTTTGGTGTTGTCTGATCTTGATCGTCATCCGGTGATTGACGTGGCAATAGATGGGGCTGATGAGGTGGACGCAGGTTTGAATTGCATCAAGGGCGGAGGTGGTTGCCAGACTCAGGAGAAGATTGTCGCCTCCAACGCTTCTCAGTTCGTCATCATCGCCGACTACCGCAAAGATTCTACCAGCCTAGGCCAGCAGTGGAAAAAGGGAGTGCCCATCGAAGTGATTCCCATCGCATACGTGCCAGTCATGAAGAAGATCGAAAAGCTCGGAGGCAAGCCCAAGCTCCGCATGGCTGTTGCCAAGGCTGGACCTGTCGTCTCAGACAATGGAGGCCTCATCATCGACGCTGACTTCGGACTCATCCACGACCCTGTGGCGCTCGACACACAGCTAAGAGCGATCGTCGGAGTCGTTGAAACCGGACTCTTCGTAAACATGGCATGCAAGGCCTTCTTTGGAAACTCTGATGGTTCTGTCACACAAAGAGTCCCATCATAAGTCAGCAATTTGCAGAACTCAGCTGCTTGCACCTTGTATTGTGACTGAAAAAGACCAACAATGTACATCAAACCCTCTAGCATCTCCCCCATGCTGTCATCTCCATTTGAAGGGTCACCACTGAATGTCGTTAAATAGAGCAGGAGGTTTAGGAAGGTCTGTACAAAGCTGAGATACGGCTCCGATTGTGTCGCATGGGAGAGGAGGAGAGGGAGTCTTACATCACTCCTACTAATCGAGTCACTATGATGGAGGAGTCAGCGGAGGAGAGTGCGCTAGAGGAGCAGGAGCAGAGTTGTCTACATACGAGGCCTTCTTAACCAGTTCATACATGGCGATGGTCCAAGCAGAGAAGAGCGCCGTTCCCGTCATTCTCGCCGTGAGTCCCTTTAGCCATATCGCAGTCACTCCTTCCGTGGTCAAAATCTTCCAAGCCATACTGAAGATGTTTTTGGGAATGCCAGGCTTCTGCTCTTGAGTTTGGAGTCGAGTTTTCGCCACGTCGAGAGGATTGAGCAAGCACACGCTCGCCCAGCCACTCAACACGCCACATCCCAAATTGGTGGCAGTTTCAGCGACGATTCCCTTGTCTGAGACAAGTGGGTAGACATGAGAGCGAAGAGCGCCATAGACGGCCCACCAGATGGCGGACGAGGGCATAAAACTCGTCAGTGTAGCGCCCAATCCTCGATACAGACCTCGAATTCCTTCCTTCCTAACGATGACATAGAATGCGTGCAATCCATTGTTGTAATGATGAGTGGCAACCGTAGAAGAAGGACCTTGCAGTTGCAATCGCTGCGCAATCACATCCACAGGCGTGTTCATGACGGTTGCTACGAAGGCAGCGGTAGCGCCTCCCACAGTGTTGGACAAGAATATTGGGGATTTCCAGTCTTTAGAGACGCAAGAGAGGGGGAAGGAGAAGTAAAGAGAGTCAGTTGTTGTGTGTGGGATCTCAGAGGTTTTTGGTGGACAATGTCCTTTGGGCCATTGAAAGTTGGATAATTGATGACAATACACGTACGAAGCTCGATATCAGACCTCGTTTGAAGATGCTTGTAGGTCCAATCTCGAACGACTTCATAGGAGAAGATGTAAGCTGCTTGGGGGACCACAAATCCTATCATTGCCACTGATAGTCCTCTATACATTCCTACAAAGAGATGTGAACAGAAATAGACCAGAGTCAGCCCGATATGAGGTCAAGAAGCATCAAACCATGGAGGAGAAGGAAACGACTAACTTTCCACACCAATGCGTACCTCTTGTTCCTTCTGCATTGTACATGAGTCGTAGCATCTTCCAAGATGATTGATACCCGCCACCCTTGGCCTAGCAGGTATGTGACATTGAAGAAACGAGAGAAAGGGTTAGGGAACGTTTCCATTTGGAAACCGACGAGTAGCGGTCTTCATGACTCGATCTTAGGATTCCTGCTGGGCGAAGGAGTTGTAATGTGATGATGATAAAGCGAATAGTGGGAGTAGAGGGCGAAAGCAATAGAAAGAGGCGCAGGGGAGGAGAAGATCAGAGGCGAACGTACGCTGTCGACTTGTATCCTCGTTTTGGCGACTACGGTCGGATAGATGAGTGTTTTGACGAGAACGTTACATGATACACTTAGAGCCATAAATTTGGGCAGGTCCAGATTGTCCCATCGGATGTCGACGACGTTTGAGCGCGAGGGAGATTCCATTGCGTCCCAGCGCCCCAACCAGTTCCTTAAAGGGGGTGAGACAGTGTTGAATGTGGTTCTTCCAGGAGGATTCCAAGGTAATCAAAGGGAGAGACTGTACGAGAGGGTCATTCAGCGGAGGATGAGACAAAGCCAGCCCTTGGCCGCTCTCTCAACAGCCTCCTTCTTGTGGTCACTCTCTTCCGAGTTCAGACATGCATCATTGCCCCCTCAGTTAATCGCAGCGCTTAGAACTGGTTCCACTATGGAGACTTCGTCGAATATCACGAATGAAACGCCTCAAGACGTGCAAGAATGGCAGCCCATGGAATCTCCCTCTTTTCGCTTCGGAAGTGCGCCTAGCGCCTTGATTGGGCCTATTCCTGGAACTTTTTCCCCTTATACGTCTACTACGCAACCTGGATCGTCTGAAGAGGGACACACCGCTGCAACTGAGTCAAGCGAACCGAAAGTCGCCTCTCCACTCGCTTCATCTTCCGATACTCAACAAACTCCCTCACTTCCGACATCTGAAGTAGGATTCACACAATTGGTACTGGCCCTATGCGACGATGGCTCTCAAAAGTCCCAAGGAGACTCGTTCAAATCTCCAATCTCCCTCGCACTCTCCAACAACAATCTAGCACATCCTAATCCTTTGGAACGCGAAGATACAACTGTGATCCAGGTCCCACCCCTGCATCCACCACAAGACAATCAACTGGCGACCACAACTGCTGACGTCGAATCAGCCATCCATTCTGACGCATTTCCTGCCAAAGAAATCGATCTTCCACCAACTACATCCTCTCATGACAGCAACAACTCAACCTTCGACCAAATTCATGCTCGAGAATTTGAAATTGATCATCCCAAAGCCCCAAATGGCGATGCTTTTCAAGAACGTTCGGATTCTGTCCCCGTTGACGACCCTGTTTTGGTAACTACCACTTCAAGCTACGATAATGAACATGCAAATCAAATGCAACTGGATTCTCCCCGTATTCATGAACATCCAAGCGAGAAGCAGCCCATTGAAGTTCTCCCCCCCTCTGATCATCCTCCTCCTCCATCTGAGCCCATACAACCAACTGATTCCCAAGAAAAGACTCATCCGCAACAACAAAACAATGATGGCGAGGTTGTAGACGGAGATGAGTCCGAGAGCTCTCAGACATCGTGCTCTTCCAGTTCTTCTTCAAGTCGTGATCTCTCTGACCCAAAAAGCTCGAGTTCTGACAATATGGACGTCGGTACGCCCCTAAATGATGCCGAAACCCCATCCACATCACCACACGACGCGAGTCAAGTTGGAGCACCTTCTGCGACCGTTATCCCGCTTTCCAATGTCTCCGTTCCTCCCCTTCCCTCCGTAGAAGTCCTTCAACCATCGTCTTTTTCTCTTCCTAGTGAGGAAGAGCCTGAAGATGTCTCGCGTGACGCCATGGAAGCGCCAACTGCCATTTCTCCCCGCCTTGTCCTCTCTTTGCCTCCGATTGCACCTGGTTCTCCTACTCCTTCTGGTGATCATGTTCAAAATCTTGGCGTGAGTGATAATAGTCGTATGATGGAAGATGAGGAGCCCGTTCACGCTTCCACCACCACGAAAACCGAGCCGATCGTGCCCTTCCTTTCTGGTCGTTCTCATAGCGATACTATTGGTGATCGTCCCAAAAATCGTAATCAAAAGCTCTTCTCCTACACTCCTATCAAGTCCGATGGTACATGTATTCCGGAGGTGCACGATAAATCGCCTTTGAAACCGTTCGAGCTGGTTTTGCCCTCTCGTTCTTCTCCTTCCCCACTACCTATGGCCGTAGACAACGAGAACGAGGACGATGAGGAGTATGAGCCGAGTTTGGACGTTGTAGTTCCTCCTGTAAGGAGCACTCGAGCACGTCGCTCCGTCGCCGCTTCCTCCTCCACCCACTCCGGCGAATGCACTCTGAGCACCCTGCTTTCCAGTGATTACCTTCACATCGGCGATATTCTCGAGTTCCAAGGCGATACGGCGATGGTAATGAGCAAAGGTTGGCTGGAGACCGGTGTGGAATCCATTCCACTCCTAGCCGATTGGATTCGCTCAGTTTTGGTCAAAAATGGCTCGTATTCTCCTACTGAAGACGATGGCAAATATGAGAAGCATTGGAAGGCCATCATGGTCACACACGTGGACCATACGAACGGTGATTTGGTATTCAGGAGTTCGCATCGTCACGGCAGAGGAACTGCGCCACACAGGCTCGATTGGTACTTCAAGACTTGGATGAAGAAGCTTCCTCGCGACACAATAGAGAACCTATCTATGGAACCTCCAGCGGCAAAGAGGCGAAAGGAAGCCGCAACAACGACGTCCAAGCACGCTTCTTCATCCTCTTCCTCCTCTTCTTCTTCTTCACCAAAGACGACACCCAAATCTCGCAGCCGTGGTGCAAAGAGTGGCGGCGAATCTGCTTCTGCTTCTGCCAAGTCATTGAAACCTTCTCCTACGTCTTCTTCATCCTCCTCTCAGCCTCGCAAGTCTACTGCGAAATACGCCCCCACTCCTATACCATCTAAACTCTTGGACGAAGGATTCGACGACGATGACGAGGAGGAATACAACGAAGCCGATCTGGAAGCGGAAACTGACGACTTGTGGGCAGAGCTTGGAATGCCCCCCAAGAAGAAGTCATCATCATCATCATCATCCTCATCTTCATCAACATCAACATCCTCCAATACCAACGCCAACACTTCCAAGACCATCACTAGCCCCATCACCACCACCGCATCTTCTCGACCCGCTGCTGCCACTACTGCGTACTCCTCTTCCTCCTCAGCCTACGTTCCTCTATCTCAGCGCTTCTTTGGGACAGATCGCCATCAACATCAACATCATCACCATCATCACAATCCCGACGCATCACCCTCAACTCCTTCTCGTCCCACGACGACATCATCATCTTCGACTTCGACCTCGACCTCGACCTCGTCTTCATACCCTTCTGAGTATCAGAAATCGATTGCTGCTTCCATCGAATCAAAGAAGAAGACGTCGGCATCGTACCCATCCACTGCGACCACTCCAACCGTTCCCAGAGAACCGATGAAGAAGACGTCGGCATCATCCCCAGCCACAGCAACTACTACAACATCAAAACCAGCAGCAAAAGCAGCCTCCACATTGCCAAAGAAGACTTCCTCAGCCTCCGCTGCAACTCCTCCTACTGCTGCTGCAATTGCACCTTCTGCCTCTCAACGCACTAAGAAGACCGCACCAATCGGTGAATCCAAAAAGAGTGCCATCTCCCCTGCTGCTGCTGCTGCTCATGGCGCGAAGAAGGCCTCCACGACCGCGAATAAGGCCAAAGCCTCGTCAACCTCCTCCTCCTCGCTTGGCGAGCCTGTCCTCCCCGTAATCCTCTCCAGCGGACTCACTGGTATCTCTTCCAAATCGCTCGTGTCCATTGTGGAGAAGCTGAGAGGCCGCATCGAACAGCAATTCACTCCGCACGTTTCTCACCTCGTCGTACACGTTGACGCCTCTGGTCTCGCCTCTCGCACCTTCAAGTATCTGGAAGCACTTCTTCGCGGCATTTACATCGTCTCAACAGATTGGCTGGTGCAAAGTCTCTCGGCTGGCAAGTACCTTCCGGCCTCGAACTTTTTGGCCAAGGGCGATTCCCACTGCCTTGGAGGTCCCTCTACTGCCATCTCGAATCGTACGAGTTCTGGTGGCGGTGATAGTGTTGCTGTGCCCAACGAGATCTTCAAGAACATGATGGTGTGCCTGTTTGGCGCCTTCGACAGTCCGACTCAACTCAAACTCGCCCAAATCGAGCATCTCCTGCGACTCGGTGGCGCGAAAGTGAAACATTGTGGTGGCACGTCGAGCTTGAGTCCACTAGAGGCAATCAGAGGAGAACCGAGGCCAGTCATCGTCTGTGACGAGGCGATAGACCGAGACACGGCGCTCACGGTAGCTCTTCAAATTGGAAGCTCTCCCGTCTCCCTGCCATGGATCATCGACTCCATCTCTCACTGCCAATGTCTAGACACTGCAAACTACTTGATCATCGATGAGGAGACGTCCGATGAACTCAATGAAAGTCAATCTTGGTGACGAGGAGAGAAGGGCAGTTCCAAATCTCTGAACACCAAGCACTCCACAACTCCCCTGCTCCTTGTACTTGCTACGAAATGTACATAAGAACCACAAGATGCGCTGTTAGGAAACGCGAGGCTGCAAGACTGGCAACTACTGTAGTTGTGCGGTGGGTAAGTAAAAAGAAGCTCGATACGACGGAAGCGGCTCGTCGAGGTGTGGAAAAGGCGAATTTGCCTGAGTCGAAAGTCGATGCCGTCCGCCCCCCGAATTCGTCGCACTCTCCATGGCAAGACTAATGGGACTCGTGCTCGGTTACTCTCTGAGGAGGCTGAAAACTTCTTGGTGAAGCTATGTATGGCATTTGAGGCGCTGGCGAATCCACTGAGAGCCCAAGATTTGAGATTGCGAAAGGAGGCTACCCAGCCGGTGGTAGGCGCCTCGTCGAGTTGGCCGATGATCTGCTCCAACAATCTCCACGCGAAAGACATTCGACTGCGCAAAGGAAAGTCTAGTCATAACTGATGGCTGGCTACCCTGCGGTGTGTGCGTGGGTAAAAGAGACCGAAAAGGTGCTGGAACACGTCGCGCAAGAGCCTTCCCTCGCCGAACCTGGATGAAACTCGAGCCCTCCCTGCGGCCAAGGTGAAGCACTTGCTCTCCTCCAGTACAAAGTCCAATGTGCACGTCGAAATGGATGATGTCTTGGCTTTTTACCTGATATGAGTTGTCTATTGGAAAGATCTTACAAGGAGGGAGGGAGGTTTCCTCCTCCCATTTGGATGTTCTTGATGACCGAAGTTGCCTGGGCGAGCATGGAGGAGATGTCCGCCACGTTTGAGGGTACAATCATGGTGTTGTTGGTCTTTGCCATTCCAGAGAGTGCTTCGATGTACTTTTGGGCGAGTTCGAACTGCACGGCTTGAGCGCCGCCGGTGGATTGAGTCGCGACTGCGATTCTCTCGAGTGCCAGTGCAGCGCCCTCTGCATAGAGTATCTGCGCCTGCTTTTGCGCTTCTGCTTGGATGATGATGGATGAAGCGTGGCCCTCAGCGATATTGATGGCTTGCGACTTCTCAGCTTCGGATCGCAAGATGAGTTCCCGTTTGTGTGCCTCCGCTCTGTTGATGACTGCCTGCTGTTCGCCTTCTGATTGCAAAATGTCGACTCTCTTCTTGCGCTCGGCTTCCATTTGCATCTCCATGGCGTGCAGCACATTGTCAGGCGGCTGAATCTCGCGGATCTCGTGGCGCAAACACGTGATGCCCCACACCTTGGCTGCGTCGTTACACGTCTCCACCACTCTATTGTTTACGAGATTGCGTTCATGGAAGGTCTCGTCCAAAGTCAACTTGCCAATCACACTTCGAAGCGAGGTTTGAGCCAATTGAGAGAGCGCAAAGACTGGGTCGCCACAGCCGTACGCAGCAGCCACTGGGTCCACAATCTTGTAGTACAACACACCGATGCAATGAATGCGCACGTTGTCCTTCGTAATGGCAGAGCGACTGGGAATGATCAGTGCCTGTTCTTTCATGGAGAAACGATACGCGATCTTGTCCACGATTGGGATGTAGAAGTGGATGCCACCGCCCACGGATTCCATGAACTTTCCGAACCGCTCGACGATCCACACCTCCTGTTGAGGACAAATGTTGAGAATCGTGTTTGTACGACCGCCGTGAAGTTGCGCAGCACTTTGGTTGCCCTCAAGTTCGACGCGAGC
>Ga0307375_10004956_pt1 | contig 12591 bp, 7 predicted proteins | sample TR1MG_FD_202531 | JGI IMG/M metagenome (GOLD analysis project Ga0307375, IMG submission 202531) | Soil microbial communities from Risofladan, Vaasa, Finland - TR-1 | ecosystem: Environmental > Terrestrial > Soil > Coastal area > Acid sulfate soil | place: Finland: Risofladan, Vaasa | collected... | reverse complement strand
CGGTGGTGGGCTCGTCGAGGATGTACAGGGTGCGGCCGGTGTCGCGCTTGGACAGCTCCTTGGACAACTTCACGCGCTGTGCCTCGCCGCCGGACAGCGTGGTCGCGCTCTGGCCCAGCTTGATGTAGTCCAGACCCACCGCGCGCAGGGTGTCGAGCTTGCGGGCGATCGTCGGCACGTTCTCGAACAGCTTCAGTGCGTCCTCCACCGTCATGTCCAGCACGTCGGCAATCGTGTGGCCCTTGTAGTGGATCTCCAGCGTCTCGCGGTTGTAGCGCTTGCCGTGACAGAGGTCGCAGGGCACGTAGACGTCGGGCAGGAAATGCATCTCCACCTTGATCAGCCCGTCGCCTTCGCACGCCTCGCAGCGGCCGCCGCGCACATTGAAGCTGAAACGCCCGGGCGTGTAGCCGCGCGAGCGCGCCTCCGGCACCTGCGCGAACATTTCGCGCAGTGGCGTGAACAGGCCGGTGTAGGTCGCCGGATTCGAGCGCGGCGTGCGGCCGATCGGCGACTGGTCGATATCGACCACCTTGTCGAACAGCTCCATGCCTTCGATTGAATCGAACGGTGCCGGTTGCGTGCCGGCGCCGTTCAATTCGGCTGCGGCGAGGCGGAACAGCGTGTCGTTGACCAAGGTCGACTTGCCCGAGCCGGACACGCCGGTGACGCAGGTGAACAACCCGGCCGGAATCGCCAGGTCCACGTTTTTCAGATTGTTGCCGCTGGCGCCTTTCAGATGCAGCCATGCCTCGTCGTCGAGCGGTCGGCGACGTTCCTGCGGCACCTCGATCGCGCGCTTGCCGGACAGGAACTGGCCGGTGACCGAGCGAGGCGCGGCAAGCAGATCCTGCACCGTGCCCTGCGCCACGATCTCGCCGCCGTGCACGCCGGCGCCGGGGCCGATATCGAGTACGTGATCAGCCATGCGGATCGCGTCCTCGTCATGCTCGACCACGATCACCGTGTTGCCCAGATCGCGCAGCCGCGTGAGCGTGCCCAGCAGGCGTTCGTTGTCGCGCTGGTGCAGGCCGATCGAGGGTTCGTCCAGCACGTACATCACGCCGACCAGGCCGGCGCCGATCTGCGAGGCGAGGCGGATGCGCTGCGCCTCGCCGCCGGACAGCGAGTCGGCCTGGCGATCCAGCGTGAGGTAGTTCAGGCCCACGTCGTTGAGAAAGGTGAGCCGTTCGCGGATCTCCTTGACGATCTTCACCGCGATCTCGCCGCGCCAGCCGGCGAGCTTGAGCGTGCTGAAGAACGCCAGCGCGTCGTCGATCGAACGGTGGGTGAGCGAGGGCAGCGCGTGGTCGGCGACGAATACGTTGCGCGCGGAGCGGTTCAGCCGCTGGCCTTCGCAGGCCGGGCATGGCTGGTCGCTGATGTACTTGGCCAGTTCCTCGCGCACGGCGGCTGATTCGGTTTCCCGGTAGCGCCGTTCGAGGTTCGGCAGGATGCCCTCGAACGGATGCTCGCGGGTCACCTTGCCGCCGCGCTCGGTGAGGTAGCGGAAGGCGATTTTTTCCTTGCCGCTGCCATGCAGGATGGCCTTGCGGACGTCCGCAGGAAGCGTATGCCACGGCGCGTCCACATCGAAGCCGTAATGCGCCGCCAGCGACAGGATCAGCTGAAAATAATGCGCGTTGCGGCGATCCCAGCCGCGCACGGCGCCGCCGGACAGCGGCAGCTCCGGGTGGCCGACCACGCGCGCCGCGTCGAATACCTGGGTCACGCCCAGGCCATCGCAGGACGGGCAGGCGCCGACCGGCGAGTTGAACGAGAACAGGCGCGGCTCCAGCTCCGGCAGCGAGTAGTCGCAGACCGGGCAGGAGTAGCGGGACGAAAGCATCTGGTCGGGGGTGTCCGTCGCGGCCGCTCCTGCGCTTCCTGCGACGTGCATGGATGCACTAGTGTCGCTGGAGGCAGGATTGCCGGAGCGACCGCCCGCGGCACCCGCACTTCCATGTGCAGCGTCCATGTCCGCCAGGATCACCAGCCCGTCGCCCAGTCGCAGCGCGGTCTCGAACGATTCGGCCAGGCGCTGCTTGATGTCCTCGCGCGGACGGAAGCGGTCGATCACCACCTCGATAGTGTGCTTCTGGCGCAGCGGCAGCGGCGGCACCGCATCCAGATCGAACACGCTGCCGTCCACGCGAGCGCGCACGAAACCCTGCGCGCGCAGCTGGTCGAACACCTGCACGTGCTCGCCCTTGCGCTCGCGGATCACCGGGGCCAGCAGCATGAGGCGCCTCGAAGGATCCAGCGCCAGGGTGGCGTCGACCATCTGGCTGATCGTCTGTGCCTCCAGCGGGATGCCGTGGTCGGGGCAGCGCGGCGTGCCCACGCGGGCGTACAGCAGACGCAGGTAGTCGTACACTTCGGTGATCGTGCCCACGGTGGAGCGCGGGTTGTGCGAGGTGGATTTCTGCTCGATCGAGATCGCCGGCGACAGTCCCTCGATATGATCGACGTCGGGTTTCTCCATGATCGACAGGAACTGCCGCGCATAGGCCGACAGCGACTCCACGTAGCGCCGCTGGCCCTCGGCGTAGATCGTGTCGAATGCCAGCGACGACTTGCCCGAGCCGGACAGGCCGGTGATCACGATCAACTGGTCGCGCGGCAGGTCGAGGTCGATGTTCTTCAGGTTGTGCGTGCGTGCGCCGCGGATGCGAATGGTGTCCATGACGCTCGGATATGGGGGGAACTCCCACTATACCAAGCCATTCGCGGCCAGCCGGTGGGTACGCCAGTGAAGCGCGCAAGGCACGTGACGCAGCCGCTGGGGACGGCCTGGCGCGGGCATTTCGGGTTGGAATGGTCAGTATTTGACCAGCGCGCCCGCGGGTCGTTATAATCTGCGGTTCGCCAGACCCGACAAGGTCATGGCGATACCCAAGAGAATAACTAAAGAAGGGAAGTTACCCATGAGTCAGTTACCCATGAGTTACGCAGTCATCAAGACCGGCGGCAAGCAATACCGCGTCCAGCAGGGCGATGTCCTGCGCGTGGAACTGCTGAACGCCGAAGAGGGCGCTACGGTGAACTTCGACCAGGTGCTGATGCATGGCGCCGGCGAATCGGTCGTCGTGGGCGCGCCGCTGGTTGACGGGGTCACCGTCAGCGCCACCGTGCGCAAGCACGGCCGTGCCGACAAGATCCGCATCATCAAGTTCCGCCGGCGCAAGCACTACAAGCGCCAGCAGGGCCACCGTCAGCATTTCACCGAAATCGAGATCACGGGCATCAACGCCTGATTCAGCCGGAGTAGATAGTCATGGCACATAAAAAGGCAGGCGGTTCCACCCGCAATGGTCGCGATTCGAACCCGAAGTACCTCGGCGTGAAGATCTACGGTGGCCAGGCCATCGAGGCCGGCAACATCATCGTGCGTCAGCGCGGCACCCAGTTCCATCCGGGTACCGGCGTGGGTCTGGGACGCGACCACACCCTGTTCGCACTGGTCGACGGTACCGTCCAGTTCAAGGTTCGCGGCGAGAAGAACCGCCGTTTCGTCGACGTCGTGCCGGCGTAAGCCTTTCGCGATGCGGCAACGAAGGCCCCGCTTCGGCGGGGCTTTTGCTTTTTGAAGCGGGGAACGGGGAACAGGGAACGCGTGCTTCCCGGTAATCTGTAGCCGGCGTTCCCCGTTCCCCGTTCCCCGTTCCCCGTTCCTGGCACTCAAATCATGAAATTCGTCGACGAAGCTCACATCAAAGTCCAGGCCGGTGACGGCGGCAACGGCTGCATCAGCTTCCGCCGCGAGAAGTTCATCCCGTTGGGCGGCCCCAGCGGCGGCGACGGCGGCTACGGCGGTTCGATCTGGCTGGTCGCCGACGAAGGCTTGAACACGCTCGTGGATTTCCGGCACCAGCGCAGCTTCAAGGCGAAGCGCGGCGAAAACGGCATGGGCAGCCAGATGTACGGCAAGGGCGGCGAGGACACGGTGATCCGCGTGCCGGTCGGTACCATGGTCACCAATGTCGATACCGACGAGCTGATCGGCGACCTCACCCGCCACGGCCAGCGCATGCTGGTGGCGCAGGGCGGCAAGGGCGGGCTGGGCAACATCCATTTCAAGACGTCGGTGAACCGCGCGCCGCGCAAGGCCACGCCGGGCACCCCTGGCGAGGCGCGCGAGCTGAAGCTGGAACTGCGCCTGCTGGCCGACGTCGGCCTGCTCGGGTTCCCGAATGCCGGCAAATCGACGTTCATCCGCGCGGTATCCGCGGCCACCCCGCGGGTGGCCGATTACCCGTTCACCACCTTGCATCCGCACCTGGGCGTGGTCAGCCTGGGCACCGACCAGAGCTTCGTGATCGCCGACATTCCCGGCCTGATCGAGGGCGCCGCCGACGGTGCCGGGCTCGGCATCCAGTTCCTGCGCCATGTGGCACGCACCAGCCTGCTGCTGCATCTGGTGGATATCGCGCCGATCGGCGACGTCGACGTGGCCGAACAGGTACGGGCGATCGAGCAGGAACTGGCCAAGTTCAACCCCGAACTGCTGGAACGCCCGCGCTGGCTGGTACTGAACAAGGCCGACATGCTGCCGGCGGACGAACGCATGGCGGTCGCGGAAAAAATCGTCGCCGAACTTGGCTGGACCCAGCCCTGGTTCCTGATCTCGGCGATCGCCCACGAGAACACCATGGAAGTCTGCCAGCAGGTGCAGCAGTTCTTCGAATCGCAGCGTGAGCAAAGCGCGCAGCGCACCGACATGCGCCCCAGCGACGTACGCCTGCGCGGCGAGGAGCCGCAAGGCTGAGCCGGCGGTCCTACATGCGGAACACACCGTAGCGCTGCGGTTCGATCGGCGCGTTGAGCGAGGCGGAGATCGCCAGGCCGAGCACGCGGCGGGTGTCGGCCGGGTCGATGATGCCGTCGTCCCACAGCCGCGCGCTGGCGTAGTAGGGGTGGCCCTGGCGCTCGTACTGCTCGCGGATCGGCGCCTTGAACGCCTCCTCTTCTTCCGCGCTCCAGCTCTTGCCGGCCGCCTCGATGCCGTCGCGCTTCACCGTGGCCAGTACCGCCGACGCCTGCTCGCCGCCCATCACGCTGATGCGCGCATTCGGCCACATCCACAGGAAGCGCGCGCCGTAGGCACGGCCGCACATCGCGTAGTTGCCGGCGCCGAAGCTGCCGCCGATCACCACCGTGAACTTCGGCACGTGCGAGCAGGCCACCGCGGTGACCATCTTGGCGCCGTCTTTCGCAATGCCGGCCTGCTCGTATTTCTTGCCGACCATGAAGCCGGTGATGTTCTGCAGGAATACCAGCGGCACGTTGCGCTGGTTGCACAGCTCGATGAAATGCGCGCCCTTGAGCGCGCTCTCGGCGAACAGGATGCCGTTGTTGGCGACGATGCCCACCGGGTAGCCGTGGATGTGCGCGAAGCCGCACACCAGGGTCTTGCCGTAGCGCGCCTTGAACTCGTGGAACTCGGAGCCGTCGACGATGCGCGCGATCACCTCGCGGATGTCGAACGGGCGGCGGGTGTCCTGCGGGATCACGCCGTACAGCTCCTCGGCCGGGTACTTCGGCTCCACCGGCGCGCGCAGCGCCAGCGGCATGCTCTTGCTGCGGTTGAGGTGGCCGACGATGTCGCGCGCGATCGCCAGCGCGTGCGCGTCGTTCTCGGCGTAGTGGTCGGCCACGCCGGAGATGGACGTATGGACGTCCGCGCCGCCCAGCGTTTCGGCATCCACCACCTCGCCGGTGGCCGCCTTCACCAGCGGCGGTCCGCCCAGGAAGATCGTGCCCTGCTCGCGCACGATGATGGTCTCGTCGCTCATCGCGGGAACATAGGCGCCGCCGGCGGTGCACGAGCCCATCACCACCGCGATCTGCGGGATGTTGAGCGACGACATGCGCGCTTGGTTGTAGAAGATCCGGCCGAAGTGCTCCTTGTCCGGAAACACCTCGTCCTGCAATGGCAGAAACGCACCGCCGGAGTCCACCAGATAAACGCAGGGCAGGCCGTTTTCCAGCGCCACTTCCTGGGCACGCAGGTGCTTCTTCACCGTCATCGGGAAATAGGTACCGCCCTTCACGGTGGCGTCGTTGGCCACCACCACCACCTCGATACCGTTGATCCGCCCGATGCCGGTGATGATGCCCGCCGCGGGGGCGGCATCGTGATACATGCTGTGCGCAGCCAGCGGCGACAGTTCCAGAAACGGCGAGCCCGGATCGAGCAGGGCGCGGATGCGTTCGCGCGGCAGCAGCTTGCCGCGGGCGGCATGTTTTTCGCGGGCCTTTTCGCCGCCGCCTCCGGCGCTGCGCTCGAGTTCGTGGTGAAGGTCGTCGACCAGCGCGCGCAATTGCGCGTGGCTGGCCAGGAACTCGGGTGAACGCGGATCGATTTGCGAGACGATGACGCTCATGGTGTCTGACAGCCACAGGGAATCAAATGTGAATGATAGCGGCCGCGACCCTTTGGGGTGGAGAAACTGAGCTCAGGTCGACTTTCGAGATACCGTCCGGCGCTGGGCTCCGGGTACTACAGGGGCCCTTCTGCTTTCCAGGGGATTCGACACAAGAGCATCGCGGCTGAAGCCGCTCCCACAGGGTGCGCTCTACAAAGCGGGATCATCCGAGGTGCCCTCTCGCGTGGCAATGGATTGCGGCGGGCAAAAAAAAACGGCCGCACAGGGCGGCCGTTTTATTGTTGCTCATGAAAGGATCAATACCCTCTCATTGCATCCTTAACCAGCGTTGGCAGGCGCGGTGGAGGCCGCAGCTGGAGCCGCAGCGGTCGAAGCCGGAGCGGCAGCGGCCGGAGCGGTCGAGGCCGGGGCGGCGGCAGCTGGAGCGGCAGCAGTCGCAGCGGCAGCAGCCTGTTGTGCCGTGTCAGCAGCCTGCTGAGCGGTGTCAGCGGACTTCTGGGCGTCCTGTGCGGAATCCTGCGCGCCGTTGCTGCAGGCCGCCAGCAACGCGACGAGCGCGGAGGCGAGTAGGGTACGCGTAAACTTCATGGTGAATCTCCTGTGCCGTGGAATGCCATATGGCCGCGTATTAATAGCGCTTTCGCGGAAATTGCGCCACAAGTTTTACCGGTACTTCATGGCGTATTGATCGTTCGTTTAGCCTGGCATCATGGGAGGGGCTTTCAGGGTCGCTCCGTCCGGAGCGGAATCCAGGCTGCGCCCGCCATCATGATCAGCCGCGCACGCCAGCCTGGATCAGGCCCTCACCAGCCGAAAAAAAACCGGCTGCACGAGGTGGCCGGTTTTCAGTGCAGTGCGCTGATTGCCGAGATCAGTGCCCTTTGGTGGCATCGTCCTTGGCGTTTTTTGCATTGCTGGCAGCGGCTTTGGCTGCCGCAGCGCCCATTTCGGCCGTGCCGGCAGCGTTGGCTGCGGCTTGTGTGGCCTGTTCCACAGCAGTGGAGCTGGCCGCTGGTGCAGCGGAGGCTGCGGCAGCGGCCTGCTGAGCCTGATCGGAAGCCTGGCCCGCCGCATCGGCCGCGACCTTGGCCTGGTCGGCAGCCTGTTCGGTCGCCGTGTTCGGGGCCTGGGCAGCAGCCTGTTGTGCCGTATCAGCAGCCTGCTGAGCGGTGTCAGCCGACTTCTGGGCATCCTGGGCGGAATTCTGCGCGCCGTTGCTGCATGCTGCCAACAACGCGACGAGCGCAGTGGCGAGTAGGGTGCGCGTAAACTTCATGGTGGATCTCCTGTGCCGTGAAATGCCGTTTGGCCGTGTGTAGAGGGTTCGCCTTTGGTCGTTGCCGCATCGCTCGGATGAACTGAATAACGAAGCAACGACCTGTTCTACTCGCCGTCGTGAAAAGAGACCGTGACGGTGGCGTTCACCCAAGTTACGGTTCAGTCGATGCACTCCACCGCCACCGCCGTGGCCTCGCCACCGCCAATGCACAGCGAGGCGATGCCGCGTTTGAGGCCGCGTGTCTTCAATGCGTTCAGCAAGGTCACCACCAGGCGGGCGCCGCTGGCACCGATCGGATGGCCCAGCGCGCAGGCACCGCCGTTGACGTTGAGTTTGTCATGCGCAATGCCCAGTTCGCGCATCGGTGCCATTGCCACGACGGCGAACGCCTCGTTGACCTCGAACAGATCCACGTCGGCCACTTTCCAGCCGGCCTTGTCCAGTACCTTCTGGATCGCTCCGACCGGCGCGGTGGTGAACCATTCCGGCGTCTGCGAGTGGGTGGCGTGCGCCACGATGCGGGCCAGCGGCTTGAGGCCGCGTGCCTGCGCGTCGGCCGCCGACAGCAGCACCACGGCGGCGGCACCGTCGGAAATGCTCGATGAGCTGGCCGCCGTGATGGTGCCGTTCTCCTTGCGGAAGGCAGCCTTCAGGGTGGGGATCTTGGCGACGTCCGAGCGCCCCGGCTGCTCGTCGATATCGACCTGCACGTCGCCCTTGCGACCAGTCACGGTGACCGGCACGATCTCGCCGGCAAACGCACCGTTCTGCTGGGCCGCCTTGGCACGATTGACCGACTCGATCGCGAACGCATCCTGTTCTTCGCGGGTGAAGTGGTACTTGTCGGCGCACATCTCACCGAACACGCCCATCGACTTGCCGTCGTAGGGGTTGGTCAGGCCGTCCCACGCCATGTGGTCGACCAGCTGGCCGTCGCCGTAGCGGATGCCGGTGCGGGCGTTGACCATGTGCGGGGCATTGGTCATCGATTCCATGCCGCCGGCAATCACGATGGTCGCCGAGCCGGCCTTGATCAGGTCGTGGCCCAGCATGATCGCCTTCATGCCCGAACCGCACACCTTGTTGATGGTGGTGCAGCCGGTGCTGGCCGGCAGATCCGCCGCCAGCGAGGCCTGGCGGGCCGGTGCCTGGCCGAGGTTGGCCGGCAGCACGCAACCCATGATCACCTCGCTGACATCGGCCGGGGCCACGCCGGATTGTTCCAGCGCGGCGCGTATGGCGGTGGCTCCCAGCTTTGTGGTGGGCACGCCGGTGAACTGGCCGAGGAAAGAGCCGATGGCAGTGCGCTTGGCACCGACGATGACTACGCTGCTATCCGACATGGGGAACTCCTAATGGAAGGCTGAAGGGGGTGCGTGCGTTTGATGGACAACCGTTCGATTATCGCAGCCTGCCGCAAACCGCGGCAAATCGGACAGGTTCCACGAAACAGGAGCCCCTCGGGCTGTTTCATTGGAATTTCGTTGTGCGAAGATGCTGCGCAGGGGTGGATCGTGTGGCGTTGCCATCACGGAACAGCGAATTCGAGCATTGCCGGGGTGCGTGATGAAAACGATCGATCGGTTGGTGCGGCATCGTGAAGCGCTGCTGCCGATGGCCATGGCGCTTGGCTTGAGCGCCTGCGGCGGCGGCGGCGGTCGGGTCAAGCCGACGGCTGTTGCACCACCACCAGCACCCGCGCCGACGACTGTGCAACCTCCGCTGGATGCGCAACTGGCGCTCACCAACACCTACGCGGCGCACACTCAGGGATACACCGGTGCCGGCGTGACCATCGGCGTGGTCGACACCGGCATCATGCGCAACCATCCGAGCCTGGCCGGACGCGTCACCGAGGAACTGATCTACGTCGATCCGACCACCAACAACACCGCGATCGACGATGTGGTCGGGCACGGCACCTGGGTTTCGGAAATCGCGGCGGGTATCCCGTTCGGCCAGTTTCCCGGGGGCATCGCGCCGGGAGCCGATCTGGTGTCGGCGCGCATCATCGACGACACCGCGCCCAGCGACAACGGTACGGCCCCGCCGGCCCAGGTCACCTCGTCCGCCCCGCTGGGGCAGGTCAGCACGGATCTGATCGCGGCCGGGGTCAAGGTGATGAACAACTCCTGGGGCGGCATCACCTGGAGTTCCACCGACACCGTCGCGACGCAGAGTTTCCACGACGCGTACAACACCTTCATCAACTCCTGGGGCGGTCTGGTGGTGTTCGCCGCAGGCAACGACTCGCAGGCCAACCCCAGCACGATCGCCGCGCTGCCCTCGCTCGCGCCGGATCTGGAGAAAGGCTGGCTCACTGTGGTGGCGGTGGACGGCAATCACCCGACCCAGCTGGCCAGCTATTCCGACCAGTGCGGCGTGGCCATGAACTATTGCCTGGCCGCCCCCGGCGACGTGATCGTCAGCGGCAAGGACGATACCGCCACCAGCGAGAGCTACTACATCGTCAAGGGCACCTCGCTGGCGGCGCCGCAGGTGTCCGGCGCGGCGGCGCTGGTCTGGCAGGCCTATCCGTATTTCACGAACGATCTGGTGCGGCAGACATTGCTGGGTACCGCCGATCCGCTGGGCGGATCGCAACCAAACCCGACCTTCGGCTACGGCGAACTGGATGTCGGCAAGGCGGTGAACGGGCCCGCTCAATTGAACTGGGGCGATGTCACCGTCAATTTCTCGGGCAGCTCCAACTGGAACAACCCGATCGCCGGTGCCGGCGGACTGATCAAGCAGGGCACGGGTACGCTGAATCTGACCCAGCCGGCCAGCTATGCGGGGCTCACCCAGGTGCAAGCCGGTACGTTGATGGCCAAGTCGCTGGCATCCAGTGTCAGCATCGGTGCCGGCGGTACGCTGAGCAACACCCAGACGATCGACGGCAGCGTCACCAATGCCGGCGTGCTCGGGGTCAGTGGCAGCGACGTGACCGTGGCCGGCAACTACACCCAGCAGGGTGCCGGTCGGTTGTCGGTGTCGCTGGGCTCGGCGCTGCGCGTTGCCGGCACCGCCAGCCTCGCGGGGGGCGATCTGTTCGTCAGCGGCACCAATCAGGGCTACGTAGTCAATGCGCACACCGACGTATTGAGCGCCGGCGGTGGCCTGAGCGGCACGTTCAGCGGGTTGAACACGGCCTCCAACGTCCTGCTCACCGCCAGCCTCAACTACGACGCCAACAGCGCCTGGCTCAACGTGCAGCAGGTCAGCGTCACCGCGGTGCAGGGAGCCAGCTTTACTCCGGCATCGTTCGGTGCCGCGCAACGGGTGCAGAACGCATTCGGGCAGATCAATACCCAACTGGCCGGCACCGCATCCGCTGCCGGCGCCGCGCCGGTCGGCAGCAGCTTCATCAGCGGTGCGGCCAGCCTGCAGCAGACGGCCAGCGTGGCCGCGCTGCAGAGTTCGCTGCAAAGCCTCTCCGGTCAGCTGCATGCGGCCGATGCCGCGATGATGTTCGAGGCGATCGATGCCGGCACGCGCGCCTTGTCCGACCGCTTCGACACGCTACTGCAGGCGCCCCGGGCCGGTGGCTGGGCGCAGAATCTCGGCTATCACGGCGACATGTCGCGCGCCGGTTACAGCAGCGTCGGCTATGACCTCAGCGGCTGGCTGGTCGGGCAGGATTACCGCGTCGGCGGCAACGGCATCGCCGGTTATGCGCTGAGCCAGAGCCAGGGTTTGGGGCGACTCAGTGGAAGCGCCGACCTGGGACGCAGCCGGGCGGTCGAAGGCATCGTGTACGGCGGCGTGATCCGCGGGCGGTGGTACGCGATGGGCCGCTTCGGGTTTGGCAGTTACCGCGAAGACATGCGGCGCCAGCTCCAGCTCGGCAACCGGAGCGCTGCCGTGGCCAGCAACGACAACGGTCGCTACAGCGTGGTGTATGGCGAAAGCGGTTATCGCCTCGGGCTGGGCGGCACGCAGATCACCCCCTACGCCAACCTGCAGTTCGCGCAGGCCCGCAGCGGCGGTTTCAACGAGCTGGGTGCGGATGGTTTCGGGCTGAAGTCCGGTGCGCGCAATGCCCAGCGCTGGCAGGCCGGTCTGGGTCTGCGCGCCATGCATGACTGGCTGCTCCCCGGCAGCGGCAGCCTCGGCCTGCAGACGCGGATGCTATGGCAGCAATCATTCGGTGTGCAAGGCGAGGCGTTCCAGGCCAGCTTCAGCAGCATCAACCAGTACGCGCCGGTCGGCGGCATCGGCCTGTCGCGCCGTGGCGGGGTGATCGGCAGCACGCTGGACTGGCGCATGACGCCGCGTGCCAGCCTGCAGCTTGGCTACGACGACTACTTCGGCCAGGGACAGCAGGCGCAGATGGGTACGCTGAATTTCGACTGGACGTTCTGAACCCGACGCCTGTAGGAGCGCACCCTGTGCGCGAAAAACGGTTACGGCGCTACCATGTGTGGTTCCGGCTTTTCGCGCACAGGGTGCGCTCCTACACGGGTAGCGGGTAGCGGATACGCGATCAGGTGGTCACGCCTTGCCGTGGAACAGCTCGCGGCCGATCAGCATGCGGCGGATCTCGTTGGTGCCGGCGCCGATCTCGTACAGCTTGGCGTCGCGCAGCAGGCGCCCGGCCGGGTACTCGTTGATGTAGCCGTTGCCGCCCAGGGTCTGGATCGCCTCCAGCGCCACCTGCACGGCATTGACCGACGCGTTGAGCAGGCAGGCGGCCGGATCGATGCGCGACTTCACACCGTGGTCGAACTGCTGCGCCACCATGTAGGCGAAGCCGCGCGAGCTCTGCAGGTGCGTGTACATGTCGGCGATCTTCGCCTGCATCACGCCGAAGGTGCCGATCGGCGCGTTGAACTGCTTGCGCTCGCGCACGTAGGGCAGCGCCAGGTCCAGCGCCGCCTGCATCAGCCCGAGCGGGCCGCCGGACAGCACCAGCCGTTCGGT
>Ga0307375_10004953_pt1 | contig 12595 bp, 27 predicted proteins | sample TR1MG_FD_202531 | JGI IMG/M metagenome (GOLD analysis project Ga0307375, IMG submission 202531) | Soil microbial communities from Risofladan, Vaasa, Finland - TR-1 | ecosystem: Environmental > Terrestrial > Soil > Coastal area > Acid sulfate soil | place: Finland: Risofladan, Vaasa | collected... | reverse complement strand
CCTGTGCCCAGGACAATGCGCTCCAGTAATCTGCGAAAATAGGATCTGACTCCGGCAACCACGCCAAGTCTTTATCTGGCAAGCCATATCCCAACCGCTCGATATAGGACTTGGCTTTGCTGATATAATACTCGCCAATGGCATTGCCTATCCCACGAGAACCGGAATGCAACATAATCCACACACCGTCATGCTCATCCAGACACAGCTCGATGAAATGGTTGCCTCCGCCCAACGTGCCAATTTGAAACGCCCATGCGTCCTTGGTCTTGCGACGGTCCAGTAAATCCGGGGCGCGTTGCATGATAGCGTCAAAACCCGATTCCAGATATGAAGCCAGAGTGCCGTGATATCCCCGCCCGTCGTGCATCCTCTGTCCCACAGGTACATCCCGCTCGATTTGCGCACGAATGGCCTTCAGGCTATCGGGCAGGTCTTTGGCGGTCAAGCTCAACTGCACCGCACACATTCCGCAGCCAATGTCTACCCCAACCGATGCAGGCACGATAGCCGAGTCTGTGGGAATTACGGACCCGACCGTAGCTCCTTTGCCGAGATGCACATCTGGCATGACGGCAATGTGTCCAGCCAATACCGGGAGATTAGAAATGTTGCTCAGTTGCAGCAAGGCTTGTGGCTCTACTGTTGCTGGGTTAGCCCACAAATGTATAGGCACTCCACCATAATTCAGAATTTCCATTTTTTCGTTATCCTTTGTGACCAGCCTTAATCGTAGTGGCCATGTATATCATAGCGTTTGCAAATGTTGCGCTTTGATGCCGACCGTCAGAGGTTATCCATGTGCATCGCGTAAGCAGATGACTTACGGCCCCTATATCTTCCCATTCGTGGTCCTCAACCGTCATCAGAGGGCCGCCACTGTTCAACCGGACTATACAGATCCTACCTTGAACGGGGTGGGCATTACACAGAATTCAGGATTTGACATTCTTAATTCCTCCTTGTATTGCAGCCAACTCGTCTTGTCTCAGCGCCCGCCGGACAGACCGTACATTGCATCCCGCCATTCGTGCAGCCTCAGATAGCGAGTACCCTTCAAGCACCAATTGCAAGGCGCGCGCCACCGAGACGGAACGGCGCGGGTTCATGGCGTGTACTCGCCGGTCAGTTCCACAATCACTTGGTCGGAGTGGCAATTACGGACCGCCCCTTCTCGTGTGTGATAACATCCGCTGTACTCGCCATCGACCTTATCCACAATGGCCCACTGTTTCAGCGTGCGCACCACGGGCTCCGGGGCATTCTCTATCTCGGCTGCGGAAAAGGTATCGACGGCCCCTATGAAGCGAAGAGGTTTGGTGAGGTCGATGGGTGGTACTTTTGGGCGTATGAGGTCGATGTCATGGGGCACCCTGTCAAAACGATAGGTCCCTTCTTCGGTCACAGATCCCCGCGTGGTTTCTACACGGAAGTATGACTGGCATCTTTGCACGTCTACACGCGTAATAGTCGCTTCAGTACCGTCCCGGCAAATCCAAACGTCTCCAACCTTGAAATCTTCGTATTTAGGCATTTCTGGTTCTCTCCTTAATGATTCTGTATTACTTTGGTCATAATCTCGTGGGCTGCATACAACTGTGGGTGGAAGAGCGATAACCAATCCCACACCGATAGAAGCTGTAACGAAACCACAAACGCAATGAGTCCAATACCACCCATAATTAAAGAGAATACAGCAACTGCCGTTTCCAAGTTAAGGTAGTCTGCTTTCTGCCACAACGTCCAAGTGTCACACCCCGTATTACGACGCTCAAACTTGTCCCGTATACTCTCATTAGGTATACGTCGTTTCACAAAGTATATGCTGCGAAATGCCAGCATAATAAACGTGAAAATAATTAGTCCAACCAATCCTTGTACCAAATTACTTATGGCATTGACCTGATAGACGGACACTGCCGTTTTCCACGCTACTTCGGTTGCGGGTGTCAAGTTATGAACAAGAAGCGATAGTTCCGCATTGACTGCATTTATGCCGCTGGTTAATTTAGTCATTTCTGTTTCCTCGTGTATTGTAATCAATCATCGCTGTCGCTCCACGTCCTGACCTTGTGGCCGATCAGGGCGGCACGCCGCGTTACAGATGTCATGATATAGGTGAATATCGTGCACATGATAAACAACACTAGATGGTCCCCTGAATACCCAGACATGAAGAAGCATATATACGCCCAGAATGCCTCTGCTATCCAGAACCCCACCGAAAAGCTACTCTTAATCCCGTCTACCGTTCGTGCCATGATGTGTACTCCTTGTCTAGCGGTCGGCTAGTGGTCAGTTGGTTGAATAACTATAGCACCCCATGCCCTAGGGCGCAACACCCTATTGTTGGGTCGTGTTGGAAAGTAGTGAATTTTCCGCGAGGGGGTAGACCCCCTGTACCTAGCAATATTCGTGCCCCGCCCCGACCCCCCGCGCCCTATCTTGGCACGCATCTTGACCCGATGATGAACTAATGAATGTTATGACCATATAGAAAAGTCTAGTGCAAACTATATGCAATAAATCCTTGTATCATGCCTATACACTTGTTACTATACATACATGGACTTTGCACAAGGAAACGACGCCGTGATGATGACTCTTTTAGCAGTAGCAATGACAATGAACAGTGCCACTTTACCGCCTATGCCTCAACATTGTGACACACCAAAAACAATGAATACCTGGTACATAGCAGTGGCTAAACAGAATTTGGCCATCGGCCACAATCCGCAAGATTGCAAGGCGCAACTACTCAGCCTTGGTGCTACGCCTGGCGTTGCTGGCAAGGAGTGCGCAAAATGAAAATCGAGATTATTCCGTATCGTTTGCCCCTTAATTACCATACGCTCCGCCACATTGCGGGCCAGTGCAAAACAAGTGCCAAGCGTACGGCCCTATTGCGTAGAGAGATTGCGCTAACGTGCGCAAACGTAGAATGGGGTATTATCAACCCCAAGCGTGGAACAGTAGCACTAGACAACATCCATGCCGTTCTGGTGCAATCATGAGTACGGTCCTATTCTGGCAGCTTTTTTGCCTTGCGTTGCTTGCTGCCCTGTTCGTGTCCTTCTGGCTTGTCTACAGGCTTGAGCTACGGAATCAAATAAAGCGGGGTGAACTGGTGGACTATCGCACCGATGAGATTGTGGACTCGGTGAAGCGGCACAAGGAGCTTGTGGACTGCTCGCCAGGCGAACAAAAGGGACATATACGCCGCTACGCTGACCATGGCTTACACGGCTCAAACCGTGACCGGAGCAAGTCAGCTTTCCATGATTGGCATTGATGCCAGCCTATGCGACTCTGGATGGGGCGCATACACGGGCAGAACCCGATAAACAGCGCGGCATGCGCACCTTACAGGAGATAAACCAATGATTAAGTGCACCTTAGACGTTAAGCAGTACAGAGACAAGGTAAACGGCAACACCTATTTTTCGGCACGCGCTCATGACCTGGATGGCAACGTGATTGCTTACCTGCCGTTTCAATATGGATACGGCAGTCATGCTGAGCGCGTAGCCGAGAAAGAGTTAAATTGCAAGCCGGAAGACATCCGCGCTTTTTATTCTGATGGACACTCACAAGCGTCTGTTAAGGCATGGGGACATGAAATAAATGGACCATACCGCGTCATTTTCAATCGCAAGGGGCATACAGTCCAGACAATGCCGGAAGTGTACGCCCTGATGGATGACGCACGGCAGCATGATATCAAGGTGAAGGATGCCAGCGGCATCGTATTTATCCAGCGGAAAGGGGTGAAGTCATGATGTATTCCGTAGCAATACTATACGATAACGGCATGGCGGCGCGTCTGTCTGTAAAAATGCGCGTAGAATGGAAAACAAAGCGCATTGCCTGTGGGCACTCTAACGACGTAGCAGCGCTCATAAAGGGCGGGCGCTTTGATGGTGCGGTTGAAACATGGGTTGAGAATGAATTTGGAGAAAAGGTATACCAACCGGTGATAGAGGTGCAATTATGAAAATCCTGCTAACCAACAATTTCCACGACACGGAAGTATATATCTCCCCCAATCCGATTGGTAATGGCGAATATAAGGTATCACGACGCGCCGCAAAGCGTGCAAGGAGTGTGCTCTGCGGCATCGCGGGCTGTACCTGCGGAGATACGTTCGGGGCGCGTGGAGGGCACTATCTGGAGATAATAAACCAGACTTGGAATCATGATTATATTGTGCGGGTGCAACCATGACGCCCGAAGAACAGAAACGATTAAAGCGGAGAATTGTTGATTTTCTTTTTAAGTATTCCACATTAGCGCAATTATTAGAGATTGCGCGCATTTTGGGGGTTAAACATGATTAGTGAAGAAAACGGAGAAGTACTACACCCGAAAAATAAAGAGTTTTTATATACTGCTAAAGACTTGCAAACGGGCGTAATCAATTACTTTGCTGACAGAGAAAGCGCGCAAATATACGCGCTTGCAGCATGTCAACCAGTCAGCATAAGGCCACCACTATATATAGCGGAGGATTAGACATGTGGGTATATGTGGCACATAGCAAAATTGAAATAACCAAGGCGCAAGCGGCGAGCGTTTACATTCCGGGATCGGATTGCGAACCGCAAGTCATAGAATTGTTACAGGTGCCCAAAATTCGGAGACAGTTTGCAAAATTGGACCCTGTAAAATTACGGGATCATTTATCCGAATATGGCGCATGGTCCGACGAAGAATTGACGGATCACGAACAGAATAAAATCCGCGCCTTGTGGCTGGCATGTGGCGACATAAACGAAGAAGACTAAATTTAGCACTATTGGCAAAGTAACAGCGCTAACCTAGCGCACCACACCGCCCGCACTCTCACGAGTAGCGGGCATTTTACGTCTGGACCTTGGCAGCTCAGGGATCAGACGCAAGAGCAAGAACAGGCACTATAACGCGGGGTAGCCCGCACCATGACGCCAGCCATCCTAAACGGGTGCGCTGGCGTTTTTTTTGTTGGCACAGGGAGGACTACAGGAATCTATGCGCTCAGGATTGCACAGGATGCACGCAAATGACGTAAGTGCGGCATACCTACCTCTCAGCATTGGGAATAACGCCATGGGCCAGCAAGGTGGCATATCTATGACTGCTAATATAAGCATATCCAGAACTGCTAAGGTGCGCGTTCGCTTATACGCGCATTAACTTATATTCGCGCCCTGATCCTGTACAGCCCGACCGCTGATAGATACTCAATCACCCCGGATCGCTCCAGAATGTCTATCACCATGCGAATGTCACCACGAACGGCCATGCCGGTGTTGGCTATGGCGTCCTCGATCTCCTGAGGGCTGTACGGGCCACGCCTCACGATCTCGATGACGTGGTAGCTCAGGTCGTCGTGGATTGTCATCGCTGGCGCCAGGTTATGCGAGCCGCTACATACCCTGCACATATCGCGTACACACAAAGGGCGACGACCCACAGGGCGTACGCATCACCCACCAGCAGCCATCGCCCGAACAACCACCAAATAAGAGTGGCTGCCAGCAGCAACATCGCCGCGACAAAGCCGCTCGCCGCAGCAACCATGAGCGCTATGATGTCCCAGTTGTGTCTCGGCGTTCGCATAGTGACCCCACCCCCCTAAAATTTAATTGCTTTTTTCCAAAATCGCGCAAAGTCGTTTGGGTTCCCGGCACACCCCATGCCATCTTACAATCGTACCCCGCATACATCTACAAGCGTACGCCACGCAGCTTGATCTTGCGAAACTTCGGCATCACGCCAACCGCGCCGCCTGGTGTGCGATAGGGCTTTTCCTTCCACTCCGTATCCTCGAACACCCCAAGCCCAGCCAACTCAACACAGCATCCGTCACGCACTGCCGTCTCGATGATCTGCACCACGATACTCAAAAGACGATCCACGTCGGCGTCATCCATCCCGCTCATCGCCGCCGCTTGGCTAATCACCGATTCGTGACGCATACGCTGCGTGTAGCGGCCTCGCTTGGATCGTTCGGTCAAGGTTTCTTCTCCGCTTTAACACGCGCCTCCAGACCCGCCAATGCCTTCTGGATATGCGCTGGCAACTCATCATCGGGCAAGTGGCTGTAGGTCATTCGTAACCTGGCATACTCGCTCGATGCGCGTGCCGAACTCATGTCCACGTCAACCATCGTTGCGGCAACGTCCTTACGCAACCGGGCGAGCATGGTAGCGTTCTCACGTACACGATCCGCCACCTTGTCAAACTCCGTTGAGTTCATGGGCAGCCGGTTGAGACGCGCCATGTCAGCCGCCAACAGTTGCTTCAAGACCTGTTCGGGATCAAGATTACCCACCATCTCTGCCTGGAGTCGCTGAATGTCCTCACGCACCTCTTCACCGCGCTTGAGCCAGTCCGCTTCAACCTCCAGTATGAAGCGTTGCGCAGCGTAGTTGCCTTCCATCGCCGTTCTCTTCATCGCTACGCCCACATCGACAATGCGGGCTAGACGTGCGTCGTTGTAGACCTGCCGGACGCCAGGAACGTGCTGCAAGTCGCTCATGGACTGGAAGCCCAGAAACTCCGCTACACGCGCCCAGGGCGCTCCTGCATCGCCCAGCGCAGACGCTACGTGATGAATGTACTGCAAAGTGTGGCCGTTGTAGTCCGATTCGACTTCGCCAACCAGCACTTCGTTCACGTCTAGTTCACCGCGCTCGGGTTCTGCAACTCACGACCCAGCTCCGCAGCGAGCGTGCCGGGTAGCGCCAGAACGACATCAAAGTCATTAGTTTGCGCGACGATACACAACGTCCCTTCGAGAAATCCCACGGTGATGTTATTTGCGGGCACAACTTCCCTTCTTGACAGGTCCAAAGGGGTATTTTTGGGTTCCATCTGGTTTCTCCATTGAAGTTAAGGTTTTGTCATCTATGTCCACGCCACCCGCAGCGATCTCTCTGAGAATACTGCGAATTTCGTCTGGTCGAACGGACGACTCCGCAGCGCCGCGAAGATCTTTGATGAATGGCATGATGTCGCTGGCGTACCAGCGCCGTTTCGCGTATTTACCCACGCCGATACGTTGCGCTTGAGGGATGCGCCCATCATTCTCGTAGTTTCTGACGGTTTGTGGCGCGATCATCAATAGCTTGCCGACCTGTTTGACGGTCAAAAAATCGTCATCCTTTATTTCGTACATCGTCGAATCTCCAATAACGGACTTCTCATGATTCTACCTCACGAAACGCATTTGTCAACATATATACGCTTTTTCTAATGTTTTCTGCTTTTTTATTCCTTAATTACTTTTATTATCCTAGTTACTTTAAGTAACAATCATGCGTCCACGCCCAGCGTGTACAAGCCTACAGCCACGAGGGAAACTACTTTCTTGCCGTCTAGGAGCGCGTCTAGTGCGTTATCTATCTCGGCGGCTGTCCATGTGGCACCAAGGATTCCAAATAGCTCTGAGAGCGATTTAGGGCCACTGCGTAGCGTTTGCAGGATTTGGTGTTCGATCTCGGTCATCGCACCACCTCGTAGCAGCCGATGATGAGGTTGTATCGAATGAGCTTCTGCTTTTCCAAGCTCAACATGCTGAGGTTGAATTCAACGCGATCCGGAAACGATGGAACCAATTCCCGCCAGGTTTTCGGGGTTTCGGTGAGGATGGCGACGATCTTGGATTCTGTGGGGGTCATTTGACCCGCCGCACGCCAGCGGAGTGATACCTGACCACAGGGCGCATGTTGGCAGGGTGAACTGTTTCAGAAGTGATGATCTTCCCTTTTTTGACCATGATTTCCAGGGTCTTTTCTACTTCCTCCTTTGAGGAAGAACGGCACTTGTTAACCAGTATGCCGGTACCAATTCCATCGTTCACGGATATCATCCGCAACAGTTTTGCTTCAAGTCGAGCGTTTTCGCTGATGGCCAGCGTAGTGCTTGGCATTGGGAAAACCTTATCGATGTCAAGTTCCGGGCACCAATCTCCCATGGATGCCCGCGTAGCGATATCGGCTTCCATCTTGCCCAGCCCGACGCGCCGGTACATGTCGAAGTATTCCCGGTAAGTTTTAAGGGCCTTGTTGATCTTGGTTTGTTCAGAAGGGATATTTTTCATAATGATTCCTTTTGTCTAAGGAAGTCTGAAGTAGGTGCGCCAAGCCCGTGACAAGCAGGCGGTTCGGGGTTAACACCCTAGGCGCACGGTATTATAGGCCGGATGCCCCGCGCTAAGCAACCCAGCGCACACACCGGCTGCGTAGGCCGCTGCGTAACAACATTAGTGTATTCAGGATATACTAATCTACCGACCGGTCGGTTGGTTCTAAGTCTTTATTATATATAATATATACTATATATAAGTATAACTATATATAATAGATAAAAGGCTGAATAGTCACAATAACAAAATACGAGGTACGCCCTCAATTTTGTAGTTGAGAATGATTAACATCTGGGAATTTGAGGGGGTGGCGCGTATTGTGTGATTGTGATTATGAAGTGAGTAATCAAATACATATGTTACTACGCAGCGCGTTGGCAGGCTGCTACGCAGCGAACAAAATCAAGCATCTAAAAGAACGAGCTGTCACTGTATGACGATCAGAATGATCTTGCAAGTCTTACCATTTTGCGCGCAAATCCCCGTCTGTTCACGGCGAGGAGGATGTCAAGATTCCCTTACAAGCCTGTACTTCAGAACAGTCCTGCCGTTGGCCGGATGCTCAGTCTCCACCTCTTCGATGAGACGGGCATTAACCAGAGAAGCCAACAACGCCACAACCTGCGCCTTCTCAAGCCCACGGCACCGGTTGACGATCACCCCCAGCGCTACGGGGTCAGATGATAATAATCCGAGAATCTTGGCCTGCTGTGCCTTGGTCTTTACGTGGGTGTCCTTCGAGTTTTTGTTCATTTCGCTGTAGGCCATCTTGATCTTGTCTTCAATCTCAATCTTCATGAACTCAAAAGCCCACCGCACATGCTCCACCCTGCGTACGCCGTCCTCAAGCGCCAGGATAAAGGACAGCTTTGCCACCATCTCCAACCCGCGCCGTGGGATGGCCTCTAAAGAACTGCTGTTTTTGTGCGTTTCAGCGCTGGCGTAGAAGTGATGATAGACCGCATCCAGAAGATCGTTTGCCTCTGGTGTCGTAGTGACCTCTGCGAAGTCTCCAATGCGTCGAATCTTTCCAGAGGTGTCCGAGTGCCCGCCAGCGTACAGCATGCGCAGACGGGCTTCTAAATGGTCAGGGATCGCAGGGGCCATGAAACCATCACGACGCGGCGGGTTCGATTCAGTTTCCCGGAAGATGAGAGCACGGGAAAAAAACCCATTGGTGGAGGACTCGAAGGTGGCCAGCCCATCAAAGGTCACTGGGGTGGTAAACCCTAATATTGATAAAAATGGATCTGTAATGCCATCGTCCACCTTTTCAAAATCATGGTCCAGATCATGTTTACGCGATTCGAGTTCTGGGGTTTCTCCTTCCCGGTCTATCTTCGCGTTGATCTGGGACATCTCCTTGATGAGTGCTTCGCGAACCGCTTCCTTCACGTCACCTGCCACGGTCAGTACACCATCCGCCTTGCTATAAGCGCTCATAATAAGGCCTACCAATCCCTCCAGGTACGACGCCCCGCCGCGCTGGGTGGCATTGATGACCTTCGCCAACATGAGGCCAAACTCATCCACGCAATAAAATGCCGCCTGGTTGCGGATCAGGTTACGATAGACCTCTTGTTCGGACTTGAATGTACCGTGCACGGCCTTCATCAGCCCCACCGGACGCATGAGTTTGTAAACCGCCTGGGCGATGGCTTCCTTGCCGGTGGATGAAGGTGCTACGCAAAAGCAGAACAGATTGCCGGTAGCGCCGTGATCTATATCTTTATGACGCAACCCGCCAGCGTTCCCCACCACGGCAAAGGCGGCAGCCACGGCAAGAGCCGGTCGTGGGTACCGGCACTGTGAGTTGATCCAGTCGCATACATCCCCCACCAGGCCTGGGGGTGATAGCAGGTCAACAACGTTGCCTTGTTGCGGTTGTACAGGTAAACGTTTCCGGCTGAACACATCGGGTGCCCATTCTTCTGTCGGGGGTTGAGTGAATTCTTTAAGTTTACGAAATGTATCAGCATTCTTTGCTTTGCGCCGCGCCATGTTTACGCGGTTCTGTTCTACAAACTTCTCTGCTTCCGGTATCTCGTTCATGCGAGTCCTTGTATAAAATCCTGTGCATCCATAAAGTGATCGCGAGTGGATTCGACAATGGCGATGTCCGGTGCGGCCTTAGCCAGTTCAATACAGACGGTCTCCATATCATCCACCAATGCAGCCAGTACGTCTGAAGCGGTGAAGGTGCCGGAAATGGGCGCAGTCATGGCAACCGAACAGGCACTGCGAGAGAACAGATCAGCCAATTCCAAACCGAGAGCGTCAAGCACATCATCTACGCCACACCCGGCGAAACAGTGCATGAGTACATCCCCGTCTGGAGTCTCCTTGATGCTGAGGGAGGGGTTCTTGTCGTTGTGGGCTGGGCAGCACGCCATCCACGCGCCGTTTCCACGGTTGCGTACCTTGTTCAGCCCGGACAGGATGCGCTCGACCGGACGCGTCACCTATAGGCCTCTTTTTCTGCCAGGTCTGGGCGCAACTGCTCAAAGGTGAACTGGCCGCCGGTAACCTCGGCGGCGCGGCGTGCGCCGTCTTTTGATATGCACCCCTGCTTTTCCCAAAACCAGACGGTCGACGGGGTGAATCCATAAAGCATCGCCAGCCGCGAAGGGCTGCCCGCCCATGTGATGAGGGCGTCAAGTGATGCACGCTTTTGGTGCTGCATGTCTGCGTGAGATAAAGCCATTGGTCTAGTTCCTTTAATGAGTGGATAACTGCTGAGTGCAGTATTACACACAAACAATGTTAAAAAAAGTGTTGCAATGAAATCTAAACCAGCATAATATGGCGGCAGGTTGAAAGAGAAAGGAGATATATCATGGCAACCCAAGCACCGTCCATTCTGGATGGTATCAGTAAACCCCACGACCGCGCAGTCATCGTTACGTTATGCGGCGACTCCGGCATGGGGAAAACCTCACTGGCAGCATTGTTCCCAAAGCCCATCTTTATCCGGGCGGAAGACGGCATGCAAGCCATCCCTGCCGATCGTCGGCCTGACGCTTTCCCATTGCTGGCAAATTCCGACCAGTTGTGGGAGCAGATGATGGCACTCATAAAAGAGAATCACGATTATAAAACGCTGGTGATTGACAGCGTGACCGCCCTTGAGCGGTTGTTCATCGCGCAGACCATCGAGGAGGATCCGAAAAAGCCACGCAGCATCAATCAGGCAATGGGCGGATACGGCGCGGGGTTGCAGGCGGTTGGCGGCCTTCATCAACGGGTGCGCAAAGCCGCAGGCGTACTCAATGAACGGTTGGGTATGCACATCGTGTTTATCGCCCATGCCGATACGGAAACCATCGAACTGCCGGACCAGGACCCATACACCCGATACGGCCTACGGCTAGGCAAGCGCAGCGTGGCTCCTTATGTGGATGATAGTGATGTTGTGGGGTTCATCAAACTTCAAACTTTCACCCGGGGAGACGGCGAGCGCAAGCAGGCGGTCAGCACCGGAGCACGCTTGCTGGTGACTTATGCCACCGCGAACAACGTCAGCAAAAACCGCTATGGGATAACCACGGACCTTCCGATGGACGAAGGCGTAAACCCGTTGATTGAATACATACCATCTCTGAATCTGAAGAAGGAAGCGAAAGCATGAATAATTTTTGGGAAACTGAAGAACCAATCAGCACATCCGGTGAGTTTGAAACCGGAGGCGGAAATTTCGAGCCGATCCCCAACGGCACTCAACTGATTGCCGCCATCAAAGACGCTAAGATCGAAAATACCGAGCGCGATGGGGATTTTATCAAACTGCAATGGAGCGTCCTTGACGGCGAATATAAAACCCGGGCGGTGTTCCAGAAGTTGCATGTCTGGTCTGACGACGACAAGAAGGCAGAAAAGGCCAAGCGTATGCTCGCCGCCATTGACATAAACTGCGGCGGAATCTTGATGAAAGCTCGCGTTGAGCCTACGGGTGACAGTATCCGCGCAGCGCTGCTCGCGAAGCCCATGCACATTACCGTCATGATATGGGAGATGGATGGCGACAAGGGTTTTATGACCGGCAACTGGGTCAGCGCCGTGGCCCCTATGCGCAAGGCTGCTTCACCGGCACCGGCACCGGCAGCACGCTCCACTAGGCGTGCTGAAGCTGTTCCTGCCGATACGCTTGATGATGACATCCCGTTTTGATCCACTCATTATGCCCAGCCTTGACCGGCTGGGCTGGAGAATTTTATGACTGAAGAAGCCCCAAAACAAGGCCCCAAGAATGGTTTGGTCAGCGCCGAGGCCGAATTACGGCCAGCATCGCTGGCGCATTACTCGGCGTGAACCCACACAGAACAAAGGCGGAAGCACTCCGGGCCATGATCCTGGACTGGCAGGGGTTGCCGTCTGAGTTTGAGGGCAATATAGCGACTGCATACGGCAAAACCAACGAGGCCAATGCACGATTTGCTTTTGAAGTGGATCACCCGCAATTAACCGTAG